>Ga0182015_10000280_pt1 | contig 73688 bp, 61 predicted proteins | sample 712P3MmetaG_FD_120478 | JGI IMG/M metagenome (GOLD analysis project Ga0182015, IMG submission 120478) | Permafrost microbial communities from Stordalen Mire, Sweden - 712P3M metaG | ecosystem: Environmental > Terrestrial > Soil > Wetlands > Permafrost | place: Sweden: Stordalen | collected...
CAGTGCCAGTGCCTCATTCGCACCAGCATTACGACGAGACCATTTATGGTGTGACCGGCGTGGTGACGTTCACTGTGGAGGGAAACCCGGTGGATATTGGCCCGGGGGAATCTTGTTTCATTCCGCGCGGGGCGGTTCATGGTTTCAACAACCTAAAGCCGACCGATGCGAAGGCGCTGGCCATCATTACTCCGGCGTTGCTCGGCCGGGATTTCTTCAAGGAGACGGCAGCCCTCGTGAATGCCGGTGGACCGCCCGATGTTGAAAAGTTGAAAGCGGTGCTATTGAAACACGGGCTGGTTCCTTGAAGGGGTCGCCAACGCGTTTTGTATTCGACCGGATGAAAAGACGGGTTACACATCCATTTTTTCTGCTTGCGTCAAAGTAGTCGTATAGTCTTGTTGTTCAATAATAAGCGGTGGTAGCTCAGCCGGATAGAGCAACGGTTTTCTAAATCGTCGGTCGCGAGTTCGAGTCTCGCCCACCGCGCCATGCCTCTCCTAGTGGCGAAGGCCCTTCAATTCCGAGCGCCAGAGCGCGGCCTCACCAGCTATCCCGTGCCTTTGCAGGCGCGCCCCGATCTGCGTGGCCGTAGGTTCAGCCACCTTGTGCCTTGGATCGCCGTGCAATTCGGGCATGACCCTTCTCGCAAGCGCCCAGCAGGCCCAGGCCCTCCAACGCCGCTGCTCCTTACGCGGCTCATTCATCCGGCCGGCATAGTGCTGGAAATGGACCCGCGGGTTGCCGATGAAGACCCCCTGGGGCGTGTGCCGCATGAACCAGATCATGGCCGCGTACGGCAGCGGCCATTCCAATAGGACGGACTCATCGCCCCGGAGGTCCGCACCCATAGCCCTGTCGAGGCACAGGATCGCCCTCGCCGCATACCCCCGGTGCCAGAGCGAATTCGCGTACTCCAGGCACGCATGGTAGAAGAGCGCGCCGCGGTCCCCGTCCGCGAATGCGTTGAGGGTGCGCCAGTCGAGCCCCGGTCGCGGGGGAGGCAGGTGCGGACACAGGGCCATCATTCCCCGTTCGGTGCCCGTAAAACACGCGTTCGTCAATGCGGCTCGACAGGCACGCGCCATTTGCGAGACAAGAGCGACGCTGAACACGCCTCCCGAGAACCCCATTCACCAGCTCCCCCTGTGGCGTCGCATCGCAGTCTGGCCCCTGGCGGCAACCGTGCGGCTCTGGGCGAGGACGCTGAGGGTATCGATCCCCGAGGAGGATCTCCGGATCGTGACGCTGCAGGGCCAGCCGACCCTCTTCATCCTCTGGCATAACCGGCTCTTCATCGCCGCCGACCTCGCCCGGCGCTTCCGCGGGGGTCATCCGATGTGCGGGCTCATCAGCGCGAGCCGCGACGGCGGGTGGTTGAGCGCCTTCTACTCGTCCGCCGGCGTCAAGGTGATCAGGGGATCATCGAGCAGGCTTGGACGCGAGGCCGCGACGGCGCTCATCGCGGAGCTCCGCGCCGGGAACGACGTCGGTATCACGCCGGACGGCCCGCGCGGTCCTGTCTACGTGATGAAGCCCGGCGCCCTGATTGTGGCGCGCCGCTCGCATTCGCGGGTGGTGCTCGCGGGGTTCGACTATGAGTCGTCCTGGAGGGTTCCAAGCTGGGACGGGTTCCACCTCCCGAAGCCCTTCTCGCGCGTCCACCTGCGCATCGTGCAGGTCGGGGCCGAGGAGATGGAGGATCGCGACGAGGCGGCGCGCCGCCTGGGCGCGCGCCTCGCCGAGATCAATCCCGACCGAAGGCCGGCCCCAGTCAGAAGCCGGGGCTGACGGTCACCGTGTCACCGGGTCCCGCAAGGTAGTCCTTGCCGGCGGACCACTTCTCGTCGTTCAGGAGGAGTTTGAACGCGAAGGGGCTGGCGGCCCCGGGAAGGATGATGCTCCAGGCGTCGTTTGCGACGCAGGTGAGCGGTATCCCCTTGCCCCAGGTCAGCCCGGCGCCGCTGCCGCGGATGAAAAGGGCGTTGCCGAATCCGGCGTCTATCTTCGCCGTTATGGACACGCCGGCCAGCCTGGGTTTGGTCATCGCGGGCGAGGCTGGCGACGTCGCCGCCGGCTTCCTGATCTTGGGCGCGACGGTGGACTTGCGCGCCGGGGCAGGCGCAGTGAGCTTGGTCGCCGGGGCGGGCGTCTTTGTGTTCTTTGTGTTCTTTTTCATGATGAGACGATGGAATACCCTGGGTACAATCAGCCCCACGGACTCAACCAAAACATAGCAATTGCAACGCCAAACCGCAATCAGCCCGGGAATTTCACGGTCCGCCATCTGTTTGCCATTTCACCGGCACCGCGCAAACCGATGGGACTACCTCACCTGCAGCGTGTCCCCCTCGAATTCCAGGCCCAGGGACGGGATTGAAACGGCCTTTCGCCCACGGTCCGCCCGCACCTTCCCCGCGACCCAGGCATCGTACCCGGTGGCCCGCGCGGCCTCGAGCGCGGCCGCCGCCGCGGGCTGCGCCACGTAGACCGCGAACCCGATCCCCATGTTGAAAGTCGCATACGCCTCCCGCAGGGCAACCGGCCCCGACTCCATCAGGAAACGGAAGATCGCCGGATGGGGGCGCGGGACGGTGATCTCGTAGACAAACGGCTCGTCGAGCCTCATCAGCTTGCGCCAGCCGTGGCCCGTGACGTGCGCGGCGTACTTGAGCCGGATCGACCGACGCTGGCATTCCCGCACGAAGGCGACGTACAAAGTCGACGGTTCCAGGAGGGCCTCGCCGAGGGTGACGCGCCCTTCGATGCGGGTGGCGTAGCGCTCGGGAAGGCCCTCCGCGATCCTCCGGCAAAGCGTCAGCCCGTTGGTCTGCACCCCCGAGGACGCCAGGAACACGATCGCGTCCCCGTCCCTGACGTCTCCCGTGATCCGGAGAGACTTCGGCGCGATCCGGCCGATCGCGGACCCGGCAAGGACGATCGTGCCCCGCTCTATCATCCCCTGGAGCGCGGGCGTCTCACCGCCGCCCCATACCGCGCCCGCCGCGCGGCAGCCCTCGGCGAATCCCCTCACCAGCTCCCCCGAGCGGTGCTCGTCGGCGAACCAGCCCGAATCCCCCACGGCCGCGTGCATCGCGACGGCGATCGGGAGGGCGCCGCACGTCACCAGGTCGTTCGCGATCGTCGCCACCGTGTCGATCCCGATGGCCCTGTAGTGGCAGCGGCCGCCGTCGGCCTGGACCGCGTCCGCCACGAGATTCTTCGTGCCGAGACCCTCCTCGACGTGAGCCAGGAAATGATCATCGGCCTCGATCAGGTATGCGCTCTCGCCCCGGGAGGTCGCCGGCTCCCTGAAGCCGTGGCTGGCCAGCAGGTCGGTGGTCGTGCGCGCGGCCTTCTGGCACGCCCGCTTGAAGGAATCGAGCGGACCGTACCGCACCCCCGAGGACTCGTAGGAAAGCGACATGGAGAATGGCTAGTACGACCTTCCCTCGCTCTTCTCGTAGTAGTTCACGTAGGCCTGGTTCACCACCCGGAATCCCCCGGGGGTCGGGTAGTGGCCCGTGAAGTACCAGTCGCCCGTGTGGCCGGGGACGGCCGCGTGCAGGTTCTCGATCGTCTGGAATATGATCTCGATCTCGCCGTGCCACTCGCTGGGGGTCGGCCTCACCAGCTTCGATATCCGCGCGGATATCTCCTCTGCGGTGAAGGGCTCGTAGAGCCTGCGCACGTGGTTTACCGTCCCCTTCTCCTCCACCTCCTGGCGGCACGCCCGGTAGACATCCCCGAGCAGCTCGGTGCGGCCGCTCTCCTTCAGCAGGTCCACGGCCGCCTCGAACGCGACGAACTTCCCGATCTCCGACATGTCGATCCCGTAACAGTCCGGATAGCGGATCTGCGGCGCCGTGGACACGATCACGATCTTCCTGGGATTGAGACGGGCGAGTATCCGGAGGATCGAGCGGCGAAGCGTGGTGCCGCGGACGATCGAGTCGTCGACGCAGACCAGGCTGTCCACGCCGGCCCGCACCGAGCCGTACGTGATGTCGTACACGTGGCTCGCGAGCTGGTTCCTCATGGACTCCTGGCCGATGAATGTCCGAAGCTTGATGTCCTTGCTGACGACCTTTTCGCCGCGCGGCCAGTTGCGAAGGACGAGGTCGTCGAGCAGGGCCTCGGTGAGGCCGCCCACGCGGCTCGCCTTGAGTATCGCCGCCTTGACCTCGTCCCGGCGCACCGCCCGCAGCGCCGACATCAGCCCGTAGTAGGCGACCTCGGCCGTGTTGGGGATGAACCCGAACACCGTGTCCGCGAAGTTGTGGCCGATCGCCCTGAGCACCTGCCCGGCAAGCCTGCCGCCGAGCGCCTGGCGCTCCCGGTAGATGTCGACGTCGTTTCCGCGCGAGAAATAGATCCGCTCGAACGAGCATGACGCGCGCGGGAGCGCCTTCCGGAACGCCCGCTCCGAGACGGTCCCCCGGCGCTTGATGACGACCACGTGCCCCGGCTCGACCTCGTTCACGTCGCCGACGGCGAGGTCGAACACCGTCATGAGCGGCGCCCTCTCGGAGGCGAACGCGACGACCTCGTCGTTCTGGAACCAGTGGCACGGCCGTATCCCCGACGGATCGCGGGCGACGAACGCGTCGCCGTTCCCGACGAGCCCGCACAGCACGTATCCGCCGTCCCACCTCTGCGAGGCGCGCGTCAGCACCCGGACCAGGTCGAGCTCCTCGCTGATCCTGCGGGAGAGCACGTCGCCGGACACGTTCAGGGTCCTCAGGTACCTGTAGATGTCCTCGTGCTCCTCATCCAGGAAGAACCCGATCTTCTCCAGGATCGCCTGCGTGTCCGTCGCGAACACCGGATGCTGGCCCTTCTCGATCAGCGACTGGTTCAGCTCGGCGGTGTTGGTCAGGTTGAAGTTCCCGCACAGGGCCAGGTTGCGCGTGGCCCACGGGCTGCGCCTGAAATAGGGGTGGCACGCGCTCAGGTTGTAACCCCCGCTCGTCCCGTATCGCAGGTGGCCGAGGAAGAGCTCGCCGCCGAAGTCGAACTGCCTCTTCACCGTTTCCGGGAACTCCGGATGGATCGCGCCCGACGCCACCTTGTCATTGTACTGGCCGAGGAGGGTCTTGAAGATACGGTCGAGCGGGTTGCTCTTCACGTTCCTCTCGCGGTACATGAACGGCTCGCCCGGCGGGACGTCCAACTTGACGCAGGCGACGCCGGCGCCGTCCTGGCCGCGGTTGTGCTGCTTCTCCATCAGGAGGAAAAGCTTGGTGAAGCCCCAGAGCGGCGTCCCGTACTTCTCCTGGTAGTGGGACAGCGGCTTAAGGAGGCGCACCAGCGCCACCCCGCATTCGTGTGAAAGGAAATCGCTCATGGCCGTGCCTCAGCCGAGTCCGGGACGCTTCATCGCCGTCTCTATGCTGGTTTCCCAGCCCACGCGCAACACGGAGACGTCCCATTCAAGCGGCCCCCGCGCCGTCCTCACGCCAAGCTTCCCGTTCGCCGTGACCTCCCCTATGGGGTTTGCGGGTACGCCGGCCGCCTTCGCCGCCGCCATCACCGCCGGCTCGTCGGCGGGCGCCGCGGATATCACCACGCGCCCCTGGCTCTCGCCGAACAGGAGCGCGTCCTGCCGCGGCGCCGGAAGTCCCGAGAGGTCGAGTTCCGCCCCCAAGGGCGCGGGGCCGAAAAGCATCTCGCAGACCGCCACGAGGAGGCCGCCCTCGCTCAGGTCGTGCGCGGCGCCCACCCTTCCCGCCTTTATCTGCCCGAGGAGGAAACCCTGAAGGGCCTTTTCAGCGTCGAGGTCCACCGCGGGCGCGTCGCCCGTCTTCATCCCGTGGATGATCCCCAGGAACTGGCTGCCCCCGATCTCGGACGGCGCCCCCCCGAGGAGGATCAGCCGCCCGCCCGGCGACCCGGCGAACTGGCGCGTGATGTGCGCCTCGCTCTCGATGAACCCGACCACCGAGACGGTGGGCGTCGGGTCGATGGCGCCCGCGGGCGATTCGTTGTAGAGCGACACGTTGCCGCCCACCACCGGGACGTCGAAGAAGCGGCACGCCTCGGCGAGGCCGGCCACGCACTCCTTGAGCTGGTAGAAATTCTCGGGCTTGTACGGGTTGCCGAAATTCAGGTTGTCGGTCATCGCCAGCGGCGTCGCCCCCGCGCACACGAGGTTCCGCAGGCACTCGACCATCGCGATCATCGCGCCCCGTCGCGGGTTCAGGTAGCAGTACCGCCCGTTGCAGTCGTTGCTGATCGCGATGAACTTCTCGCCAGGGCCGAGGCGCAGCCGCACCACCGCGGCGTCGCTGCCCGGCAGCACGACGGTCCCGTGCTGGACCATGTGGTCGTACTGGCGGTACACCCATCGCTTGGAGGCTATCGTCGGGTGGGAAAGGAGCCTTGGGAGCGCGGCCTGCGCGCCGGCGATGCCGACGTCGGCCAGGCCGGCGCCTTCCGGCGTCCAGCGAGACGACTCGTCCAGGTACGCGGGCCTCCTTGCCTCCCGCTGGTAGACCGGCGCCCCGTCCGTCAGCGCCGAGGCCGGGATGTCCGCGACGGGGACCCCGTGGTGCCTGACCACCATCCGGCCGGTGTCCGTGACCGAGCCCACGCGCGATGCGTGCAGGTCCCACTTCGCGAAGACCTCCTCGATCTCGCCCTCGCGCCCCGCCTGTACGATGACGAGCATCCGTTCCTGCGACTCCGAGAGCATGATCTCGTAGGAATTCATGCCCGGCTCGCGCTGCGGAACACGGTCGAGCTCGATCTCGATTCCCGCGCCGCCCCGGCTAGCGGTCTCGCACGTGGAGCACGTGAGCCCCGCCGCCCCCATGTCCTGGATCCCGACGACAAGGCCGGGCACCGCCATCATCTCGAGGCACGCCTCTATGAGGAGCTTCTCCATGAAAGGGTCGCCCTTCTGGACCGCCGGGCGGTCCGCCGCGCTCTCGGCGCTCAGCTCCCTCGACGCAAACGCGGCGCCCCCTAGGCCGTCCCTCCCCGTGGCGGCCCCCACGTAGTAGACGGGATTCCCGAGCCCCGTCGCCTTTCCCCTGCGGATCTGGTCGTGGCGAAGCGTCCCCAGGCACAGCGCGTTGACCAGCGGGTTGCCCTCGTAGGAGCGGTCGAAGTAGATGTCGCCCCCGACGGTGGGCACGCCGACGCAGTTCCCGTAATGGGCTATCCCGGCGACGACGCCCCTGAGGAGCCGCCGGGTGGCCGCGGAGTCCAGCTCGCCGAACCGCAGCGAGTTCGTGAGGAGGACGGGACGCGCACCCATCGTGAATATGTCGCGGATGATCCCGCCCACCCCGGTCGCTGCGCCCTCGAACGGCTCGATCGCGCTCGGGTGGTTGTGGGACTCGATCTTGAACGCGATGGCCCAGCCGTCGCCCACGTCGATGATGCCCGCGTTCTCCTCGCCCGCCTTCACGAGCACCCGCCCGAACTCCGCGGTCGCCCCGGATTTCTCGGTAGGGAACCCCTTGAGGAGCGGTCTCGTGTTCTTGTACGAGCAATGCTCCGACCACATCACCGAGAAGATACCGAGCTCCGTGAGCGTCAGGTCCCTTCCCAGGTGCCGCCGGGCCTGCTCAAACTCGTCCGGCAGGAGCCCATGCTTCTTCACCAGCTCCGGCGTGACAAGCTGATTGAGGACCGGGTCGGGATTGGGAGGAAGCCCCGCTCGTTTCATGCGGATTGCCGGATCAAGTCGGGGAACCTGGCCGCCAGCACCGCGCGCGCCACGGAAAGCCCATCGCGGCTGGGATGAAACCGCTCGAATGCCCTGTCCGGATGGGGCATCATCCCGAACACGTTGCCGCCCTCGTTGCGCACGCCGGCGATGCCCTCCAGCGAGCCGTTCGGATTCTCGCGGTACCGCAGGAGGACCTGCCGGTTGGCCTCGAGCCTCGCCCTGCCCGCCTCGTCAATCCTGTAGTTGCCCTCCCCGTGCCCGATGGGAAGCCGGATCCGGTCCCCGAGCGCCCCGGGATTGAAGGCCGGCCCGGCGTCCTCCACCGAGAGCTCGCACGTCATGCAGCGGAATTCGAGCGAGCTGTTGCGGATCAGCGCGCCGGGCAGGAGGCCCGCCTCGCAGAGGATCTGGAAGCCGTTGCATATCCCGAGGACCAGGCCGCCCTTTCGCGCGTATTCCAGGACGGCTCCCATCACCGGCGAGAAGCGGGCGATCGCGCCGCAGCGCAGGTAGTCGCCGTACGAGAAACCCCCGGGGAGCACCACAAGGTCCGCCCCGCCGAGCCGCGTGTCCTTGTGCCAGACGTAGCGGGTCGGGAGGCGGAGGCCGCGGGAAAAAAGCTGGAACGCGTCCTGGTCGCAGTTGGACCCGGGAAACTGCAGAACGGCGATGTCCATCGTGCGTCCGCTCAGGCGCCCGCTATCTCGTAGTGGTAGTCCTCGATCACCGGGTTGCTCAGCAGGTCGCGGCAGAGCTTGTCCAGCTGCGCGCGGAACTGCGGGCTGTCGGCGCCCTCGACGTCCAGCTCAACCACCTTGCCCACCCGGGACCCCTTTAGCCCCGAGAGCCCCAGGCTCTCGAGCGCGTGCCCGACCGCGGCTCCCTGGGGATCCAGGACGTTCCTCTTGGGCGTTACGTAGACTTTGATCTTCACGGACCGTAAAGGCAGAGGATCACGCCGCGAATCGCAAACCGGTCAAGGTTTTTGGGCCGCCTCCCGGATCATTTCTCGCGGTTGCGGGGATGGAACCGGGCGTGCTGGTCCAGGAGCCGCCTGCCCTCGACCGCCGTGTAGATCTGGGTCGTGGAGATGCTGGCATGGCCCAGCATCTCCTGGATCGCGCGGAGGTCGGCCCCGCCCGACAGGAGGTGGGTGGCGAAGGTGTGGCGCAGGAGGTGGGGCTTCACGGACTTGGTGATCCCGGCCCGCTTTGCGTGCTTCTTGACGATCGACCAGAGCGAAACCCTCGAGAGCCCGGTCCCGCGGCTCCCGAGGAAGAGCTCGCTCCTCGTGCGCGGCTTCACGAAGTGCGGCCGGCCCGAGGCGATCCAGGTCCCGAGCGCGTCGCGCGCCCTGGCCCCCATCGGCACGACGCGCTCCTTCGATCCCTTGCCGAAGACCCGGGCAAACCCGCTTTGGAGGTCCACCTGCTGGAGCGTCAGCGCAGCCAGCTCGGAGACCCGCAGCCCACTGGAGTAGAACAGCTCGAGCAGGGCGCGGTCGCGCAGGGACGCGGGATCGCCGCCCGAGGGGGACGCGAGGAGCCGTCCGGTCTCGGCTTCCGAGAGGGACTGCGGAAGCCGGCGGACAAGCCTGGGGCCGGACAGCAGCGCCGTGAAATCGTCGGGGCGCAGGCCCTCGCGGACCAGGAACCTCGAGAACATCCTGAGCGCGGTGAGCTTGCGCGCCTGGCTGGACGCGGCCGTGCGCCGGCCGAGCGACCGGATCCAGGCCCCCGCCAGGTCGGCCGTGACGGCTCGCCAGCCCGCCGCGCCCCGGCCCGCGGCGAAGGCCGCGCATTGCTCAAGGTCGCGGCGGTAGCTCTCGCGGGTGTTGCGCGACAGTCCACGCTCAAGGTCTATGTACGCGAGATATGCGTCGATGTCCGACGCAAATGCGCTTGCCTGCATGGGGCCTGCCGGCCCGCCTCAGTAGCGGCGGCGCGGGGGCGGAGCGGGCGATCCGCCCTGCTCCTTCATGCGGAACGTGATCCGCGCCTTCTCGAGGTCGTACGGGCTCATCTCCATCTTCACCGTGTCCCCGGCGGCAATCTTGATGAAATTCTTCCTCAGCTTGCCCGAGATGTGCGCCAAGACCACGTGGCCCGGGCTTTTCAGCAATTCCACCTTGAACATCGTGCCCGGAAGGACGGCCACGACCTTGCCCTCGACTTCTATCGCGTCGTTGTCAGGCATGGTGCGCGCAGGCTCCGGTCGACGGGGCTTGGGTCATGAATCGATATGGGAGGGTTTCAGACGAAATGTCTAAAGGCGTCATCCGCTCCGTCGAGTCAAGGATTTACGTCTCAGGCGATGGCCGGCCGGCCGGGATCCCCGCCGCGATCTGGCCGCGGCCCGCGCCCCCCCGTTCAGACGCCGAGCTGCGTCCTCATGAATGCCTTCATGTTTGCGGGCGCGAAAATCGGATACCGGAGCACGTGGGTCGTCCCGTCCTTCAGCCTCACGGTGAACCGGTAGACCTTGACGTTGTTCTCGAGCGTCATGATCCATTTGACGTATTCGTCCGCGGGGTTGTGCGCGATGGAAACCCCGTTCCAGACGTCCTTTATCAGAATGGGCGCCTTGTCGGTGTAGATGCTCAGGATGGGGGTGTCGGAGACGTCATCGACCGTGATCTCCACGGGCCTTGCGCCGTGCTTGAACTCCAGCTGGAACGCGAAGGCGAGCCCCTTGCCGGTTCCCATCGCCCACGGCGCAAACTGGAACCTCTTGACGATCATCGCGTCGTCCTCGACCTTCGCCGGGGCAGTATTGAGCGGCACCTCCATCTGCACGCCGTCCGCCGTGGTCACGTTCGCGGAAAAATTCGCGCGCATCAAGCATCCGGTGACGACGAGGGAGGCGGCGGCCAGCATGGCCGGCAGGCATCGGTGCGCGGAACTGGGGGGCGTCGGGGGTTTCATAGGGCGGCGGATCGCCAAAGTTTCGCAATGGCGCGCCGCTCGGCAAGCCGCAACAGAGCGACCGACGGATTATTCGGCTGCACCCTGGCGGATCAGCCACCGGTCCCATCGAGGGTTTGCCCATTTGGCGGATTTGCGATTGATCGGGGCAGTGGCCGCTCCCGAGATCTCCAACTGCCCGTTCGAGAAGCGATATCCGTCGCAGCTCGTCCGCGACGACGCGTTCTTCATGAGCCTCGCCTACAACCGGGCGATAGACGCGTGGCGCGAGGACGAGGTGCCGATCGGGGCGGTGATCGAGTCCGGGGGCGAGGTCATCGGCGCCGCCCACAACCGCGTCGAGAAGTCGGGGGATCCGACCGCGCACGCCGAGATGCTCGCCCTGACCCAGGCGTCGTCGAGGCTCGGCGACTGGAGGCTTGAGGACGCCACCGTCTACGTGACCAAGGAGCCCTGCCCCATGTGCTCGGGGGCGATGGTGATGTCGCGGGTGAAGCGGGTCTGTTTCGCGGTGCCCGACCCGAAGATGGGCTGCCTAGGGGGGGCGGCCAACCTCAACGACCTACCCCGGTCCAACCATCATTTCGCGGTGACGGCGGGAGGGCCGCTCGAGGCCGAATGCCGGGAGCTGATCCAGGCGTTTTTTAGGGTCAAGCGGGCGGGGCCGGGCGAGCCCTGACGGCGCCACCGGCGGCGCCCTCCAAAACGGCCCGAGGCAGTTGACGCACGGATGCTTGAGTGCAAGGTTTGGGGATGGCCTACGAACTTCCGAAGCTGCCCTACGCATACGACGCGCTGGCTCCACACATCGACGCGAAGACGATGGAGATCCACTACACCAAGCACCACCAGGCTTACATCACCAATGCCAACAAGCTGCTGGCCGACCAGCCGGCCCTTGCGGCCCTCGACGTCAACGCGCTGATCGCGGACCTTTCAAAGGTTCCCGAGGCGATCCGCACCGGCCTTCGAAACAATGCCGGCGGCCACAGCAACCATTCGTTCTTCTGGACAATCATGGGCCCGGGCAAGGGCGTCGCCCCGAAGGGCGCGCTCGCCGACGCGATCACTTCCGCATTCACCTCATTCGACAAGTTCAAGGAGGAGTTCGGGAAGGCCGCGACGACCCGCTTCGGGTCCGGCTGGGCGTGGCTGTATGTCTCCTCCGGCAAGAAGCTCGCGATCGGCTCCACGGCGAACCAGGACAGCCCCATCATGGGCAAGGAAGTCGCCGGCATCGCCGGAAAACCCGTCATCGGGCTCGATGTCTGGGAGCACGCCTATTACCTGAATTACCAGAGCCGCCGCCCCGACTATCTCGCGGCCTGGTGGAACGTGGTCGACTGGGACGCGGCCGAGGCGAATTTCGCCAAGGCGGCAAGCTAGTCAGCGCGACCAGACGCTCGCCTGGAGGGTGGGCCCGAAGCTCGCCGGGCTGATGTGCGTGCTCTTGCCCGTCTCCGTGTCGAGGATGCAGAGGCGGCTCGTCGTCGGGTCGCGCGCGGTGTAGACGACGTGCCGTCCATCCGGGAGCCAGGACGGCTCGATGCCGTCAAACGGCGCGTGGGACACCTGCGCGCCGTGCCGCTTCGAGAGCTCGAGCACGCCTATCTGGTAGCTGCCCTCCACCTTCATCGTGAAGGCGACCTTGTCGGGGTCGGCGCGGCTCCAGTCCGGCTCGGCGCAGTACCGGCTCGTGTCGAAGGTCACCCGCTGCGGCAGCCCGCCGGCGGCCGGCATCACGTAGAGCTGCGGACCTGGATCCATGGTGAAGATCAGGCGCGTGCCATCCGGCGACCAGCAGGGCGACGCCTTCACCTCGTCTGAATGGGTCCTTCGGGACACCCCCCGGCCGAAGGCGTTGCTCACGTAGATCTCGGGTTCGCCCTCGCCGGAGAGGACCATCGCGACCTGCCGCCCATCTGGGCTGAAGTGCGCCCCGCTGTTCGTGCCTTTGAAGCTGACGAACGTCGTCCGCTGGAAGCCGGCGAGGTCGATCTCGAAGATGTCGGGGAAGCCCGACTTGAAGAAGCTGGTGTAGATGACCCTCTCGCCGTCGGGGGACCACCGGGGCGTCATCGCGATCGCCCGGTCATGGGTGATCTGCGTCACGTCCCCGAAGAACAGGTCCGACGTGTAGATCTCCTGGTGGCCCGTGCGCTCGCCTATGAAGACGAGCTTCGACGTGAAGAAGCCGCGCAGGCCGAGCCCGTTCGTCCTGGCGACCGCGATGTCGGCCGCGGCCAGGAGCGCATTGCGCAGGCTTGTGCCCGACGCGACCTCGGACGCGACGACGGCCCCTCCAAGCCCGCGCGAGATGTCCACGCGGACCTGCCCGGCACCCGCCGGAGAGAACCGGATGTCGAACACGTAGCCGCTCGGGACGACGTGATATCGGCCATGAGCGGTAAACGCCTGGGTCGCCAGGGTGTTCATCTCGGGCGTGGCGCCCGACACGCGCACCGGTATGGTCCGGTTGTCGGCTTGGACCTCGACATCGCCGATGTACCGCTGGGCGAGCACCTGGGAGGCGGTTGCGAGTGAAATAAGGACTAGGGGGAGGAGTCTCGGCATGGTTGCGGTTGGTGGCGCTCCCTTTCTATTTGCGCGCAAGCGGCGCATAACAACTCTTATTTGCTGCGTGACCACCGAAGACATAATGGAGCGGCTCAGAAAGGTGAAGTATCCCGGGTTCAGCCGGGATATCGTCTCCTTCGGCCTGGTGAAGTCGGTCGCGTTCGAGGACGGGGTCGCCCGGGTGTCGCTCGCGATCGCCACGAACGACCCGAAGGTGCCGAAGCAGCTCAAGGACGACGTCGAGGCGGCCCTGCGCTCGCTCGAGGGCGTGAGGCAGGCGGTCGTCGAGCTCTCGGTCCAGGCGGCGCGCGCGCCGGCCGCCGGCCCGGGACCGGGCGGCGCCAGGATGGGGGCCCCCAAGGGCATCCTCCGGTCCGTCGCCATCGCGTCCGGAAAGGGAGGCGTCGGCAAGAGCACCTTCGCGGTCAACCTCGCCTGCGCCCTCGCCCAGGTGCTCTCGGCCCGCGGGCGGCCCGGCCGCGTCGGCCTCATGGACATCGACATCTACGGGCCGAGCGTCCCCCTCATGATCGGGCTCCACGGCCGGCCCGAGGTCGAGGGCGAGGGCCCGGCGTCGGTCCTCGTCCCGATGGAGAGGCACGGCGTCAAGGTGATGAGCATGGGCTTCCTCGTGGATGAGAACACCCCCGTCGTCTGGCGGGGCCCCATGGTGATGAAGACGGTGCAGCAGTTCGTGCAGAACGTGAAGTGGGGCGAGCTCGACGTCCTGCTGGTCGACCTGCCGCCCGGCACCGGCGACGCGCAGCTCTCGCTGGTCCAGACGCTTCCCCTGGACGGCGCCGTCATCGTCACGACCCCGCAGCTCGCCGCGACCCAGGTGGCGCTCAAGGGCGGCCTCATGTTCCAGAAGGTCAACGTGCCGCTCCTGGGAGTCGCCGAGAACATGAGCCATTTCGTCGACCCGTCGGGACAGAAGCACCTGCTCTTCGGCTCGGGCGGCGGGATCGCGACGGCCGAGAGGCTGGGCACGGTCCTCCTCGGGCAGGTTCCCCTCATCCCGGCGATCCGCGAGGGCGGCGACAGGGGGATGCCCATCGCGGTAGGCGAGCCGGAAAGCCACGCCGCGGGAGTGTTCCGCGCGATCGCGGAGGCGCTCCTCGCCGCGCTCGACAGGCCCGGGTCAAGGCCTTTGTAACATTCTGGCGACATTGTCTGCATTGACAGGTCGCGTACCGTTGCTCACATCCTTAATTGTACCGGACGCGCTGCATGACTTCCTCCACCAAAGAGCCCGCGACGACCGGGTCATCGCGTGAATTTGTAAAGCAGTCCAGCCTCTATCAGGAGTTCCTGGCTGAGCGGGAGGAAATCCTGAAGCATAAATGGCTGGAATCCGAGCGCTTGGGATACGACATCGGCTTCGAGCGGGCGCTCCTGGACTGGATCCGCAAGCACCGGGAAGGCTGGCGGGCGGCGCGCAGGCAGAACCTCTCCGGCCCCGGCTCCTCCTCCCCTCCGTATTCGTCGTCCGGCGTCAAGCAGCCCTGAGGGCCGCCCGCCGGAAGTCCCTTTACTTGATCTCCTTGTGAAGCGTGTGGCGCTTCAGGTGGGGATTGTATTTCTTCTTCTCGATGCGCTCCGTCACGGTCTTCTTGTTGCGCCTCGTGAGGTAGCGGGAAACGGGCTTGCCCTCTTTGCGGGCCTCGGTGCATTCCAGAGTTACGACTTCTTGCATGGGATTATAGCGGTTGAAGGGTCAGCAGGAACCTGCGCGCGGCGCCGCGCAACCCCAAAGTTCCGGCCGTCCGCCGGGATCGGCCCGCGCTAGCGGCGCCTCTCCGTCAGGGGGAGCATGACACCGCGGCGGAAGAGGGTGACCTGCCCCGTGCTCGACGACACCGCGATCGAGATGCAGTTCGCCGCGACGCTGATGGCCGCCGCCGCGGCGTGCCGGCTGCCGAGCCCGCTGGGAAGCGTCAGGGCGTTCCCGGTCGCCTGCACGAGGCTGCCGGCCGCCTCGACGACACCGTCTCCCCGGATCACGAACGCGCCGTCGATCGAGGAGAACTCCTTGACGGTCTCGTCCATGAACGGGTTGAGGATGTTGCGGTCCTCCTCCTTGTATCCGTAAAATGGATTCAAAACGAGCGGCTTCGTGAACTCCTCGACCTTCGTCGTGTCCCCGACGACGAAGAGGCAGCCGACCGGCCGGCCCTCCCTGCCCTCGACCGCGAGCTCCGTCGCGACGGCGAGCACCCTCTCCAGCACCTCGGGCTTCACGTCCTCGGGCAGGAGGTCGGTGGAGGGCCCCGAGAGCAGCGTCTGGAACTCGCGCTCGATCTCCGCGACCACGATCGTGTCGAACTGGTTGCTCCCGGTGATCCCGCCGACGCAGCAGATCCTGTCGTTGAAGGAGATCAGGCCGCGGGTGAGCGCGACGAGAAGCGCGCTGCGCAGCTGCGCCATCCGCTGGCTCGAGAAGGAGCGGACCTGGATCGTGTCCGTGAACCTGCTCCCGTTGTCGCCCGGCTCGATGGGGTTTCGGGTGACCAGGATCGTCTTGCGCTTGGGCTGCAGGACCCCCGGCTCGATCCCCCCGATGAACGTGTCCCCGAAGACCATGGTCGCGCTGCAGCCGGCCCCCTGCGCCACGAGCTCGGCCTGGCGGAACATGAGCCGGTTGACGCGGTTCTGTTGCGCCTGGATCGGCCTCATCCCGCCAAATCCGCCGAGGAGCCTCTCATAGAGCGTGTCCAGGTCGGGGGCATGGACGTAGCTGTCCACGAGCTCCCTCTCCCTCACGAGCCTGCCGATCGACGCCAGCACCTGGAGGGTGTCGCGCGCCGAGTCGCCCGCGATCAGCATGATGATCAGGTGCACGCGCTCGCCGGACATCGCGCCGTGGTGCCGCATCCCGGCCCTGCTGCGCCCGATCGCCAGGATGTAGCGCCTGGATGTCTTGACCCGGACGTGCGGAAGGGCGACCCCGAGCCCCAGGTAGGTGGTCATCGTGCTCTCGCGGGCGAGCAGGCCCTTCAGGATCGACTCGCGCTTCAGGTCGGGAAACTTGGCGATGCAGACGTCAAGGAGCTCGCCCAGCGCGGCCTCAAGCGTGAGGCTGCGCAGGTCGACGATGCGGCTCCGGGCGATGATCTTGTCGAGCCGCATGACTGGACCCGCCGCTCAGCGCTCCCACTCGAGGGCGCCCTTCTTGATTTCGTAGGCGAGGCCGAGCACCAGGACAAAGATGAAGAAGAGGATCGGCCCCAGAATCGCGATGTGCTGGTGGAGGAACTCGCGGTAGATGATGACCCACGGGACGAGGATCACGATCTCCAGGTCGAAGAGCATGAAGAGGAGCGCGGTGACATAGAACTTGACCGAATAGCGCGTGTGCACGACACCCTCGCTGGGGACGCCGCACTCGTAGGCCGAGTCCTTGATCGGCGTGTGCTTGCCCCTCTGGCCCAGCAGCACGCTCGCCGTGATGACGACGCCGGTCACCGCGGCCGCGAGAACGGCCTGGATCAGGAACGGGAGGTATGCGGCGGGCGTCATCGGCGGGACAGGGAGCGTGCGTTCGCGCCGCGGCCGAGACAAGCCGTTTGTGTCGGCGCGGGCCTAGTCGACGTCGATCATCGTGGCGTTCTTGACGAGGGTCGAGCCGACGCCGAGCGTTTCCGCGAATTCAAGGGTCCGGATCTCGTCCGAGATCGGGTCGAACCCCTCCTTCCTGCGCCATTGGTTGATCCGGGCGCGCATCAGGGCGTCCAGCATCACGGGATCGGTCCCCAGCCAGAGCAGGGGCTCGGACCGCGTGTACAGGGAGTTGAAGTAGGGCCCGCCGATGAACTGGTAGTGCTCGAGGCTCGCGATCGTGAAGAGCCACGTCTGGCGAAGCTCCGGTATCGCGCTCATCTCGGCGACGGCGGCGGGCGCCGTGGCCGGCGAGCGGAAGAAGCGCGCCGTGTTCGACGCGTTCCAGAGCGTGGCGTTCACGAGCGCGCCGTTGACCCCCAGCACCTGGTGGTCGGTGTAGACGGGAAGGTTGATCCAGAAATCGGTGTCGAGGAACAGCGGGGTCGCCAGGAAGCTCTTGCGGTCCTCGTCCTTCGTCGAGGTGTTCGGCACCCCCTCGGTCTGGTGGGCGGCGAATATCGGGTCGAAGCGCTCGGGCAGCGGGCTGTCGTAGAACCAGACCGGGTCGTAGTACCGGTTGGACTCGAGCACGTACACCGGGTTGCCCTTGAACGGGGTGTCGCCCGTAACCAGCGACGGCAGGTAGCCGGTCATCCTGAGCCGCAGCTGGTTGAGCCCGACCAGGAAGATGTTCTTGTTGGCGTACCCGCGCCTTTGCAGGGCCGCGATCACGCCCCTGACGAGCGGCACAGGCGTCGCCATCCCGGGGCCCGAGTCCGAGTATATCTTCAGGCCGACCTTGTTCTTCTTGCCGGGCGCGATCGCGCGGCCCTTCTCCTTCTCGAAGGCGGCGAAGAGCTTCTCGACGGCCACCGCGTAATCGGCGTCGGTGAACGTCGGCAGGTGGGCCTGCCAGACCGGCTCCGTCGGCGCCTGGTGGACCTCCGGCGTGTAGTCCGCCCTGCAGAGGGTCGCCCCAGTCGAGGCGAGGGAGGCGGCGAGGACGGCTAGCGGGAGGGTGCGCATGATGGATGAGATAGGTATGTCGCCTCCTGACGCCCAAAGTTTCCTCAAAAGCCGAGAAACGGGACGAAGAGGTCCCCAAACTTGACAGCCCCGCGCCGCGGTTGAAAGTGGATTCTTTTTACGCGCGGCAGGGCCCCCCGGCAGGCCCGCGCGCCGTCCATGCCCGTCATCAAACCCACCTGCGTCCGCGACCTCAAGGTCCGCGTCAACCTCGCCGACGTCGTCTCGCGGGTCGTCGCGCTGCGCAAGGCGGGGGGGTCGCGGCTCAAGGGGCTCTGCCCGTTCCACAGCGAGAAGACCCCCTCCTTCAACGTCGACTCCGACAAGGGCTACTACAAGTGCTTCGGCTGCGGGAAGGCGGGCGACGCGATCACGTTTGTCCGCGAGACCGAGCAGATGTCGTTCACGGAGGCCGTCGAGGCGCTCGGCCAGCGCTACGGCGTCGCCATCGAATACGAGGCGGGATCCGGCCCGACCCGCGAGGAGCGGTCCCTGCGGCAGGAGCTCTTCGACCTCCACGAGCAGGCGGCCGCGCACTTCCACCAGTCGTTCCGGGCGGCCGGGCCCGCGGGGGACTTCATGAGGGCCTACTGGGTGAACGAGCGCCGGTTTCCGGCGGAGCTCGCGGAGGAGTTCAAGATAGGCGTGGCCGCGCCGGACGGCGGGGCGCTCGGCGCCGAGCTTCACAAGCGGAGATACTCGGAGGAGGCGCTGCGCCAATGCGGGCTTTTCTTCATACGGGACGACGCGATGATCACCGCGGGCGCCCTGCGGCCGCGCTTCAGGGGGCGGCTCATGATCCCGATCCGGGACCACCAGGGGCGCGTCGTGGCCTTCACCGCAAGGCAGACCGCGCTCACGCCGCAGGACGACCCGGCCCACGAGGCAAAATACGTGAATTCGCCCGAGACGCCGATCTTCACCAAGGGCAACCTGCTGTTCAACCTGGACCGCGCCCGGACGGCGGTCGGCGACGGACGTCCCTTCGTCATGGTCGAGGGGCAGCTCGACGCGCTCCGGTGCTGGTCGGTGGGGATCAAGACCGCGGTGGCCCCGCAGGGAACGTCCCTCACCGACGGCCAGATCGCGCTCCTGCGCCGCTATCACGTCGAGGTGGAATGCTTCTTCGACAGCGACGCGGCGGGGCAGAAGGCCGCGCTTCGGATGCTGCCGATGGCGCTCCGGGCGGGGCTCGAGGTGCGCTTCCTGACGCTTGAGGGCGATGCCAAGGTCGATCCCGACCTCCTTTTCCTTGAGCGAGGCATCGCGGCGTACGATGAGGTCCGCAGGTCGTCGCTCTCGGCGATGGCATTCGCGTGCCGGGCCTCGCTCTCCTCGCCCGCGGCCGCGTCGTCGGAACAGAGGTCCCGGGCCGCCCAGGCCGTCCTAGGGATCATCGCCGCGGCGGACAGCGAGGTGTCGCGGGCCGCGTTCGTATCCGAGGCGGCGGAGCACCTGCGCCTGCCCGCCTCGGCGCTCCACAGCGACCTGCGGCGGCTTGCAGGGCGGCCCGAGCGGACGGCGCCCCAGCCGGCGCCCCCATCGCCGCCCGATCCGAACCCCGGGGCCGTGACGCCCGAGCACGACCTGCTTCGACTCTGCCTGCATTTCGAGGCCCTCGGGCGCCCCCTCAGCTCCTCCATTCCCCATGACTGGATCGACCGGCGGCAGGCTGCGGGGGTCCTTCTCAACCGGTTCCTCGGCGAATTCGAAAGCGGCACCTGGCCCGGCCGCGACCACCTCGACGCACTTTTGGAAAGCGATGATGAAAAATCGCTTGTCGCATCGCTGCTTTTCGACGTACCCGCCGTGGACGATCCGTTCAAGGTCGCGCGCGAGGGTATCCGCCGGCTGCGGAACCGGGCCCTGGAGCCGAGAATACGCCAAATAGAACTTGCATTAGCCAAGACCCCATCGGACTTTAACGATGACTCAACGTCACTCTTAAGGGAGTTATCTGATCTGCAACGCCAGCTCCGCCAGCCGGTTTCTCTGACCGCGGCCGAGTGAAGTGTTACTTTCGCTGCTCCCTAACCCTTCCTTCATGCCGCGAAAAGCCAAACAAGGCGACAACCACCATTCAGAAGCCGCCGAGAGCATTCTGGCCCAGGCGCCGCAGGCGCCCGCCGAGGGCGGCGACGCCGCGGCCCCGGTCGGCGGCATCAACGAGAAGATTCGCCAGCTCATCCGCCTCTCGAAGGAGCAGGGATACCTGACGTTTGACGACATCAACGAGGCGCTGCCCGAGTCGATCGAGAACCAGGAGGAGATCGATAACGTCCTCTCCATCCTGCAGAACCTTGAGATCGAGATCCTGGAGCCCGACCAGGTCGAGGACTACAAGCAGCGCCAGGAGGAGGCCGAGGAGGAGGAGTCGCGCTCCTCGCAGAACGACATCCTCGACGACCCGGTGCGGATGTACCTCAAGCAGATGGGCCAGGTCCCCCTGCTGACGCGCGAGCAGGAGGTCGAGATCTCCAAGCGGATCGAGAACGCCGAGCTCAAGGCCCAGGAAGCCCTTTTCCAGGCCTCGGCCGTCGGCGGCTACATCGCCGTCCTCGGCGCCAAGCTCCTCAACCGCGAGGAGCGTTTCGACCGGATTGTCATCGACAAGAAGATCGAGAGCCGCGACGCCTATTTCAGGACGCTTCCCAAGCTGGTCGAGACGACCCAGAAGGCCGAGGCTGGCGCCGCCGAGGCCTGGACCGAGCAGGCGAAGGCCCGCAGCGACCCGGAGCGAAAGAGGGCCCTCTCGAAGTTCCGCAGGCGCGAGACCGCGCTCAAGGCGAATTTCCCCAAATTCTACTTCAAGCTGAAGGTGTACGAGGAGTACCTTGAGCAGCTCCGGCCCGTGCTCGAGGAGATCGAGACGTTCCACTCCCAGATCGAGCGCGCCAAGCACCCGAAGACGAAGAAGGACGCCTCGATCGACACCCGGTCCATCAACAACCGGCTGCGCCACATCGAGCTCGGGCAGAGGATCGCGCCCGCCCAGCTGCTCGAGGTCTTCCAGCACACGATGACCCACGTGCGCGAGGCCCACAAGGCCAAGACCGAGATGGTGGAGGCCAACCTCCGGCTGGTGATCTCGATCGCGAAGAAGTACACGAACCGCGGCCTCTCGTTCCTGGACCTCATCCAGGAGGGCAACATGGGCCTCATGAAGGCGGTGGAGAAGTTCGAGTACCGCAGGGGCTACAAGTTCTCGACCTACGCGACCTGGTGGATCCGCCAGGCGATCACGCGCTCGATCGCGGACCAGGCGCGGACGATCCGCATCCCGGTCCACATGATCGAGACGCTCAACAAGGTCATGCAGGTCCAGAAGCAGCTGCTTCAGGAATACGGCCACGAGCCCACGCCCGACGAGGTCGCCGACGAGATGAACCTGCCCGTGGACCGCGTCCAGCAGATCATGAAGATGGCGCAGCAGCCGATCTCGCTCCAGTCGCCCGTCGGCGACGGCGACGACACCTCGTTCGGCGACTTCATCGAGGACAAGTCCGCTGAGAACCCCTACGACATGACCGCGTACTCGCTCCTGCGCGAGAAGATCATCGACGTCCTCGACACGCTCACCGAGCGCGAGCGCCGCGTGCTCTCGCTGCGGTTCGGCCTGGTCGACGGCTACAGCAGGACGCTCGAGGAGGTCGGCAAGCAGTTCAAGGTGACCCGCGAGCGGATCCGCCAGATCGAGGCGAAGGCGCTGCGCAAGATGCGGCATCCGACACGCATCCGCCAGCTGCATGGTTTCTTCGACGCCGAGCAGATCGACAACGCCCAGAACCTGCTCAAGGTCGCCGCGTCGCTGCGGCCGCCCAGGTCCTGACGCCGGCGAACACACTTGCCACCAGGGCAATCCGGCCTAGATTCCCGCCATGGCACCCTTTGACGTCCGATTGGCCGGATTGATTCCCACCGGTGGCGGGGAATGGGTCCTGATCCTGCTGGTCCTGCTGCTGCTTTTCGGCGGCACAAAGCTCCCCGCCCTCGCGAAGGGACTCGGCCAGTCCATGAAGGAATTCAAGAAGGCATCGAAGGAGGAGGATCCTCCCCCCCCGGTGAAGGAAGAGCCGAAGAAGCCGGACACGGCCGGGACCCACGGCTCGAACTAGGCCGTCGCCGGGTCAATCGTCCTGAGCGGGCCTCTCGGTCAGCCACGCGCGGAATTCGCGGATCTGGGCGGGCGCCCCAAGCGTGAGGAGCTCGTCCCCCGGCCGCAGCGTCTCCTGGGCGCCGGGATTGAGGATGCGCACCTCCGCCCGGTGGATGCCGGCGATCTGCACGCCGTGGCTCCTCGCCGGCGAGATCTCCCCAAGCGCGCGTCCGCACGCGTTGCTCCACCCGGGAACCGTCAGCGACTCCATCCGGACCTCCTCGAACAGCGAGTCCGTGCCCAGGTTGCCCGACACGCCGCCGAGGAACGCCTGGCCCGCGCGGACCTGCCCCATCGTGCCCATGAGGAGCACCTTGTCACGGGGATAGAGCACCGACTCCCGCGGCGGCAGGGGGATCATGAAGCCCTGCCGCTCGATCCCGACGACGGAGCATCCGAAGCGCGCCCGCAGGTCGAGCTCGGCGATGGTGCGGCCCTGGCAGTCGGCGAGGTCGGGCAGCGTGCAGTCGACCATGTGCAGGTCCCAGTCGGGGTGGCGGCCGAGCCAGGGCGCCGTCGTCGAGGTCATCTTGCTGTCGGAGGTCTGGATCATGTTCTTGATCTCCACCTCGAGGACGCAGTGCCAGTAGATGAGCCTGCGCCTCAGCAGGACGACCGCGGCCACGGCGACGCACGCGCTCACGAGGAGGAGCCAGCGCGCCGTGTCCTCCGCGGGCACGACCGCGATCAGCCAGACCGTCAGGGCCGATCCGGCGACGATCTTGAGCCCTGTCTCGACGACCGGCGCGAACTGCTTGGCCCGGGGATGGCCGGACGTGGAGACCTGTGCGAAAAGGAGGGCGAGCGCCGAGCAGTTCCTCCAGATGGCGAACAGCGGCAGGAGGATGGCGATGGTGAGCAGCAGCCAGAACGCGACCTGAGCCCCGCTGGGAAACAGCCAGTCGCGCCCCAGCCAGCCCTCGACCGCTGCGTACAGCTCGCGGGAGAAGACAAGCAGGCCGCTGACGAACAGCATCTCGATCCCGATCTGCGCGAAGCGCTTGCGGCTGAGCTGCCACAGGGGGCTGCGGCTGCGCTGGCGGGTGAAGCGCTCAAGCCAGTCCTGATAATAGCGCAGCCAGTCCCTGAGCCAGCCCGGCTGCCGATCCAGGATGACGGACGCTATCCGCTCCGACCTCCTCGCGACAAACGGCGTGACGAGGGTGGTCAGCAGCGACACGCCGACGACAAGGGGGTAGAACCGCGACGGCACGACCGCGGCGCCGACGCCCAGCTGGGCGATGACAAACGAGAACTCCCCGATGGGTGCCGTCATGATGCCCGCCCTCAGGCCGTCCCTTGCCGGGACCCCGATCAGGCAGAGGCCGGCCGTGACGGCCAGGGGCCGCGCCACCAGGGTGAATGCGGCCACGCCGGCGATCAGGCCGCCGGCCATGATGAGCTCGTGCCCGTCGATCTGCATGCCGATCGCGACGAAGAAGACCGCGCTGAACACGTCCCGCATCCCCTCGAAGGCGCGCTCGACCTGGTGGCGGTGCGGCGTCTCGGCGACGATGATGCCGAGGAGGAACGCCCCCAGGGCGAGCGAATAGCCGGCCTTCTGCGCGAGGATCGCGAGGCCGAACAGGAGCGCGGCGAGCCCGAGCGTCTGCAGCTCCTCGTCCATCGAGACGCTCATCCGCTTGAGGAGCCACGGGACGATGATGAGGCCCGCGATGCCGACCATGGCCACGAAGGCCCCCAGGTGAAGCAGCGTCGTGCCGGCCTCGGAGGCGTGTCGGGCGCCCGCGCCCCCCAGGACGACCACCGACTCGAGGAGCGCGAGCATCACGACCGCCACGACGTCCTCGAGGATGGACACGCCGAGCGCGAGCTGGCCCGCGCGCTCGTGGTTCAGGCCCGTCTCGTGGAGGATCTTCCCTATGATCGAGGAGGACGAGATCATGAGCATCCCCGCGAGGAAGAGGCCCTCGGTGGAGTTCCAGCCGAGCGCCGCCGCGAGCAGGCGCGACAGGTAGTACATCGCGACCGAGCCCCCGAGAGCCGCCGCGAGTATCGGGAGCCCCAGGCGCCGCAGCTTGCGCAGGCTCAGGCGCAGGCCGATCGAGAACATGAGGAAGACGAGCCCGACCTGGGCGAGCGTCTCGATCCGTCCCACGTCCGACACGAGCGCGAAATAGGGCATCCCGGGGCCGACAAGGATGCCGGCGGCGAGGAAGCCGACGACGATCGAAAGTCCGATCCTCTGGCAGAGCCAGCCCACGGCGCCCGCGACGACGAGGATTACCGCCAAGTCTTGAATGAACAGGATTCCGTGCATGGCTTGGCCTTCCCGAAAATCTCCCCGCCCCGCGCGTCCCGTCAACCCTAACCGCCGTATTTCCCTCGTTGACAGGTGCCTGCGACGCCCATTCGATTCCGTCGGCGGCAACGCCAGCTACTCCAGCCCACGCAACACGCGATCATGGCCAACCTTTTCTGTTACTTTTCAAACGACATCGGCATCGACCTCGGAACGGCCAACACGCTCGTATACGTCAAGGACAAGGGGATCGTCCTCCGCGAGCCCTCGGTGGTGGCGCTGGACACGGTGACGCGGAAGGTCCGGGCGGTCGGGGACGAGGCGAAGCGCATGCTCGGGCGCACGCCGGGCAACATCACCGCCATCCGCCCGATGAAGGACGGGGTCATCGCCGACTTCGACGTGACCGAGGCGATGCTGCGCTACTTCATCCAGAAGGCCAGCCAGAGCTTCAGGGCCCCTCCCCGGGTCGTCATCGCGATACCCTCCGGGATCACCGCCGTCGAGAAGCGCGCGGTGATGGACAGCGCGACCCACGCCGGCGCGCGCAAGGTGATCACGATCCCCGAGCCCATGGCCGCGGCGATCGGCGTCGGGCTCCCCATTGACGAGCCCGCCGCGAACATGATCGTCGACATCGGCGGCGGGACCACCGAGATCGCCATCATCTCGCTCAACGGCATTGTATTTTCAAAGTCGATACGCGTTGCGGGCGACGAGCTGGACGCCGCGGTGATCAACTACATGAAGCGGGCCTACAACCTGCTGATCGGCGAGCGGACGGCGGAGGAGATCAAGATGCGGATCGGGTCCGCCTACCCCCTCGACGAGGAGCTCTCGATGGAGGTGAAGGGGCGCGACTCGATCGCCGGCCTCCCGAAGACGATACACATCACCTCGCAGGAGGTGCGCGAGGCCCTGTCCGACACCGTCGCCGCCGTCGTGGACGCGGTGCGCACGACGCTCGAGCGGTGCCCGCCCGAGCTCTCCGCCGACCTCGTGGACCGCGGATTCGTGATGGCGGGCGGCGGGTCGCTCCTGCGCGGCATCGACCGGCTGCTCAGCGACAAGACCGGCCTGCCCGTCACGGTCGCCGACGACCCCCTCTCCGCCGTGGCCAACGGGACCGGGGCCGTTCTGAACGACCTGTCCTGGCTCATGCAGAACGCGTGAGGATTGGGCAATCCCAACGGTTCGACCAAGCCAGACCCTTCGTCGCTCTGGGCATCGCGCTCGCGGCGTGGCTGGTGGCGCCGGTGGCGGTGAGGACGTTCGCCCGCGCCTCGTTCTTCGAGATGACGGCGCCCATCACGGTCGCCGCCTCCTACGCGAACGACCTCCAGCGCTTCTGGGCGCTCCGGCTCCACTCTAAGCCGGAGCTGATCGAGGCGGGGCGCGACCTCGCCCGGCTCGACGCGTCGTACGCCCTCGCCATCCAGCAGAACGGCGAGCTCCAGTCGGAGGTGGAGCGCCTCCAGGCGCTCCTGCACATGCCGCCGACCGACCGCTACCGGTTCGAGCACGCGCGCGTCGCCCAGCGCGATTTTTCCGGCTGGTGGCAGCGAATGGTGATCCGCAAGGGCGCGGACTTCGGGATACCGGTCGGGGCGCCCGTGGTCTACATCGGGGGCGTGGTGGGGCGGGTCACGGAGGTGCACGCCTACACGTCGGTCGTGGAGCTGATCAGCAACCCGGGGATCAGGATCGCCGCGGTCGTGGAGGGCGACACCCGGCCGATAAGCTACCAGGGCGCGGAAAACCAGGTCCTCGGCGCCGCGCGGGGCGTCGTCGAGTTCGTCCCGCTCGACGTGTACGCGAGCAAGGGCGTCCCCAGGCGGCTCGCCACCTCGGGGCTCGGCGGGATCTACCCCGCCGGCCTGACGATCGGCCGGATCGTCCACATCGAGTCGAGCGCCGACGGCCTTTTCAAGACGGGCGAGGTCGAGCTCGACCCGCGCCTGGCGGAACTGACCGAAGTGACGGTCCTGGTGCCGACGAACCCGAGCTGACCCGGGGGACCCTTCCATGCGCGGTGCCGTCGCCCTCTTCCTGACCCTCTACCTGCTCCGCGCGCTGACGGCGGAGGCGAACAGCGCCCTGTCGGGCGCCCACGTCTGGCTCTTCGCCGGCGGCCTCTACGTGGCCTATTCGGCGCTGATGCTCCCGTTCCGCCAGGGCCTCGCGGCGACCATCCTCGGCGGCCTGCTCTGCGATTCCGTGGCGCCGGTCGCCTTCGGCCTGCACGCCGCCCTGTTCGCCGCGGCCCACGTGGTCGTCTTCAGCGTGAGGGAGCGGCTGCAGCGGGGCGAGACGCTCGTGAGGGTGACCGTGGCGCTCCTCGCAAACGTCGCCCTTTTCCTCGTGCTGTCCCTGGCGCGCGCCCGGCATGTCCCGGCTGGCGCGACGGCGTGGCCGAGGATGCTCTCGGACCTGGTCTGGTCGCAGGCCGTGCTCGCGCTCGTCGCGCCCTGGTTCTTCGCCCTCCAGCTGCGCACGCTCGAATTGGCAGGTGCGCAGCCGGCGCGCCTGGCATAGGGTCCGCTCCAAGAACGACATGGCCCCCCCTCCCGAGCGCTCCGGAAGCCTCGTCGAATCCAAGACGGGATTCGACCCGAGGATCGTCGTGTTCCACGGCATCGTGGCGGTCCTGCTTCTCGTCCTCGCCTGCGGCCTCGCGTACCAGCAGCTGATAAAGGGAGCCCTCAGCCACGAGCAGGAGCGGCAGCAGAACTGGCGCCGGGTCGTCACGCCCGGCCCGCGCGGGAACATCTACGACCGGAACGGCCGGACCCTGGTCGAGAACCGGCACCGGTTCGCGGTCGTCCTCAACCTCGACGAGCTGCGCCCCGAGTTCCGGAACGAGTTCAACCGGGTCCGCGCCAACTTCAGGGTCACCGGCGACCGGGACCTTCCCACCAGCGACGAGATGGAGCAGATCGCCCACGCGAGCGTCGTGCAGAAGTACCTCGACCAGGTGAACGCGATCCTCGGGCGGATCGGCAAGGTGGACAGCAACCGGCTCAAGAACCACCTCCAGAGGCAGCTTCTCCTTCCCTACTCGCTCATCGACGACCTGAGCACCGACGAGTTCGCGCGCCTCATCGAGAACCTCCCGGTCAAGTCCCCCCTGCAGGTCTACCCCTCGGACACGCGGTTCTACCCGTTCGGGGCCGCCGCGGCCCACACGCTCGGCTATGTCGGCGTGAACGAGGGCGCGGACGACGAGGACTTCCCCGGGGAGGGCCTGACCACCATGAAGATCAAGGGCACCGTCGGCCGCGACGGCCTCGAGAAGCAGTTCGACGCGCTCCTCCAGGGCCAGGCCGGCTACACCATCCTGCGGGTCGACCCGGCCGGCTACAAGGTCAACCCCCCGATCGACGAGCGGTCGCCCGTCCAGGGCCACAGCCTCTCGTGCAGCCTGGACATCGACCTTCAGTCGGCGGCGGAGGACGCGATCGGGGAGGAGACGGGGGCGGCGGTGGCGATGGACGTGCGGACGGGCGAGGTGCTCGTCATGGCGACCAAGCCGGGCTATGACCTCAACGCCTTCTCGCCCCGCCTGAGCGTGGCGGCGGCGGCCGACATAGAGGAGCGCAGGGCATGGTCCAACATCGCCCTGAACGGCGTCTACTCGCCGGGCTCCACGTTCAAGATCGTGGTGTCGACGGCGGCGCTCCTGAGCGGCGCGATCACGCCCGAGGACACCCCCGCCGACTGCGAGGGGGTGATGATGATCGGCAACCACCGCTTCGTGTGCGACAACGGGCTGGCGCACCACGGGAGGCTGGCGCTCTCCGACGCCATCAGCGAGAGCTGCGACATCTATTTCTACACGGTCGGCCTGAAGACGTCGGTGGACGTGATCGCCGCGCAGGCGCGGCGGTTCCACCTCGACCGGCCCACGGGGATCGAGCTGCCCGGCGAGACCCGCCGCATGCTGATCCCGGACCCGGCCTGGAAAAAGCGCGCCCGCGACGAGAACTGGACGCCCGGCGACACCGCCAACATGTCGATCGGACAGGGCGACGTGCAGGTGACCCCCCTGGTGATGGCGTGCTTCGCGGCGTCGTTCGCCCGCGGGGAGCTCTGGACGAGGCCCACCCTCATCCACGACCCGAGGCGGCCCCCGCAGCATACCGAGCCGATCGGCCTCACGGGCTCCCAGCGGGCCGCGATCCTCAAGGGGATGGAGGGGGCGACGATGGAGGGGGGGACGGCGGAGGTGCTGACCACCCTGCCGGCGCTCCGGGTGCCCGGTGTGAGGGTCGCCGGAAAGACGGGCACGGCCCAGATCAAGCGTCCCCAGGGCGAGGTCGACGAGGCCTGGTTCATCTGCTTCGCCCCGCTCGAGAACCCGGAGATCGCGATCGCGGTGGCGATCGAGGGCGACAAGCCGCGCGAGACGTTCGCGGGCGGCCTCTATGCGGTGCCGGTCGCGTCCGCCGTCCTCAGGAAGTACTTCGAGAAGCAGAGGGCCGGCGCCGCCCCGAGCGCGCCGCCTGCCGGGCCCTCCTGAAGACGTCCGCGGGCCTCGGCCATGTCGGGGCGGCCCCGTAGCGCAGGCGCTGCAGGTCGGTGACCAGCGCCGGCGGCCCGTCGAGACGGGTGAGCCATCGCCCCGCCTCGCGCCTCACGGGATCGCGCCTGCGGCCCCTCCCCAGCGCCGCGATCCGCCACCGCCCGGCGACCAGGATCCATGCGACCCCCGCGGCGGCCGCGGCGGCGCCGGCCATCCGCGCGATGCGCGCCCCGTCCCAGGGCCCGAGGAACCAGCCCTTGATGCGCGCCGCCGAGCCCGCGATCGCGGACCGGAGCCACTTGCCGGAATTGTCCGTCGCGTTCTTGATCGCCCTCAGGGTGTCGACCTGCGACTGCTGGTCGAAATTCACGATCCGCCGGTACCAGAAGACGCGGATGCTGTTGATGCGGGCGGACCAGCTGCGGTCCGTCATCCCCGCGAGCGCGTCCGCCTTGTCGGCGGACGTGTTCCTGCCGGCGGCGGCCTCGAGGGGATCCGCCCTGAGCCAGGCGCCCCTCTGTTCGTCCCAGATCTCCACCCACGCGTGGGCGTCGGAATTGCGGATGGTGTAGTTTCCGGAGTAGGCGTTCCACGTGCCGCCCTTGAATCCCGTGACGACGCGGGCGGGGAAGCCGGCCGACCTGGCCATGAGGAACAGGGCGCCGGCAAACAGCTCGCAATGGCCCGGTTCCCGGGACGACATCCAGCGCACGAGGGGATCGCCCAAACCCGCCGGGATATGCGGCGAGAGCGAATACGCGTGCTGGCTCCTGAGGAGGGCGCTCGCGGCCTGCGCAAACGCACCGGCATCCGTGCCGGCGGCCGGCGCAACCCCCGCCGTGACGCCGGCGACGGCCGCCCTGTCCGCCGCGGAAAGCTCGAGCTTGAGCTGCAGGGACAGGCCACCGGGCACGGCGCGGTTCCTCCACCGGCGGGCGAACGTGGGGTCGGAGAGCTGGTTCGAGTCGGGCGCCATGCCCTCGACCCGGTAGGCCGTCATGGTCGCGGGCTCGTCGCGCAGCGCGACCAGCAGGAGGTCGAACGAGTACCTGAAGTTCTGCGCCTCGCGGAACCTCAGCACGTCGAACCGGCCGAGGATGGGCAGGTAGCGGCTGACGCCGGACTCCAGGTAAAAGGTCCATGTCGGCGCGCCGCGAGTGCCGTCGCTTCCCGTCCGGAGGTTCGCCTCCGTGTGCTCGCGGCCGAACACGTCCCTCGATTTCATGCCCGGCGACAGCGTGAAGCCGCCGTTGTGGTACTGGTCCAGCACGATCATCCGCCAGTAGGGCCTCGAAGGCGCCTGGGCCGGATCCGAGACGTCCACGTCGAACGCGATGCCGTCATCCTGCGTGATCTCGGTGATGTCGCCGAACTTGATCGAGTCGTTGAACCCCGTCATCGCCTTCTTCGTGACGAACCGCTCAAGGAACAGGCTGTTCTCAAGCTGGAAGCGCGGGATCATGAGGAACAGCAGGCCCGAGACGGCGATGACGCCGAAGAAGAGGCCGCCGCCGGCCAGGACGATGCGCCAGTCGGAGATCTCGCGCAGCCTCCTGAAAAGGCGCCCCCAGTCGGCATGCGCGGCCCAGAGCGGAACGACCCCGCGCACGGCGAGCTTGGGGGCCTGCCCCCCCTCGCTCGAGGCGGCGATCGTCACCACGAGAAGAAGCCCGAGCGCGCAGGCCGTGAACACGAGGATCTGCGCGGCAAACAGGAGCGACACCGTGAGGACGCCCGCCACCACGATCAGGAAGAGCCCGAGCACGACGATCTGGAGGTCGTCGCGGCGCGCCCGGTGGCTCACCCCCCGGTAGAGAAGCAGGAGAAGGTCAAGGCGGACGATCGAGGGGAGAAGCTGGCCCGTGAGCCAGAGGTCGCCCGCGAAGAAGAGGACGATCGCGGGGAACGCGAGGCGGTGGCCCCAGACCGGCACGCGCGCGGGCAGCGCGGGCCTCGCGAGAGCGACGAGCACCCCCGCCGCCGCGATGCCGGCCAGGAGATCGGAGTCGATGTCCAGGTAGAACACCGTCGCGATCGCGAGGAGCATGACCACGCCGCCGAGGAGCCACCTCAGCAGCTGGAGCTCGTCCGGGCTAAGTCGCGGCCGTCTTGTTTCCATTGATGAATGCCGCGATGCCCCTCGCGCCCTCCGGCTCGAAGGTCAGGAGGTTGGACCGGCGCGGCCCCCTTTCCGATCCCGCGGCCCTCCCCTCCGGGGGCGCCGGGCGCGGCTGCGCCTCGGCGAGCCGGTCGAGGAACGACTCGAGGTCGGCCACCCTGCGCATCGGCGATTGGGGGCCGTCGTCGATGGCGGCCGACTGCAGGCGACCCGCGCAGAAGAGGTCCTGCGCGAGCGTGGCGGCGAAGCTCATCAGCAGCTCGAACTGTTCCGGGCGGCCCCACACCGCGGCGTCGGTCGTCAGCCAGATCGAGCAGGTCTCCGAGTTCTGGGCCGAGTACTGGCGGACGAGGAGCCGGCCGGTGCGCGCGCTGGCCTTCCAGTGGATCAGCCTGTGGGAGTCGCCGGACTCGTATCGCCGGAGCGCGATCATCTCCCCCTCGTTGCCGGCGCGCGCCTGCTGGAGGTCGCCCGACGGCCGCCTGGGGCCCGCGCCGGAGAATCGCCGGTACTCCACGGGAGCCGGCCACACCGGCACCTCACGGCGCATGTCGGTGCCCGTCAGCTTCCTCAGGAACCCGAAGGGGAAAAGCGACCCGACCCCCAGGAGCTCGATCCTGAGGAGGCCCCGCCGCGGCGGCGTGAAGATCCAGCCGAGTCTCGCCTCCCCGCCCGGATCCAGGCGCGTGCGAAGGTGCACGCTGCCCCCCATCGCGGCCTCCTGGACCTTCGCGAGCGTCGCCCAGACGTCGATCCCCCTCCCCGTGACCGTCGACTCGGGCCTCGCGGGCTCACCCCGGTTGAACGGTGTCGCGGCGAACTCGAACCAGAGGGCATAGGTCGGGATGTACCTCTTCCCGTTGAGCAGCTGCAGGCCCACTTCCGTCTCCTGGCCGGCGCGGAGCGGCGGCTGGATCTCGAGCTGCCAGGCCAGGCGGCGCAGGTTCAGCCATGAGAGGACGCCGCTCAGGATCAGGCACGCAAGGAGCAGCGAGAGCGCGATGAACAGGATGTTGCTCGCCGAGTTGTACGCGGCGGTGCCGATCCCGAGCGAGAGCCCGATCAGGACGACGCCCGAGAGCGTCGGCTGGATCCGCTCGTGCCGGCTGGGCCAGACGAGGCTCCAGAGCACGCGCCGCCACAGGTGGCGCCGGCCGCTCGCCGCTGTCGCGCTCACACCGGAGGGGGAAGCGCCATGAGGATGCGCTTCAGGTGCGCGCCCACGGAGCGACGCTCCTCCAGCGAGTCGCCGGTCTGCCTCGCGAGCGCGAGCCGGTGGGCGAACACCACCGGGACAAGCTCGGTCACGTCGTCGGGCAGGACGAAGTCCCGGCCGTTGACGAGCGCACGCGCCTGGGCCGCCGTGCGCAGCGCGAGGCCGCCCCGGACGCTCGCGCCGGCCTTGAACTCGGACTCCGTGCGCGTGGCCGCCACGATCCTCAGGATGAAATCGAGGATGCTGTCCTCGATGAACACCTGGGGGACGAGGGACTGGAGGCCGGCCACGTCGGCGCGCGACGCGACGGGGTTGAGCGAGATCGAGTCATACCCGCTTCTCGAGGTCCGCAGGATCTCGATCTCGTCGTCATGCTGCGGGTAACCCATCCTCAGGCGCATCAGGAAGCGGTCCATCTGGCTCTCCGGAAGCTGGAACGTTCCCTCGTAGTCCACGGGGTTCTGCGTGGCGAAGACCATGAACGGCGCGCCCACGGCGTGCGACACGCCGTCGACCGTGACCCTCGCCCGGTCCATCACCTCGAGGAGCGCCGACTGCGTCTTCGGCGGGGCGCGGTTGATCTCGTCCGCGAGCACGATGTTCGCGAACACCGGCCCGCGCTTGAACACGAACTCCCTTGTCGTCTCGTCGTAGATGGCCACGCCCGTGACGTCCGAAGGCAGCAGGTCGCTCGTGAACTGGATCCTCGAGAACGCGCAATCGGTCGAGCGCGCGAGGGCGTACGCGAGCGTGGTCTTGCCGACGCCGGGAAGGTCCTCGATCAGCACGTGCCCCCCGGCCGCCAGGCATATGAGCAGGTGCTCGATCACGTCGTCCTTGCCGAGGATGGCGAGGCGCATGTTGGCCCTGAGGCGGTCCAGCGCCGCCTTGGCGTCCACGATCCGGTCCGACTGGAGGAATTCGCTCATGGGTGTGCGCGCCCCGCCCTCAGGCGAGGATCTCGAGCATCCGGGTGAAAAGACGGTTCACCCTCTCCTGGTTTGTTTTCACGAGGTCCTTGAATCTGGCGAAATCGATCTCCGTGCCTTCGAGGCCGTTCGCATAGTTGTCAATGATGGCGAGGCTATTGTAGCTGAGGCCGGCCTCGCTGCACAAGTCCGCCTCGTGGGCCGCCGTCATGCCGACGACGTCGCCCCACCCGCGGACGGCACGGATCTCCGCCTTGGTCTCGAAGCGGGGTCCGCGCATCTGCACGTAGACCTTGCCCGTCGGGATGGCGAACTCGGGCGCGAGCCTGCCGACCAGCAGCGGGATGAGGTTGTTCGCGATGCCGGGGGCGCCGCCCCTGAGCTCCCGGTCGAAGAAGGTCGCCGGGCCCTGCTGCAGGCAGACGTAATCGGAGCAGGAGACGATCGACCCGGGCGGTATCTCGGCCTTGAGCGACCCGACCGAGTTGAGCGACACGACGTCCTTGAACCCCAGGTCGGCCAGCGCGCGGATGTTGGCCCGGTAGTTGATCGAATGCGGCGGCAGGGGAAACCCGTAGCCGTGGCGGTTGATCAGCGCGTGGTCGCCGCGCGATTTGTAGGTGACCGGGCCAAACTCAGTCTCGACCGTGCGCGCCTCCCAGGACGAGAAGAGCGTGGAATTGACTATGCTTGTGCCGCTTAGGAAGGCGACCCTCATGAAAGGACGGATTCTTGCCCGCCCTTCCCCCTTGTCAAATCCGGCGGCGGACACCTACCTTTGCCGGATTCGCATGCCCCACGCCAGCCAGCGGCCCGCCGATAAGCCCATCGTTCCCCGCCACGTCGCCATCATCATGGATGGGAACGGGCGCTGGGCGAAGCAGCGCGGGCTCCCCAGGATCGAGGGCCACCGGCGTGGGGTCGAGACCGTCCGGACCGTGACGTACGCCGCCCGGGACCTCGGCGTGCGCATGCTGACCCTCTACGCGTTCTCGGCGGAAAACTGGAACCGGCCAAGGGCCGAGGTAGGCGCCCTCATGGGCCTGCTCGAGCTCTACCTGAAGAAGGAGCTCAGGACCTTCGTCCGCGACCGCGTCCGCCTGATGACGATAGGCCGGATCGAGGACCTGCCGGCGGGGGTGCGCCGGCACCTCGCGGCCACGGTCGAGGAGACGAAGGGCTTCACCGACTACACGCTCGTCCTCGCGCTCAACTACGGCTCCCGCACGGAGGTGGCGGACGCGGCGCGCAGCTATGCGGCGGCGGTCGCCTCGGGCCGTGAGAGGCTGGACGACGGCTCATGGGAGAGGTTCGCGCGCCACCTCTACACGTTCGGCATGCCCGACCCGGACCTCGTGATCCGGACTTCCGGCGAAACCCGCGTGAGCAATTTCCTGCTGCTGCAGGCGGCCTATGCCGAGTTCATCTTCACGCCCGTCCTCTGGCCCGACTTCACCAAGGTCGACCTTGCCGCCGCGATCGAGGACTACAGCCGGCGCGAGAGACGCTACGGCCTGACGAGCGAGCAGGTGAAGCCCGCCAAGGCCGCGGTCAAGTAGCGCCGCCCAAGGAAATCCAGTGGCAAAACGCATCTTCAGCACCGTCCTCCTCTGGCTGCTCCTCTTCGCAATTCTCTGGTTCTTCAAGGCGGCCGGGGCGGTGGCCGCGATCGTCGCCGTCTCCGTGCTGACGCTCAGGGAGTTCTACAGGCTCATGGCCGCGGCGGGCCATGCGCCGTTTGAGCGGCTGGGGATGCTCTTCGGGGGCCTTATCACGCTCGCCCCCTGGACGGAGGCGCGGTTCGGCCTCCCGGCCCACCCGCTCCTCGCGCTCGCGACGCTGGTGTTCTCGATCCGGATGCTCTCCGAGCGGACGCCGGAGAAGCGGCTGGAGGCGCTGACCTCGACCCTCTTCGGCCTCGTCTACATTTCGCTCCTCCTTCAGTACTTGGTGCGGATCGTCACACCCGTCGCCGGCGACACGATCTCGCCGGACGGGCGCCTGATCCTCTGCCTGTGGGTCGTCGCCGTTGCAAAGTTCTGCGACGTGGGGGCGCTCCTCACGGGGCTCGCGATCGGACGCCATCCGATGGCGCCGGGGATCAGCCCGAAAAAGACCTGGGAGGGCGCCTTCGGCGGCGTCGCGGTGGCCATGGGAGTCGGGGCGCTGGTGGCCTGGCTGGGGCGCGGCGTCCTCCCGGCCAGCCTGGGCCCGCTTCGCGGGGCGCTCCTCGCCGCCCCGCTGGCGGCGGTCGCCATCGTGTCCGACCTCGTCGAATCGGTCGTCAAGCGCAGGGCCGACCGCAAGGACTCCGGAGGCGGCATCCCGGGCATCGGCGGATTCTTCGACCTGATCGACAGCGTGATCCTTGCCGCGCCCGTCGGCTATTTCCTCCTCGGCCTGCGCTGACCGGGGCCCGAACACCCACCGTGCCGACCGTGCCCGCCTCCTCCCAGACCTCCGAGGGATCCAGCGCCCGCAGGCGCGTCGTCCTCCTGGGCGCGACCGGCTCGATAGGCTCCAGCGCGCTGCGCGTCATCGCCTCCCATCGGGACCGCCTCGAGCTGGTCGGCATCGCCGCCCGGACCGACTGGCGCAAGCTGGCGAAGATCGCGCGGGAGTTCTCCGTCCCCAGCGTCGCGATATACGACGACGCGGCGTTCCTGGAGGCGGGGCAGCAGGGGGCCTTCCCGGAGGGCACGCGCCTGATGCAGGGCCCCGCCGGGCTCGCGGAACTCGCGGCGCTGCCCTGCGCCGACGTCGTCCTCGTCGCCGTCGTCGGGACGACGGGATTGGAGCCGGCCCTGGCCGCGATCGCGGCGGGAAAGGACCTGGCCCTCGCCTCGAAGGAGATCCTTGTCCTCGCGGGAAAGTTCGTGATGGCGGAGGCCAGCCGGCGGGGCACCCGGATCCTGCCGGTGGACAGCGAGCACAACGCGGTATTCCAATGCATCGAGGGGCACAGCAGCTCGAGCGTCAGGCGGGTCATCCTGACCGCGAGCGGGGGCGCCTTCAGGGACTGGCCCGAAGAGAGGCTCCTTCGCGCCACGCCCGCGGACGCGCTCAAGCACCCGAACTGGAGCATGGGGCCGAAGATCACGGTGGACTGCGCCACCCTCGCCAACAAGGGCCTCGAGCTGATCGAGGCCCAGTGGCTTTTCGGGCTGAGGCCGGAGCAGTGCGCCGCGGTGATCCACCCGCAGAGCACCGTCCACTGCCTGGTCGAGTTCAACGACGGCGCGATGCTCGCGCAGCTCTCGCCGCCGTCGATGACCTTCCCGATCCAGCACGCGCTGCTTTACCCCGAGCGCGCCAGGAGCGTCGAGCCGCCGCTGGACTTCACCCAGCTCATGAGCCTCGAGTTCAAGCCGATCGACGAGGGCCGCTACCCGATGATCCGCTTTGCGCGGGAATCCATGGCGGCCGGCGGCGTGGCGCCGGCCGTGTTCAACGCCGCAAACGAGGTGGCCGTGGAGGCCTTCCTCAGAGGGCGGATTCCATTTCTTGCGATTCCAAAGATCGTGGGTCATGCTCTCGACCGAACGGCGAACTTTGAACCCGCGGACCTTGCCGCTGTCCTTGCAGCGGACGGCGACGTGCGACGGTGCGCCACGCTCGATGTTGAAATTCTTAAATAGCTAGTGATTAAATAATTACGACTGCGGTGCCGCTCGACCTCCTCCACGCCCTCCTTTCCAATGTGTGGTCGATCTTCCTGATCGCCCTGTTTTTTGGCGGCTCGATATTCGTCCACGAGCTCGGCCATTACCTCGTCGCCCGCGCCCGGGGCGCGCACGTCGAGAGGTTTTCGATCGGCTTCGGGCCGCCGTTGTTCTCCTGGGGTGGATCCGACGGCACGCAATACCAGATCGCGTGGTTCCCGCTCGGGGGCTACGTTGTCCTGCCGCAGCTCGCCGACTTGGGCGCGATCGAGGGAGGCACCGAGACCGACGTGTCGCAGCTGCCGCCGGTCGGCTACGTGACGAAGATCCTCGTTTTCCTCGCGGGCGCCGCCTTCAACATCCTGTTCGCCTTCGCGCTCGCGTGCGTGATCTGGCAGGTGGGCCGGCCCGCGAACGACGAGACGACCTCCACCCGGGTCGGCTACATCCTCAAGACAATGGACCTTCCCGACGGCTCCCGGATCGAGAGCCCCGCCGCCGAGGCGGGATTGCGCGTCGGGGACGTGATCAAGTCGATCGACGGAAGCCCCGTGTCCGACTGGGACGAGCTCAACCAGATCCTGTTGACGAGCTCGGGCCGCGACCCCGACGGCAACCCGCGCACGGTGTTCAGCATCGAGCGGGACGGCCGCGCGCTCGATGTCACGCTCCATCCCCGCCTGGCGGGCGAAGAGCGGATGCGCCGCATCGGCATACGGCCGGGATACGACCTCAACGTGCATTCGGTCGCGCCGGATTCGGCGGGTGCGAAGGCCGGGCTGCTCCCCGGAGATCGGATCCTGAGGATCAACGGCGCGCCTATCATGAACGCGAGCGGGCTCGAGGAGGAGCTCGCGGCCGACCCGTCGCTTCCCGCCCGGCTTGCCATCGAGCGCGGTGGGCGGCCGGTCGACATCGTCGTCGGCCCGCGGACGGCGGCGGACCCGATCGCGGGCCTCGATTTCCTGGCCGGCTACCACCTGACGCACCCGTCGCCCTTCGCGCAGATCGCCGAAGAGGTGTCCATGACCCTTCGCACCCTGAGGGGGCTGTTCAACCCGCACTCGGACATCGGGCTGTCGAAGCTTTCGGGACCGGTGGGCATCGTGCACGTCTTCCACGAGGCGGCCGACGCGGGAATCCGCTACGTCCTCATGATCACGATCCTCGTGAACGTGAACCTCGCGATCCTGAACCTCCTGCCGATACCGGTGCTGGATGGCGGCCAGATCGTTTTCGCGACTATCGGCCAGCTTCGGGGCAAGGCCCTACCCTTCAGGTTCATCATGGCGGCGCAGAGCGTCTTCTTCGTGATCCTGGTCTCGATGATACTCTACGTGAGCATATTCGACGTGCGCCGCTGGGTGAGGGACGCGCGTGACGAGCGCGCCCAGGCTCAGGCAACCCCGGCGCCCGCGGCCACGAAACCCTGACCTGACCGGCCATGCCCTACTGCGCGTCCCGCTTCCACACCGTCCGCCGACCCACCCGCGAGGTCAAGCTGGGCTCCGTGGCCGTGGGCGGCTCGAACCCGATCCGGATCCAGTCGATGACGACGAGCGACACGCAGGATGTCGCCGCGACCGTCCGCCAGTCCATCGCCCTGGCCGAGGTCGGCTGCGAGATCGTTCGGGTGACCGCGCCGAACGTCCAGGCGGCGCATTGCCTCAAGGACATACGCGCGGGACTGACGGCGGCCGGATGGGGCGCTATTCCTCTCGTGGCGGACATCCATTTCCTTCCCCAGGCGGCTATGGAGGCTGTAGAGCACGTGGAGAAGGTGCGGGTGAACCCGGGCAACTACGCCGACAAGAAAAGGTTCGCCGTGCGCGACTACAGCGACGCCGACTACGAGCGCGAGCTCCAGCGCCTCCACGACGCGTTTTCGCCGCTCGTCAGGAGGAGCAAGGAGCTTGGCCGCTCGATGCGGATAGGCACCAACCACGGCTCGCTGAGCGACCGGATCATGAACCGCTACGGCGACACCCCCCTTGGGATGGTGGAAAGCGCGCTCGAGTTCCTGCGGATCGCCGAATCGCACGACTACAGGGAGATCATCCTCTCGATGAAGTCGTCCAACCCGAAGGTCATGATCGAGGCCTACCGCCTCCTCGTGCAGCGGATGGACGCCGAGGACATGCACTATCCCCTCCACCTGGGCGTGACGGAGGCGGGCGATGGGGAGGACGGAAGGATAAAGGGAGCCATCGGCATCGGCTCGCTCCTGCTCGACGGGCTGGGCGACACTATCCGCGTCTCGCTGACCGAGGATAGCGTCTATGAGATCCCGGTGGCAAAGGCGATCGCCGACAAGGCGATGAGCCTGTGGGGCGCCGGCGGGGCCGGCGGACCCAGGGGCGACTCGATCGACCCCTTTCACTTCGAGCGCCGCTCGACCTCGGCGCTCAGGCTCGGGGCAGCCGCGGCCGTCGGGCCGGAGCAGCCGCCGCGCGTGATCGTCCGGATAGCGGGAGCTAGCCACGCCGCGGCCGCCCTGAAGGAGCTGTCCTCGCCCAGGCTCAAGGAAACTCCGGCCGAGGGACTGCTCGTCCCGGTCGGCACCGCCCAGGACGTCGACGCCCTTCGCGCCGCCTTCCGCGCGGCGCCGGGCGCCGCCGGTTTCCTGGTGCTCGAGCTTGATCCCGGCCTCAGGGCCGCGGACGTCGAGCGGTCCCTCGCCACGGCAGAGGGCGCCCTCGTTCTCCTCAGGCGCTTCGGCGGCGGCGACGCCGCGGCGCTGGCCGAATGGGCCGCGCTTGCCCGCCGGACCGGGCACTTCATCGCGGTCGACGCAACCCCCGCGGCCATCGCGGGCCTTGCCGGCGCCCTGAAGGGCGTCGGCGACGACCGCCTCATCGTCACCTTCTCGGGTGTTCCCCCTCCCGGCGCGGACCATCCGGTCGGCGCCTACCGCAGGATCGCCGAGGCTCTGCGCCTGGCGGGAATCAGCGCGCCCATCTGGATTCGCAACACGGCCGAAACGGCCGTGCAGGGTGACAACAGCTTCCTTTCCCGGCTGATCGAGGCGAGCTTCCTCACGGGCAGCCTCCTCTGCGACGGCGTCGGCGATCTCGTCAGCATCGAGACCGAATCCGACCCGGCGCGCGCGGCGCGGCTCTCGTACAATGTCCTTCAGGGAGCGGGTGCCAGGATATCGAAGGCGGAATTCGTCGCGTGCCCGAGCTGCGGCCGGATGCTCTTCGATCTCCAGACGACCACCCAGCGGATCCGGACGCAGACCGCGCACCTGAAGGGCGTCAAGATCGCGATCATGGGATGCATCGTCAACGGGCCGGGGGAAATGGCGGACGCGGATTTCGGATACGTCGGGGGCGCACCGGGAAAGATCAATCTCTACGTCGGCAAGCAATGCGTGCAGTACAACATCCCGCAGGCGGAGGCGGACGCGCGATTGATTGCGCTCATCAAGGAGCACAAGAAATGGGCCGAACCGGAACCGGCGCACGCGTGATCGCGGGTGCCGAAGCGTATCGAAAATGTTCACGCACCGTCACCGTTGCGTAACATGCCCGTAACCTGCTTTCAGGCTTTGGAAGCCTGATTCAGGGCGATGTAATATTGCCGCGATTACGTGTCGGAGGGGGGTTGTTTTTGACGCCTAAATTTCCGCGCCGGATGCAACGAAAAAAGGCAAAAAAGTTATGCCCACCCCCCCTGTGAACAACTTGTCAGAAAGTTGACCTTGTAATGGTTTTGGCGTTCACAGTTACTCAGCCTTCGTCCAAGCGTTTTTGCTCCTCGGATGTTCTTTCCCACGTCACGAAAGCCGCCCCATCAGGGCCGCGCAGCTAGACTTACTCCTAACTCCTGGTCATCAATTTCTTACCCACTTTTTGTTGCCCCCACCCCACCCGCCGTTGGCCAGGACCGAAATTTTGTCGCAGCGAGCGGATTCTTGAGCGGTTCGAATGACGTGCCAAAGCACGCCCGGGGCACAATGTGAATAAGACAAGAATTTTGCCCAATCATGCCCTCTTTGTCCCTGCCACACAACCTGTGGGAAACGGTTAAGTGTGACTTCAAATCCCTGTTCCCGGAGGATGTCTTCCAGATGTGGTTCGAGCCCGTGGTCTGCATCGAAACCTCCGAGGACTCGATCACGCTCGGAGTGCCCAACGATTTCGCAGCCATCTGGATCCACGACAACTACCTGGACCTTATAACGCAGAGGCTCCGGCTCACCGCAGGCAGGACGGTCAGCGTAAACCTGCAGAAGACCGACGCTGGCCCGCGGGGCATGGGAGCGCACCGCTCATCCGATTCGTCGTCCCCGATCTCGAGGGGCCGCGCGACCGGCGCCCGGAAGGCGGCTCGCGGCGATGACCGAGGGCCGGCGCCTGGAACGCTCAACACCCGCAACACGTTCGAGTCCTTCGTCGTCGGCGCGAACAACCAGATGGCGCACGCCGCCGCGCTCGCCGTCGCCCAGGCCCCGGCGCAGGCGTACAATCCCCTTTTCATCTACGGGGACACCGGCCTCGGGAAGACCCACCTGATGCACGCGATCGGCCACGCGATCCTGCGCAACAATCCCGATGCGCGGGTCGCCTATCTCTCGACCGAGAAGTTCACGAACGATTTCATCCAGGCGCTGCAGGAGAACGGGATGGTGAAGTTCCGCCAGCGCTACCGCCACGCCGATGTCATGCTGCTCGACGACGTCCAGTTCCTCGCCGGCAAGGAGCGCATCCAGGAGGAGTTCTTCCACACCTTCAACGACCTCTTCGAGTCGGGGAAGCAGATCGTCCTCTCCAGCGACCGGCGGGCAAGCGAGATACAGAAGCTCGAGGCCCGCCTCGTCTCCCGCTTCGAATGGGGCCTGCCCGCCGACATCCAGGCTCCGGACCTTGAGACGCGGATCGCGATCCTGCGCACGAAGGCGTCCAGCCTGAAATGCCCCCTGCCCGAGCCGGTGATGGCCTTCATAGCGCAAAACATCACGAAGAACATCCGGAGGCTGGAGGGCGCGATGATCAAGGTGGCGAGCTACAGCGCCCTGAGCAACAAGCCCCTCGACCTTGCGACCACCGAGCGGCTGCTGCACGACATGCTGGTCGAGCAGGCCCAAAGCATCCTGACCATCGAGACGATACAAAAGCGCGTGGCCGACCATTTCCAGATCCGGCACAGCGACATGACGAGCAAGCGGCGTCCGAACAACATCGCCATCCCCCGCCAGGCCGCCATGTACCTCGCGCGCACGCTGACCAAGCATTCCCTCCAGGAGATCGGCGACGCGTTCGGCGGCCGCGACCACGGCACCGTCATCCACGCCTGCAAGGCCGTGGACAACATGATGGAGCAGGATGCGTCGATGCGCGGAAGCATCGAGTTCCTGAAGAGCCAGCTTTCGCGCTGACCGCGAACGCGGCCTCACCCGGGGGCGACGGGCCCGCCACAGCCATGCGATTCCACTCGCGAGTCGTTCACCTAACGTGGCGGCCATGAGCATCCTGCGCATCCTGGCGGACGAGGGGGTGCGCGGATGGGGATCGCTTGTCTCGATGGCCGTCTGGAATGCCAGGACCGCGAATTGAGGTCCGCCTGATGCCGTCCGCAACGGGCCGCCCGGCTTGAGTTGTTGGGCAAACTGGCTTTGGGTGGCGGACCTACCAATGACTCTCACCCCCGAGCAGACGAAAGCCGTGTCCGAGTGGATCGCCGCGGGCGACAGCCTGTACGCCGTCCAGAAGAAGCTCCTTGAGCAATTCAAGGTCTCGATGACCTACATGGACGTCCGGTTCCTCGTGGATGACCTCAACCTCCTGCTGAAGGATCCGAAGCCCACGGCGGACGCGAGCGACGTCAGCAAGGGTCCTCCGGCCGCGGAAAAGAAGAGCTTCATCGACAAGGCCAAGGAGAAGCTCGGCCTCGCACCCGGCGCCGGCGACGCCGACGACGCGGACGCGATGCCCCCCGCCTCCGGCGTCCGGGTCACGGTTGACAAGGTGACCCTGCTGCCGAACGCGATGGCGAGCGGGACGGTCGCCTTTCCCGACGGTGTCACGGGCAAATGGATGGTGGACCAGCAGGGCAGGCCCGGGATCACGGAGGTGAGCAAGCCAGGCTACCGTCCGTCACCCGCGGACGCGCAGGCCTTCATGCAGGAGCTGTCGGCCGCCCTCCAGGGCATGTGACGGAGCCGCCGGGGGCCCAATCAGACCGATCTCATCGGGGCCGGCACCGCGCCGACGGCCTTTCCGCGCGCGGAGGCTGCGATGAGCGCCCCGAGGCGCCTCAGCCGCGTCTCCTCCTTCTTGCCGCTTGACCCACCAGCTCGCGGTCCGCCGATATGACGGCGTCTGCGCCCGGAAGAAATCCCAGGGCTTCCGTCTTCGGCTCACGGACGGCCGGAGCGTCCGGCCGCGAACCGGCCCCGCAGATCTGACGGGCTAGCGGTCCTTCAGCATCAAAAGCAGCTCGGCCTCGCCGATCACGGCGACGCCGAGCGCCTTGGCCTTGTCGAGCTTTGAACCGGCGTCCGAGCCGGCGACGACAAAGCTCGTCTTCTTGCTCACGCTGGAGGCGACTTTCCCCCCCGCGGCCTCGATCATGGCCGAGGCGTCCTCCCGGCTCTTCGTGGGAAGGGTGCCCGTGAGGACAAGGGTCTTCCCCGAGAGCGGTCCCGTGCCCGGCGCCAACGCGGCCGGAGCCCGCGGGGACACGCCGGCCCTGACCAGATCCCGGACAAGCGTCCGGTTCCTCGGCTGGTTGAAATGGTCGATGATCGCCTCCGCCATCGTCTCGCCGATCCCCGCTATGCGGCTCTCCTTGCCCTCGATGTAGTCGGCGTGCCGGGACTGCGAGAGCGCCTCGAGGCTCCCAAACCTCGCCGCGAGGTCCTTGGCCGCCGCCGTGCCGACATGGGGGATCCCAAGTCCGTGGACAAAGCGCCACAGGTCCGCCTTCTTGCCCGCCTCGATCGCCGCGAGGAGGTTGTCCGTCGACTTCTCGACGCTCTTGCCGAGGGAGAGGAGGTCGTCGCGCTTCAGCCGGTAGATGTCCGCGACGCCGCGCACCCAGCCCTTCTCGACCACGACATCCACCATGGCCTCGCCAAGCCCGTCGATGTCCACGCACGCCCTGGATGCGAAATGCTGCACCCGCCGCCGCACCTGGACCGGACAGTCGTAGTTCGGGCAGCGCAGGGCCACCTCCCCCTGCGCCTGCACGACGGCCGTCCCGCACGACGGGCACCGGTCGGGAAAGACGAACGGCGCGCAGCCCGGCGTGCGCCTCGCGAGATTCACCGATACCACCGCGGGAATGACCTCGCCCGCCTTCTCCACGAGAACGTAGTCGCCCACCCGGATGTCCTTTCGCGCGATCTCGTCGCGGTTGTGCAGGGTCGCGCGCGCAACCGTGGTTCCGGCGAGGATCACCGGCTCGAGCTCGGCGACGGGGGTCAGCACGCCCGTGCGGCCCACCTGCACCGCGATCGTCAGGAGCCGGGTCTCCGCGCGCTCGGCCGCGAACTTGTAGGCCATCGCCCAGCGAGGGGCCTTGCTCGTGCTCCCCGCCTCCCTCTGGAGGGCGAACGAGTCGAGCTTCACCACCGCGCCGTCGGTCGCGTACGGGAAGCCCTTGCGGAGCCGGTCGAGCTCGCCGATGGCGGCCCATGCCTCGTCGATGCCTCGGGCGGTCCAGAACTTGTCGACTGTCGGCAGGCCCCATCCGCGCAGGCGGGCCTGGTAGCCGGACTGGTTTTCGCCGCCGGCCTTGGCGGGCTCGCATGCGCCGAGCCCATAGAGCACCAGCGCCAGGCTGCGCAGCCCGACCTCGCGCGGGTCGAGGAGCTTGATCGTTCCCGCCGCGAGATTGCGCGGGTTGGCGTAGCGCTCCTCGCCCTCCTCGTCGCGCGCGGCGTTGATCCTCTGGAACTCGGCGAAGGTCATGTAGATCTCGCCCCGGATCTCAATCAGGTCGGGGACGGGCCCCTGCGCGCTCCGCTTCAGCTCCCGCGGAAGGGATCGAATCGTCAGCGCGTTCGCCGTCACGTCGTCGCCCTCGACCCCGTTGCCGCGGGTGACGGCCCCCACGAACCTCCCCTTCTCGTAGGTCAGGCTCACCGCGAGGCCGTCCAGCTTGGGTTCGACGACATACGACAGGTCCTCGCGCCCGAGAAGCCTCGCAAGCCGCGCGTGAAACTCGCGGAGCTCGGCCTCCGAGTACGTGTTGTCGAGGCTCTGCATCGCCAGGCGGTGCCGCACGGTGCGGAATCCCTCCGCGCGGTCGTCGCCCACGCGCGCGGTCGGGGTGTCCGTGCCCTCCGCCCGCGCGGCGCCGGGGAACTTGAGCTCGAGGTCCGCGAGCTCGCGCTTCAGCCGGTCGTAGTCCCGGTCCCCGATCTCCGGGCGCGCGCTGCGGTAGTATCGCTCGTCGTGGTGGGCGACCTCCGACCGGAGGGCAGAGATACGTTTCTGGGCTTCCGACGAGGTCATCGGGGAAGACGATGAATGGGCACGCTCATGCGCTCCCCGAAAAGTTCCCCCAAGTCGCCGCCGATGCAATGACCTTCGTCGGAACGGTCAGCTCGCCGCGGGGGGCCCGCCGCCGCCCTCCGGCGCCCCGGCCGCGGGCGCGGGCGCATCCGCGCCGCGGGGCCCTCGCCGGCGCCGCACGGCGTCCCTGAGGATGAACTCGATCTGGCCGTTCACGCTGCGCAGTTCGTCGGACGCCCAGCTTTCGATTTCCTTCCAGAGGGAGGGGTCCGCCCGCAGCAGGAATGCCTTGCGTTCGTCGGCCATCCTCAGGGGGAGCGTTCGCCGTGCGTCATTTCAGGCCGGTCGCGGATCGCACGCTGTAGATGAAGAACTCGGGATCCGAGGGTGAAACGGCGACGACGCGGTCCGGCCAGCGAAGGACCACCGCCTTCTCCGGATCCGTCATGAAGGCTTCGAACGTGCCGACGCGCTTGCTCCAGTAGCGCCCCTGGATTGCGCCCAGCCCCCCGTTGCCGCGCTTCCTGAAGGCCCAGCGCAGGATGTTGGGATCGGGAGCGACGGCGACCAGGCCCCCGAGCGGATAGCGCTTCCTGCCGAGGACGAGGCAGTTCTCATCGATGCGAAACCGCGCAATCCTTGATCGCTGGAAGAGAGCGACCGGGATGACGATGAAGAGGCCGCAAAGGGGGGCGACGGTCGCGACCATCTTCGTTTCGAACGTCGCCCGGGACGGGCGCGCATTGAAGGCGACCGCCATGCTGACCGAAGCGCCCACGAGCGTGACGACGAGCACCACGACCATCCGGATGACGATCCGCCGGCCCATCGGCGCGGACTGGAACTCCTGGTTTACGGTTGCCATGGCGCCTGCGCTTTCCGCGGCCGGCTCAGGTGTAGAGGGTGCCCGCGTTCAGCACCGGCTGAGCCTGCGATTCGCTGCAGAGCACGACCAGGAGGTTGGAGACCATCGCGGCCTTGCGCTCCTCGTCCAGCTTGACGACGCCCTTGTCCGAGAGCTCCCGGAGGGCCATTTCGACCATCCCCACGGCCCCGAAGACGATCTTCTGGCGCGCCGCGATGACCGCCTCGGCCTGCTGGCGGCGAAGCATCGTCTGGGCGATTTCAGGGGCGTAGGCCAGATGGGTCAGGCGCGCCTCCTCGATCCCTATGCCGGCCCGGGCGAGGCGCTCCTGGAGTTCCCTGGCAAGCGCCGCCGCGACCTCGATGCCCCCGCCGCGAAGCGTGACCTCGTTGGGATCGCCGTCGTCGTACAGGTAGCTGCTTGCGATGTGCCTGACGCAGGATTCGCTCTGGATGCGAATGTAGCTGTCGTAGCTGTCCACGTCGAAGACCGCCTGGGCGGTGTCCTGGACGCGCCAGACGATGACGACCGCAATCTCGACCGGATTGCCCCGCTTGTCATTCACCTTGAGCTTTTCCCCGTTCAGGTTGCGCACGCGCAGTGAAATCTTCTGCTTCCGGTAGAATGGATTGGCCCATAGGAAACCGTTCTGGCGGGTGGTGCCGCGGTAGGCGCCAAAGAGGGTGAAGACCGCGGATTCATTGGGCTGGAGGGTGAAGAAGCCGCCCGTCGTCACCAATGCGGTGATGCCGATCAGGACCCCTCCGACGCCCCGCGCGATCGACGCGGTGCGCACGCCGGCGATGATTGCGAAAAGTCCAAGCGCGATGAGCACGAGGACGACAACGAGGAGAAACCAGCCGCTTGCGGCGGAACCGGGTTGCTCGCGATGGATGGTTGCGGGGGCGGAGGAAGCGGAGTTCATAAGAGGTAGGATTTTGATGGATATTGAAATGATATCATATCAATATCGAAGCAAGCCCTTCGTTGTATCAGTAAGGCAAGCTGTTACGTTCGTTTATCTTATGGTATTCTTGGGCTCTTCCAACCGAGGGGCGCAGTCGGTTATCCCTACGAATGGGCTGACAAATATGACATGCGGATGCCATCGAATCCGCTTGCATTCAATTCCTACCATTTGAATGTACATTAAACTAAATAAATCCTCCCCGGTCCATTGCAATCCGAACCCGTTTTTTTTATGCGAACCGCGTCACCTATCCTGCCCCTAATCTCATTTGCCGCCTTTGCGGCCGTCCTCGTGTTGACCGGAGTCAGCCGGGCGGACGATTCAGGCGCGCCCGTTCCACCGCCAAGCAGTCCGTTGCCCGCAGGCGCCGTCCCCGCCCTGACCACGCCCACGCGCAGCACGCCACTCAGCGCCTCGCAGACCAGCGCGACGCCGATCAACGGCGCCGAGACCGACACCCGCTCGGCCGGCTTCACGGGGTGGGCCAAGCCAGCGTGGCTGACCGACCTCTCATTTGGGATCAAGGAAAGCTATGACGACAACGTTCTGAGAGTCTCCGGAAAGGGCTTGCCCGCGGATTCCTCCTCGGTGGACGTGCTTTCGCTGAAGCTTGGCCTCGACCTTTCGTCCTGGCTGGCAGCGGATCCCGGGACAATCCAGACGTTTTCACTGATCTACCAGCCCGACAGGGCAATCTATAATCAGGCTCCAAGCGAGAATTTCACGGCCCATCGCCTGAATACCGTACTGAAGGGACGATCCGGCAACCTGACGTTCAGTTTTGACGACGCGTTCCTCTATAACGATGGCAGCAAGCTCGCACCCACCTATGCGCTCAACCAGCTTTCCAACGCGGACGCCAACCAGAACGACAAATATCGCAACAGCCTCGCCCACGCCCCGGCGCGCGAGCGGCGGAACCAGTACCAGGACCGCTATGCGGCCCTCCTCCAATACGACACGAAGTACCTCTTTTTCCGGCCGATCTCCGGGCTGAACTACATCAACATGGACACCTACCTGTTCAACACGTCGCTGGCGCCCTACAAGGGATACCAGGACTATGTCGATCGCTACGACGTGAACGTCGGCGGGGACCTAGGGTTTAAGGTGTCGCCCACCTGGGCCTTCACGCTCGGCTATCGGGACGGCTATCAGTACCAGCAGCAGTACTCCGAGACGATCAACAGCGACCAGCATGAATCATCCAATCATTACCAGAGGCTCCTGTTCGGTTTGGAGGGCAAGCTGAGCTGGCTGACCTTGAAGCTCGCGGCCGGACCGGATTTCCGCGACTTCAACCCCAACACCCCGATCAACGACCTGCACACCACCCGCTATTACGGCGAGGCCGCGGCCACCGCGAATTTCTCGCCGAGCCAGTCGCTGACGTTGAACTACAAGGATTATGTCTTTGTCTCCAGCACGGGCCTTGTTCCCTACGAGGAGTACACCTACTCGCTGGTCTACCACTGGAACATGTCCAGGCAGCTGGGAATCGACCTGGGGGCAAAGCTCTTTGAGCACAACTACACCCTGGGCAATGATTCGACGGGCTCGGCCCCGAGCCTGCGCCTTGACTTCGACTATGAGGCCCTGGGAGGCATCACGTACGCCATCACCCCGCACCTCATCGCAAGCCTGACCTACAACTACGACGAGGGTCGCAACGGCCTGGGCACGCTCCCCGCAAAATACGAGCCGTCGTACCGCGATTTTGAGGAAGGCGTGTTCTCCGCGGGACTCCAGTACAGGTTTTGAGCCCGGACGACCGGGTTCGGAAGGGGGCGCCGGATATCTTTCCAAAGCGGACGACCACCGATCGCATTCTCCCGCGATGGGGGAAGATTAACGGAATTTAATGGCTTCGTAGCCGGTTCTTAATCTTGGGCTGATAGGATGCGCGGTGATGAAACGCGCCGCATCCCTCCACAAGGCCCCCGCCCCGCTCCGCCTGGCCGTCGCCGCGGCCCTGGGCGTCCTGGCGGCCTCGTGCTCGAGGAACCCTCCGCCCAGCAGCGCGCCCACGGTAGCGGTCGCGCGAACCGTGCGGACCCGCCTCGCAAGCGCCATGAGCCTTCAGGGCGAGTTCCACCCGTTCCAGGACATCCTCGTCTACGCCAAGGTCTCCGGGTATGTCAGCGCCATCCGCGTCGACATCGGCGACCGGGTCAAGGCGGGCGACCTGATCGCCACGCTCGAGGTGCCCGAGTTGAAGGACCAGCTTGCGGCGGCGGCGGCAAGCGAGCAGCGGGCCGAGACGGAGAACGCGATCGCGCACCTCAACTACCAGAGGCTCGCCGATGTCAACCGGAGCCAGCCCAACCTGGTCGCCCAGCAGGATCTCGACGACGCCCAGGCCAAGGACAGCGCCAGCGCCGCGACGGTGGCCGTGGCCAAGGCCGACGCGGCAAGGTACCGGGCGTTGATGGACTTCACCCGGATCGAGGCTCCCTTCGCCGGCGTGGTCACGAAACGGTTCGCGGACCTGGGCTCGCTGATCCAGGCCGGCACCTCCTCCGGGACGATGCCCCTGGTCGAGCTCGCCGAGGACGACCTGCTGCGCCTGCGATTTCCGGTGCCCGAGGCCGAGACGCCGCTCATCCACAAGGACAAGACGGTGCAGTGCACCGTTGACGCGATCCACCGGACGTTTTCGGGGAAGATCGTCCGCGACGAATGGGCCATCGACCGGTCGACGCGCACGATGATCGCCGAGGTCGACGTACCCAACACGGACAGTGAACTCAAGGCGGGGATGTACGCGACGATCGTCCTCCCCCTCCAATCCGCGACGGACGTCCTCGCCGTTCCGCTCCAGGCCCTCTCCGGGGAGGAGCATCCCTCCGTGATGGTCCTCGGGGCGGACGGCATATTGTCGGAACACCGGGTGGGAGTCGGACTGCGCACGGCATCCTCGGCGGAGATCACGTCCGGGTTGCGCGAGGGCGAACTTGTCGTCGTCGGCGACCGGAGCGGACTGCTCGCGGGCGACAAGGCCGCGCCCGGCCCCATCGACCCGGAACTCCACCCCTGATGCACACGATGAACACAACGAATTCCCTGGAAATTCTGCGCAGGCTCGGCGAATTCGACACCTGCACCGTCGCGAACGCCATCGAGTCCTTCGGGGTGCGGCTTCGAAACGAGGGGTTCAGCGACTCGACCCTCGCCTGCCGCACCCCTCTGATGCCGGCGATGGTCGGGCGGGCCGTCACCCTCAGGGTTCGGTCGGCCGAGCCCTCGATGAAGGAGGCGTTCTACCTGGACCAGCCCGACTGGTGGGAGCGCCTTGACATCCATCCGGACGGCCGTCCCCTGGTGCTCGTGATCGAGGACGCCGACGCCCATCCGGGCCGCGGGGCCCTCGTGGGCCGTTTCCATGCCTGCATCCTCAAGGCCCTCGGCTGCGTCGGCGTGGTGACAAACGGCGCCGTGCGCGGACTCGAGAAGTTCGAGGGCACCGGGCTCCAGGCGTTCTCGGGGGATGTCTCCCCGTCCCACGCGTACGGCCACGTCGTCGCGGCGGGCGGACCCGTCGAGGTCGCCGGCCTCCGGATCATGCCGGGCGAGATCCTGCACGGGGACCGGCACGGGATTGTCTCCGTCCCGGCCGAGCTCGCGGCGAGGCTTCCGGAGGTCGCGCGGCGATTCCGGGAGCGGGAGGCGAGGATGTGCGAATTCTGCGCGTCCGCCGGCTTCTCGCCGTCCGCCCTGCGGCGCCAGATCCAGGCCGACGCAGGCAGGAGCTGACGGGGGGCCCGAACCCGCAATCGCCCGCCATGTCGCGCTTCTCGATCCGCTATCCCTACCTGGTCATCGTCATCTGCCTGATCGTGGGAGTTGTCGGCGTCACCAGCGTCCTGCGGATGCCGGTCGACCTGTTCCCCCCGATCAACATCCCGGTCGTGGTCGTGGCGACCTTTTATTCGGGCATGCCGCCGGAGCAGATCGAGAATGACATCACGGGCACCTACGAGCGGTTCTTCACCCTGGCGAGCGGCATCGACCACATCGAGTCGCGTTCGCTCCCGGGGATCAGCCTGATAAAGATATACTTCCAGCCGGGCACGGATGCCGACTCCGACGTGACGGGCATCACGAACCTGGCGATGGCCAACCTGCGGCGCCTCCCGCCGGGCACGCTCCCGCCGGTCGTGCTCAAGTTTGACGCCTCGAGCCTGCCGGTCTGCCTCATCACGCTCAAGGGCGAGGGGCTCAACCAGACCCAGCTCCACGACGTCGGACAGTACAACGTCCGCAACCAGGTGGCCGCCGTTCCCGGATGCGCTATCCCCCCACCCTTCGGGGGTAAGCTCCGGCAGATCCAGATCTATCTCGACCCGGTAAAGATGGAGGCCCGGCAGCTCAGCCTGATGGACGTCGTCCGCGGCGTGAACGACGCGAACCTCATCCTGCCGGCGGGCGACGTGAAGATCGGGCCCTTCGACTACAACCTCTACACGAACAGCCAGCTCAGCACGGTCGACGAGATCAACCAGCTGCCGCTGAAGATGGTCCAGGGCTCGCCGGTCCTCGTCGCGGACATCGGCCGGGCGAAGGACGACGCCGCCATCCAGACGAACATCGTGCGGATCGACGGCCAGCGCTCGGTGTACCTGCCCATCCTCAAGTCCAGCGCGGAGGCGAACACGATCGCCGTCGTGAAGGGCATAAAGGAGGTGGTCGGCCGGCTGATCGACATCCCCAAGTCGCTCGTGGCGACGGTCGTCTTTGACCAGTCCGTGTTCGTGAAGACCGCGATCGAGAACCTCGTCGACGAGGGCCTGATCGGGATGGTGCTGACGGGCCTGATGATCCTGGTGTTCCTCGGCAGCGTGCGCGCGACCCTCGCCGTTTTCCTCTCCATCCCCCTGTCGGTGCTGGCCGCGTTCATTGCGCTCCAGTTCGGCGGCAGCTCGGTGAACGCGATGATCCTCGGCGGCCTCGCCCTCGTCTTCTCGCGCCTGATCGACAACTCGGTGATCGTGCTCGAGAACATTTTCCGGCACATGGAGCTCGGCGAGTCGCCGGAGGTCGCCGCGGAAAAGGGGGGCGAGGAGGTGGCGCTCGCGGTCCTCGCCGCCACGCTGACGACCGCGATCGTGTTCTTCCCGGTCACCTTCCTCGCGGGAGTGAGCAAGTTCCTGTTCTCGGCACTCGCGCTTTCCGTCGTCCTTTCGCTCTTCGCCTCGTACTTCGTCGCGATGTCTGTCGTCCCGCTGTTCTGCGCCAAGCTCATTCGGGCGGGCGAGGTCGCGCACGACGCCACCGACGCGAGCGGCGAAATTCCCCCGCGCTCGGTCTGGGGCCGGTTCAACCGGTGGTTCAACGCGAGGTTCCACAGGTTTCTCAAGAGGTTCGACCGCGCGCAGGCGGTGGCGATAGGCAGGCCCGTCGCGACCGTCGTCGGCATCCTGGGGCTCTTCATCCTGAGCCTCGGCCTTGCGCCCGCGGTCGGGCTGGCCTACTTCCCGAGGACCGACCCGGGCCAGTTCGTCATCAACCTGAAGGCCGCGCCGGGCACGCGGATCGAGCTCACCGAGAAGGCGGTCACCAAGGTCGAGGACATCGTCCGCCGGGTCGTCTCGCCCTCGGACCTCCGGATCATCGTCTCCAACATAGGCTCGACGCCCGACCTGTCGTCCATCTACACCAGCAACTCGGCTCCCCACACCGCCTTCATCCAGGTCAGCCTAAACGACGGCCACAGGGTGGGGAGCTACGCCTACATGGACCGGATGCGTGCGGCCCTCAGGAAGGAGGTGCCGGAGCTCACCGCCTACTTCCAGTCGGGGGGCCTCGTGGACGCCGTCCTCAACCAGGGCATCCCGGCCCCCATCGACGTGCAGGTCAGCAGCAACGACCTCGACGAGGCATTCGACACCGCCGAGGAGATCCGCTCGAAGGCCGCCCGCATCCCGGGCGTGAGCGACGTCTTCATCCCCCAGGACGTCCATGCGCCCTCGCTGCAGCTCGACATCAACCGGTACCATGCGAGCGAGATGGGCCTGACGGAGCACGAGGTGGTCGACAACGTCATCACCGCGCTGACGTCGGACGGGATGATCGCGCCGAGCTACTGGGTCGACCCGAAGAGCGGTAACCTCTACATGCTCACGGTGCAGTACCCTGACAACACCGTAAAGTCGCTGGCGGACCTGCGCAGCATACCGATCCGCTCCGCCGGACAGAAGGACACCGCGATGCTCGGGACGGTCGCCGACATCAAGGAAATCCGGACGCCGACGGAGGTCGACCACTACCAGTTGCGCCGGGTCATCGACGTCTACGTCTCCCCGGTGGGCGAGGAGCTGAGCCGGGTCGCCGGCCGCGTCGACCGGATCGTCGCCGGCCTCAAGCATCCCGCGGACGTCATCATCCGGGTCCGGGGCATCGTCGGGGCGATGAACAGCTCGTTCCGCTCGTTCGGGATCGGGCTCATCCTTTCCGTCGTCCTGGTCTACCTTGTGCTGGTCGCCCAGTTCAAGTCGTTCCTCGACCCGCTCCTCATCCTGCTGGCAGTCCCGCCGGGAATCACGGGCGTCCTGATCGTCCTGACGGCGACGGGAACGACGCTCAACATTATGTCGCTGATGGGCGTCGTGATGATGGTGGGCGTGGTGGTCTCAAACAGCATCCTCATCGTGGAGTTCACCCACCGCCTCATCGCCGACGGCATGCCGCTCAGGGAGGCCGTGCAGTACGCGGCCCGGGTGCGGCTGCGCCCCATCCTGATGACCTCGCTCGCCACGGTGATCGGCCTCATCCCGATGGCCCTCGCCCTTGGCGCGGGCAGCGAGTCCTACGCGCCCCTTGCGCGGTCGATCATCGGCGGGATGGTCGTCTCCGTGGCCCTCACGGTCTTCATCGTGCCGGCCGCCTTCTACATCGCCTACCGCGGCCGCGAGACCGCGCCCGCGGCCGGGACGCCCCTCCCCGCAACCGAAGGACATGGGCCGTGAAACGATCCCTGGCCCTTTTCCTCGCCTCGGCCGTCCTCGCCTGCCGGGCCGGCGCCGACGAGCCGGCGGCGCAGCCCCTGTCGCTCGAGGAGGCCCGCGCAACCGCCCTTCGCAACCACCCGCAGTATGCCGCAGCCCAGCTGCAGGCCCTCCTCTCCAAGGAGGTCGTAAAGGAGACGCAGGCGGGGTATTACCCGGTTGCGAACGGGTATGTCACGGGCGTCGACGCGGCGTCCCACAACACGGAGATCCTCGCGGGCTCCCTGAGCAACTCGTCGATCGACGACCGGGTGGCCGAGGGAGTCGAAGTGACGCAGCTGATCACCGATTTCGGCCGGACGGGTAACCTGACCTCCAGCGCCAAGAACCAGGAGCGCGCGGCGCTCGAGGGTCAGGCGGCGACGCGGGAGCAGGTCCTCCTCAACGCGGAGGCAAGCTACTTCGCGGTCCTTCAGGCGCAGTCGGTCGTCGAGGTGGCCCAGCAGACCCTCGGCGCGCGCAAGCTGCTGACCGATCAAGTCCGCGCGCTCGCCGCCAACAAGCTCCGGTCCGACCTCGACCTGAGCTTCGCCCAGGTGGCCTATGAGCAGGCGGAGCTCCTGGTGCAGAATGCCGAGGGCGAGGGCGAGTCGGCGATGGCCTCGCTGTCGACGGCGCTCGGCTACAGGCGGCCCAGGACCTTCGTCCTCACCGACCGCGCTCCCGGCACGGCCGATGAGCAGGTTCCGGAGGTGGAGCCGCTGATCGACCTCACCTTGCGCCAGCGGCCGGACCTTCTCCGCCTTCACTATGCCGAGGAGGCCGCCCGGAACACCGCGGACGCCGAGAAGGACGCCAACTACCCCACCGTCTCGGCAACGGGCGTCGCGGGGAATTCCCCGTCGCACGACGTCCGGCTGCCGAACAACTACGCGGCGGCGGGAATCCAGCTCAGCCTCCCGATATTCGCCGGCGGCTCCTATATCGCCCGCGAACGCGAGGCCCAGATCCGCGCGCGCATGGCCGGCGAGTCCCTGCGCGACGCCGAGGACAACGCCGCGCGGGACGTCAGGATCGCCTGGGTCGGCCTCAGGAACGCGGTGCAGCGCCTGAAAACGACCGAGCAGCTGCTCAAGCATGCGACGCAGGCCTTCGACCTTGCCCAGGCGCGCTACAAGGCGGGAAGTTCCTCGCTGATCGAGCTGACGGATGCGCAGCTGAACGCGACCTCGGCGGCGATCGCCGAGGCCAACGCGCGATTCGACACGCTGATCCAGCGGGCGATCCTGGACTACCAGACCGGGTCGCTGCGCTGATCCCCCGGCGCAAGGCTCACGCGGCCAGCGGCAGCTTCACGCGAAAGCAGCTTCCCTTGCCCAGGACGCTCTCCACCTCGATCTCGCAGTGGTTCGCGTTGCAGATCGACTCGACTATCGCGAGCCCCAGGCCGGCGCCCTCGGGATGCTGGGAGCGGGTCTGGTTCACCCGGAAGAAGCGGTTGAAGATCCGGGGCAAGTCCTCGGGCGGAATTCCCACGCCGGTGTCGATGATCTCGAGGAAAGCCAGGTCCTGCGACGCAAGGACCCGAAGGCGAACCGCGCCGCCCTCCTGCGTGTACTTGATGGCGTTGTCGAGGAGGTTGACGACGACCTGCTTGAGCCGCGAGCGGTCGCCGTGGACCATGACCGGCGAGGGGGCCTCGCATGAGACCGCGATCCGGCGGTCCTCCGCCAGGAGCGTCATCTGGCCCGCGGTGGTGGTCGCAAGCTCGGCCAGGTCGAACCGCACCCATTCGGACTGGGCCTCTCCCGCATCCAGACGCGAAAGCGCAAAGAGCCGCTCGACGATCATGGAGAGCCTCTCGACCTCCACCAGGAGGGCGCCGACGCGCTCGCGGTGCGGGGCGGGCACTCCCTCATGGAACATGCTTTCCAGCTCCCCCCGCAGGATGGTCAGGGGCGTGCGCAGCTCGTGGGAGGCGTCGGCCACGAACCGCTTCGAGTTGAGGAAGGCGTCGTCCAGGCGCGTGATCATCCGGTTGAGCGCGATCGACAGGCTGTCGAATTCGTCGCCCGTGCCGGGTACCGGGAGGCGCTCGCTCAGGTTGTGCTGGGTGATCTGCTCCGCCTTGCCGGCGATCCGGTCCACCGGCCGCAGGGTCCAGTGTATGAGGAGATACCCGCCGGAGGCCGCAAGCACCGCGACCAGGGGCAGCCCCAGCGCAAGCAGCAGCAGGAGGTGATGGAAGAGGGTTTCCACCGGCGCGGCGGAGGTTCCGACCTCGACCAGGTAGGGGCTTGCGCCGCCTCCCGCGCGGACTGCGGCGATCAGGAGCGCCGGGCCGCCGGCGACCGGCTGCTTGCGGGTGAACGCCGCAAGGGGCGAGGCGGGGGCCGCAGGCACGGCCGCCGGGTCGAAGGCGTGGCTGAACGGAACGCCGGATACGTAGATGACCCGGCCGTCGCCCGCCGTGATGCGGATGAACCGGTCGCTTTTCTCGGGGTCATAGAGCTCCGCTACCGCCCTGCTGACGTAGGCCTCACCCGTGCTTTCCTCCTTCGCCACGAGCGTGTTCGCGATCTGGGTCGCCCGGCGCGACTGGGTCTCCAGCAGCGTGTTTTCAAGGTAACTCTTGAGGTGGAGGAACAGGAGCGCGCAGAGCGCGACGACGACCGCGGTCAGGAGCCCGGCGTACCAGGCCGTTAAGCGGAAGCGGATCGACCGTACCGTCACAACGCCGAGTCCTCCGACAGGGAATAGCCGACGCCGCGCACGGTGTGGATCAGCTTCACCGGATGGGGGGCGTCCACCTTCTCGCGCAGGTGCCGGACATACACATCCACGATGTTTGTCAGGCCCTCGAAGCTCTCGTCCCACACGTGCTCGACGATCATCGTGCGCGAAAACACGCGGCCCGGCTGGGTCGCCAGGTACTCGAGGAGCCCGTATTCCTTCGGGGTGAGCTCGATTCGCCGGCCCGCGCGGCGGACCTGCTGCGTCAGCCGGTCGATCTCGAGGTCGGCCACCCGGATCGTCCCGCCCTGGCTGACCGGGCCGCGGCGCAGCAGCGACTTCACCCGCACCAGCAGCTCGGCGAACGCGAAGGGTTTGGTGAGGTAATCGTCCGCTCCGGCCTCAAAATTCTCGACCTTGCTGGCGGTCGCGTCCTTCGCGGTCAGGATCATCACGGGGACCCGCGCGTCCCGCAGGCGGATCCGCCGCAGGAGCTCGAGGCCGCCGATCCCCGGAAGGGAAAGATCGAGGAGGATGAGGTCGTACGGGTAGGTGTTCGCCATCGCCCAGCCGGCTTCGCCCTCCGCGGCGACGTCGACGGCGAACCTCGCGGCCTTGAGACCGCGGGAAACCAGTTCGGCCACCTTGCGCTCATCTTCGACGACCAGGATGCGCATGCGCCAAGGTACCAAAGATTCATTAAGGTTCAGCTAATAAACCATTAAATTCCCTTCATGCGGCTCGCGCCCGGCCCCGCCGCCGCGGCCGACGGGGAGTCCGGGGACGCCCCGGAAGCGCCGCCGCGCCCGGGGAATCCCGCAGGCAGGAGCGCTAGGTTTGCCGATTTGTCACGGGAAAGCCACGCGACCGTAACAGGGCCCGGCTACAAATCCGGCGCACACAAACACACCACTGATCCACACCATGCTTCCCAAAAAGACCCGAATTTTCCTCGCGCTGCTCACCGGCGCCCTCCTAACCGCGGGCGCGGCGTTCGCCCAGCAGGACAGCAACAAGGCGCTCCTCGATCTGCTGGTGAAGAAGGGCGTCCTGACGCCCGATGACGTGGCCAGCCTGCAGAAGGAGCTCGCCGCGCAGCCGGCGCCCGTCCCGCAGGCCGCCCCGGCCCCGGCCACCGAGGCGCCGGGCGTGGTGACGAACGCCCCGATGGGCGGCGGCCCCGCCTACGGCGGAGCGGCCACCGCCGGAGTCGCCGTCACGACGAACGGGAGCGCCATCTCGCCGCTTTCCTTCAGGATCGGCATCGCGGACTTCACCCCGTTCGGGTTCCTGGACTTCACCGGCGTCTACCGGAACGAGGCGACCGGCAGCTCGATCGGCAGCAGCTTCGCCAGCATCCCGTACGCGAACGGCTCGACGGGCCAGCTCTCGGAGACGAAGTTCAGCGCGCAGAACTCGCGCCTCGGCCTGCGGGTCGACTCGACCGTCAACAACACGAAGGTCCTGGGATACGTGGAGACGGACTTCCTCGGCAACGCCCCCACTAACCTGTTCGTCACGAGCAATTCGGACACGCTGCGCATGCGCGTCTACTTCGTCGACCTGAAGAACGGGCCGTGGGAGCTCCTTGCCGGCCAGGACTGGAGCATGCTGACCCCCAATCGGCGCGGCATCTCGCCCATGCCCTCGGATGTGTTCTACTCGAACGACATGGACACGAACTACCAGGCGGGCCTGACATGGGCGCGCCAGCCGCAGGTTCGGCTCGTCTACCACGCGACGGATGAGTTCACGATGGGGCTTTCGGTCGAGAATCCCGACCAGTATGTGGGAAGCGCGGTCGTCCTGCCGTCCGCCTTCACCGCGACCGAGGTCGACCAGGGCACGGCGACGACCCAGCCGAACATATTCCCGGATGTCATCGCCAAGGCGGCCTTCGACACCAAGGCCGTGAACGACCTCCCCTGGCACTTCGAGTTGGCGGGTCTCCTGAGCTCGTACAAGATCAACACCTATTCCTCGACCATAAACACGGACGCGACGGCCGAGGGCGGGGGCGTGTCGGGCGCCATGAGCCTCGAGCTCATCAAGGGCCTCACGTTCATCGGCACGGGGTTCTACAGCTACGGCGGCGGCCGCTACATCGACGCCCTCGGGCCGGACCTCATCATCAAGGCGCCCGACTCCACGGGGGCCTACGGGATCGGCCTGGTCAAGGCGACGTCCGCCATCCTCGGGCTGGAATATGCGGTGCTTCCCGTGGACACGGTGTCCGCCTACTGGAGCGGAACCCAATTCGGCCAGCGCTTCAACAAGCTGTCCAACGGGACGTACGTCGGCTACGGGTATCCGGGCTCGGCGAACACCAACAACAAGACGATCGAGGAGGTCACCCTGGACAACACGTTCACGTTCTGGAAGAACCCGAGCTATGGCGCCCTCCAGCTGATCGCCCAGGTCTCACGCGTCGAGCGCACGCCGTGGTATGTGGCGGCCGGCCAGCCCAGCAACGCCAACGCGAACATGGTGTTCCTGGACCTGCGCTATGTCCTTCCCTGATCCCTTTCGGGTGTAGGTGGTAGTCGACACCCCGGGGCGCGCAGACGCCCCGGGTGTCTTGCTTTGGCGGCCCGGGAGCGCCTCTCGTCAGAGGTTCAGCGTCGCCTGGACATAGCCGTAGTTGGCATCCCTCGACCCGACGGCGCGAAGCGACTCGCGGATGTACTGCCCGATGAAGTAATGCCCCACGCCCATCTCAAGCAGGAGTCCGCGATGGACGGTCCATCCGCCGATCGCGTCGACCTCCTCGCCCAGGTCCGAGCTGTAGTTGGGGTTGATTCCGAATCCCTTGCCGCTTCCAGGGGTCGCCCCCGCGGTATTGCGCGGGACCCCCGCCACGTTGTACCAGTAGTCGTTCGTCGTCTCCAGGTACTGCTGGTGCACGTCCAGCGCCAGGCTGGTCGCGGCGCTCGGCTTCGTCATGAGCGAGAGGCGGTAGTCGATGAGGTTCTGCAGGCTTGAGAGGTCCATGATCCCGTAGAGCCCGTGGTTGGAGGGCAGGAGGTTCTGGAACGTCTCGCTGTCCTTGTCCTTGGAATTCTGGTCGCCGGAGGCGGCGCTCATGATGAGAGCGAGGCGCGGCTGCAGGGGGGCGTCCTTCCAGGTGTAGCCGCCCTGGAGGATGAAGGCCCACGCGCTCTGGTCCAGCCGGGGGGCCGCCTTGGCCGCGGCGACGGTGGTCGCCGGAAAGACGGCGGTCCGGTCCCCGAACTGCCACATCGTTTCGATCCCGTAGTCCCACGGTCCCAGCGTGCCCGGCTTGGACTTCGTCCGGTACCCGAGCGTATAGATGTCCTGCGGCGCGGTGAACCGGAAGGGGGCGGGAACGAGCGACCAGTTGTCGGTCACGATCCCCCGGGCGACGTTGCGGGCGAAGAGGTAGAGCTCGGTCACGTTGTCGTTCGATATCCCGGGGAAGTCGAAATAGGCGCCCGACAGCGTGTCCTGCGAGTTGCCCTCCTCGAAATGGTCCTCCTCGACGTACACCAGGTTGGCGGCGAACACATCCACGCCGAAGAACGAGTTCTGGTACCTCAGCTTCACCGCGTCGAACGTGTGCGGTATGTTGAGCCAGAATGCGTTTCCGACGAGCCGCTGGTCGCCGTAGGTGAGCTCCTGGCGCCCGATCTTTGCGGTGACCGGAAACTCCTTCAGGTTACCGATGAGGACATAGGCCATCTGCAGCTGGAAGGGGCCGTCGTCCTCGGCCAGATTCTTGCCTGCGGCCGTCCCCGTGTAGCGGTCATCGCCGAAGGAGTAGCTCGACCTCGCCTCGACGACAAAGGCGAACAGGTCGCCCGTGTAGCCGAGGCGGGGCATGAGGCGGTTGAGCCAGTACTGGTTGCTGTTGTCGCTCGGCGGGGCCGTGAAGAAGTCGAAGTTCGAGCCGGCGTGGGTCGTCCCGGCGTCCGACTTGTCCTCAAAGCGCAGCCGATCGTTGACCACAAAGTCCCAGCCCGCGAGCGGGGTGTCCGACTTGATGTAGTCGTCGATCACGCCGGGCACGGGCGCGGCCGGCGACGGGGGAATGTACTGGGAGAAGGCCTGCGAGGCCGCGGTGAGGAGCAGGAGGGCGAGTGCCGGTGTCTTGGGTAGTTGCATGGTGGGTGCGTGATTGTAAAAAAGGGTCTTTTCGGGGGGGTGCGCCTGTCAGCGCTGGGCGATGGGTCGCGTGTTCGGGTTTGGTTTAGGTGTAAAGAGAAGGATGGGGCCGTTGCACTGGGAAACCGCTATCGAGGGGACGCCCTTCTGGCCGGGAAGGGACACGGCGACCGCCGCCCGCGTGTCGCCAAAGGCGAGAAGGCCGCTCTGCCAGGTGGGGACCGGCGTCAGTCCGCCGTGCCCGTCGCCCTTGAGGAGCAGGCTCACGCCACCGTCGAAGCGCCCCGTCGACGGCTCGGGGCCGTAGTTGTTGCCGACGCAGTAGACATCGACGATGCCGTCGCCGTCCAGGTCGCGCACGACGAGCCCGTTGATCGGGGAGATCTGGGCGAGCGTCGGCAGCGGCTTCCACTCAAACGTTCCGTCCCGCCTCTGGTAGTAGACCCCGCTCGCGAGCTCCGTTGCGGCAAGGCGCTGCGCCTTTGCGAGGGGCTCGGCGGGAAAGATGTCCGATATGGTGGCGCGCGAGAAGGCCTCATACGTCGTGAACTTCTTCCGGATCCATGGGAAGGAATAGGACAGCTTGCTGCGCCCCCGGACCGGGTAAAGCTTCCCGTCCTCGTACTGCGCCTCGACCAGCTGCTCGCCGCCGTTTCCGTCGAGATCGCCGGCGTAGAGCACGGTGGGCTCGGCTGCGGACGCGTGATATTTCGTGTTCAGCCCGACGTTGCCCGCGATCAGGTCGAGCCGCCCGTCTCCGTTCAGGTCGGCCACCGCCAGCGCGCTCCACCAGCCCGTGCGCCGTGCCAGCCCCGCCCTTTCCGTCCAATTGTCGAAGCCGTGGCCGTTGTTGTGGAAATAGACGATGGGGCCCCACTCGGTCGCCAGGACCAGGTCGGGCCGGCCGTCGCCGTCGACGTCGGCCCAGACGGCCGCCGTCACCATCCCGATGTTCCTGAGGCCGGGGGCGAGCTCGTCGGTGACATCGACAAACTTTCCGCCCACGTTGCGGTACAGGAAGCTCCTCGGGGTCGCCGGCCAGTGGCCCGGGACGAGCCGGCCGCCGACGAAGAGCCCGGTCTTGCCGGTGCCCTCGAAATCGGCGGCGGCGGCCACGTAGCAGGATTCGCCGTCCGCAGGCAGGGTGCCCGCGGGCGCCAGCGTGAAGTTACCGCGCCCGTCGTTGAGGTAGAGGCGGTTGTTGAGCGCGGGGTCGCCGCGGTCGTGCCTGACGCCGCCGGCGGCGATGAACAGGTCGGCATGACCGCTCCCCGTGGCGTCGAAGAAGATGGCCCCGGCGTCATCGGAGTCCTTGGCGGCCGACCACGGCTGGTCCGGCGCCGCCTTGAACGTGCCGTCGGCCTGCCCTAGGTAGAGCACGCCGGACTGTCCCCCCGTCCCGCTGACGAAGACATCGGGAATGCCGTCGCCGTTGACGTCCGCCACCGCGATGGCGGGCCCGCTCTGGCCGAGGCGCCGCGGCAGCAGGCGCTGCCGGCTGAACTCGTCGGCCGGCTGGGCCGCGTCCGTGAAGTCCAGTCCCCGGGCGTGGGCGTTCTCGGCGAACAGGGCCGAGGGGTCGGGCGGCCGGTTGAACCGGGCGGGGGGCCTTCTGACGGCCTGCCCGGGCGCCAGGGCCGGCTGGGGGATCGTCAGCAGCTTGTCGGCGGGCAGGTCCTCGAGGACCTGCACCTGCCCGTTCGGCCAGTGGATCGTGAGCTTGTTGATCGCCGTGTCGCTCCCGAGGCCGAAGTGGACGGTGGCCGGCTCGCTCGCGACCACGCCGCGCTCGGTGTAGATCTGCCGCACCTGCACCCCGGAGGCCGTCTCGATCCGCAGCTCGGCGCCGATGGCGTCGAGGTTGGGCGCGCGTCCTTTCAGCTTGATCAGGACCCGGTGGCCCGACGTCGTGTTGTTGCGGATGACCGTCGGCGGCCCGTCGTAGTTGTTGTAGACGATGTCGAGGACGCCGCGCCCGTCCAGGTCGACGATGGCGCAGCCGAAGGACACGCCCATCTGGTCCAGGCCCCACTCGGCGCTCACGTCCTCGAACTTCAGGTTGCCCAGGTTGCGGTAGGCGCGCGTGTGCTCCTGGCGGACCGGGGAGTTCTTCCACACCAGCGCCCGGGCGTTCAGGTTCGGGGCGACGTTCTGCTTGTCGACCAGGTCGGGGTTGGTGAAATTCCGGATCATCCCCGCCGTGAAGAAGATGTCCTCGCGGCCGGAGCAGTCGAGGTCGGCCAGCCGGGCCGCCCACGTCCAGCCCGTGGCTTCGACCCCGATCAGGTGCGCGATCTCCTGGTACCGGTCGGTGCCGGTGTTGAGGTAGACCGAATTCCACATGTACTGCGGGATCAGCTCGGGCACGCGCTCCATCTCCCAGAGGCCGCGGCCCTGCTCCTCGAGGCCGGTCATGAACTGCGCGTGGGTGTGGTCGCGCATGTCCGTCACCATGAAATCGATGAGGCCGTCGTTGTTCAGGTCGCCCGAGTCGCCTCCCATCGAGAAATACGTCACGTGCGGCAGGCGCTCGTCGACGACATCCGTGAAGGTGCCGTCCCCGTTGTTCATGTAGAAGCGGTCGGGCGTTTCGAAGTCGTTGGCGATGTAGAGGTCGGGCCAGCCGTCCTGGTTGGCGTCGAACCACAGCGCGGTGTGGCCCTGGGTCAGGCCCCAGATGCCGGCCTTCTTCGAGACGTCGGTGAAGGTCCCGTTGCCGTTGTTGTGGAAGAGGTAGTTCCGGCGCCCGAGCGGGCTCTTCGAGAAATCCAGGACGTTGGTGAGCAGGAAGCAGTCGAGGTAGCCGTCGCCGTCGTAGTCGGCGAAGGTCGCCTCGACGCTGGCGTCCTTGACGTCGAGGCCGTACTCGTGCGCGCGCTCCGTGAAGGTGCCGTCACCGTTGTTGACGAAGAGCAGGTTCGGCGCGTCGAAGCGGCAGACGTAGAGGTCGGGCCAGCCGTCCTGGTTGATGTCGACCACCGTCGCGCTGGTGACGCTGCCCGGGCCGTTCCGGGTGCAGTCGACCCCCGCCGGCACGGCGACGTTCACGAACTTGAACGGGGCGGTCTGCCGGTAGAGGGCGCACGGGCCGTTGCGCGAGACGACGAAGATGTCCAGAAACCCGTCGCGGTTGAAATCCGCGACGGCGATGCCGGTCTCCACGGCGCCCAGGGTCAGCTCGCGGAACCGGTCGGCCCACATGCGGGGGTCGTTGTAGAGGTTGCTCTGCGTCACGCCCGTCTCCTCGGGCGCAAGGATCTCGAAGGGCTTCGAGCCCGGCGGTCCCGGGAGACGGGGCCGGAGCGGCGTCGCCACGTACGCGGGATCGGCCCCGGCCGCCAGCGACATGGCGCCGATCGCGGCGCAAGCGAGGATTGTCCTGAGCAGCCTGCTGGGATGCGTGGGCGTCATTTGGGATTCGGGAGGAGCGCGTTCGCGTAGACCCAATCGGCGATCTTCATGCCGGCCTTCTGGGCCTCGAGGTTGTCCGACATCGTGTGGATCCCGCCCCAGACCCGGCTCATGCCGACCTCGGCCTGGGCGTCCGAGAGCTTCTTGAAGGTGTGCACGACGCCCGGCAGGCCGTCGGAACCGACGCTGAACTCGATGTCGTCGGTGCCGAAGAACAGCGCGATCATCCGCGCGCCCGCGGCCGAGAACGTGCTGTGGCCCGACGTGTAGGACGGGAATGGGGGCGACGCCATGTTGGGGATGAAGTCGGGCTTGTTGACCAGCTGCGGGTTGAGCTTCGGGTCGAGCTCCCGCAGGGCGGTTTCCGGGCGCCAGAAGCTGTAGTAGTATTTTGTCTCCCAGCACGAGATGCCCGCGTCCGCCTCGGCCAGGTTGAGCAGGGCGAAGAGCCTCGCGGTCTCCGGGACGGAGAGGTCTTTCCGGCGGGCGATGTCCTCGGCGATGATGTTCCAATGGCCGGGGGGCGTCCCGGTGCCGAGGTCGTCCGACCAGAAGGGCGTGCTCATGGTCTGGTATTCGGTGCGATCGGCGTCGTCGCGCGCCCCGTGGCTCGCGACGAAGGCGAGCTCCTCCGCGTACTCCTTCGAGCCCAGCGTCTCCGGGGGTGGCGCGCGGAACTGCGACGGGGAGGTCATCACGAACGGCGTGACCTTGCCCCAGAAGGGAAGGAGCGGCGGCCGGAAGGTCGGTGGCGTCTCCCGCCACTTGCCCGGCTCGGTGCTCGAATACGTCCCGGGAATGGGTTTGTTGTAGCCGCTGTCCGCGCGCTTCGCCAGCACCGCCACGGCGACCTTCCTTCCCCAGGCGATGCCGTCGGCCTTTGCAGCGCCGTCCGGGATGGCGGCAAGGGCGTTGTCGTAGGCGATCCGCAGGGTACGGGGATTCGTCGAGACGAAGAGCTCAGTGAGAACGGTGTAGGCCGCGCTTGCGATCGCGGCGTCCATGTCGGCGCCCGCGGGGGCCGGGTCGTTCACGAGCCAGCCGTGGTGCGTGCGGGTGATCCCGTTCACGGCGTCGAATATCGACACGTGGTACGTGGCGTACAAAAGCGCGGCAAGGGGGGGCGGGTTCCGGGACAAGCGGATGGCGTCGACCGCCTCCTTGTTCCATTCGAGCACGGCGTTGCCCGCGCAGAGGCGGGTCACAGACGCCACGCAGAGCGCGGCGAGAAGGATCGGGAGGCGTGCGGACTTCATGGAGGGGCGCATCCGAGGCGGGGCTGCGGAGCCGGTTTGGGCAAGGGGGTAAGTTGGGGCGCTGACGCCTGCGAGATGGGCAAGCCGGGCCCTCCTTTAAAGGCGTTAGTGGCCGAAGATCGCCGCTTTGGGGCGAAACGCCGTATCCCGGGGGCGGCATCCGCCCGGCGGGGCCCGTCCTACCGGGGCTCGGTGATGACGATGCGCCGGTTGACCCCCGGTGGACGGATCTCCTGGCGCACCCCGTCCGGCCAGCGCACCACGACGGTGCGCACCCGGTCATCGTCGCCGAGGCCGAAGGTGAGCGTCTTCTCCGACTGGGCCATGAAGCCCATCGCCGGCTCCATCGTCTGGACGAGGACCCCGCGAGGGGTGTGCACCTCCACCCGCGCCCCCCCGGCGTCCCGCTGGCAGCGCGTGCCGACGAGGTCGACCCTCAGCCATGAGTGTCGGAGCCGTTGCTCGTTGCGGAACAACCGGGGCGGGCCGCCGTTCTGGGCGATGACCACGTCGAGGTTGCCGTTCCCGTAGACGTCGGCCACCGCCACCCCGCGGGCGACCATCGCACCGCCCAGGGCCCCGGGCCCGGGGGCGACAGGGGCCCTCACCCAGCCGTGGCCGCTGTTCCACAGGACGGACGGCGCCGCCGCGAACCTCCTGCCGTGCTCGAACCGGTCGAGGCCCGGCTCCGCGAGGCCCTCGCCGGAGATGACGTCGACCCGGCCGTCGAGATCGTAGTCGAGGAGCGCCACCCCGAGCTTGTAGCGAAGGTGGCAGTAGGATTCGCCCTCGTCGGGCAACGGAGTCATCGCGAGGGCCGCCGCCCGGAGCACGTCGAACCTGTCGGCCGCCTGGGCCAGGCGCGGGAACGACAGCGCGGCCTGCCCGACCAGCCCGGCCGACGCCCCCTCGCGGCGCTCCTGCGCCGGCGGCGTCCATTCGCGGAAGGTGCCGTCGCCCTGGTTGACGAACAGGACGTCCTCCCCGGACTGGTAGGTGAAGAGGAGGTCGAGCCGCCCGTCGCCGTTCACGTCGACCGCGGCGACCGCCAGGGGATGGGCCCGCGGGAAGCCCGTCTGCCGGTCGAGCTGGTTGAGCCCGGTTTTTGCGGAGACCTCGGCAAACCGCCCGTTCCCAAGGTTGCGGTACACCGACGGGAACACGCTGACGAAGCCGGCCCTCGCGGTGTAGGAGGGGCCGGCGCCCTCGGCCGCGAACGCGTCCCTGAGGTCGGCCTCGCGCGCCCAGCGCGCATAGTTGCACACCACCAGGTCAAGCCTCCCGTCGCCGAAGAGGTCGATCCACACGGCGCCGGTGCTCCAGACGTGGTCGTCGCCGCGGACCCCGGCCGCATCCGTCACGTCGACAAAGGTGCCGTTCCCCTGGTTGTGGAACAGCCGGTTTCCCCCGATGCCCGTGACAAAGATGTCCGGCCAGCCGTCGCCGTCGTAGTCCCCCACCGCGACACCCATGCCCAGCAAGGTGACGTCGAGCCCGGCCTGGCGGGTCACGTCCGTGAAATGGCCGGCGCCGTCGTTGTGATAGAGCGCGCAGGTGGGGGGGCCCCCCATCGCCGAGGGCTCCCAGGGCCAGGTGGTCCCGCTCACGAAGAACAGGTCCGGGCGCCCGTCGTTGTCGTAGTCCAGGAACGCGACGGCACCGGGAAGCGTCGTGGGGGTCTCCTCGTCTTCGCGCGCGCCGCTGTCGTGCACGAAGGCGATGCCCGCGTCCCGGGCCACGTCGGTGAACTTCGCCGCCGGCGCGACGCCGGTCTCCGGGACGAAGGGAAGCAGCCGCGAGAAGACGATACCGATGACGATCGCCGCGATCGCCAGGGGGACCAGAACCGGCACCAGCGGCGAGATGGCGCCCCCCGGCAGCGCCCTGTCCGGATCCGGGCGTCCGGGGGCTGGCATGGTGGGGGGGCTCATTTTTTCCCGCATGGGGTCGCGCGACATCGAGGTGGGACTGCTATTGAACTTCGCGTCGGCCGATGTAAATTTCATTCCCATTCATGAGCGCCCGCCCCATGGCCCCCACCCTCCTTCGCGGGCTAGGCCTGCTGGCGCTGTGGTCCCTGGTGGGCCTTGCCTTCGCGAGCCAGCTCTACCTTTCGAACAGCCTCCTCGGCCGCCCGATCAGCTGGGGTGAGGCCATCAGCGCGCCGCTCGAGGACTGGTATGTCTACGGCATCCTGTCCCTGCCTGTCGTCTGGCTGGCAAGGCGCTACCCCCCCGAGCGCGGCTCCCGCTGGCTTGCCGCGGCCGTCCACCTCGGGGCGGCCCTCGTGTTCTCGCTCGCGTACGTGGCGCTCCGCGCGCTGGTGGGCGAGGTCGACAGCTGGGTCGTCGGCGAGTCCGCCACCTTCGGGGAGATCTTCGACCCGCTTCTCGTCAGGACATTCCCCTTCAACCTCCTCATCTACGGGGTGATCGTCGCCGCAAGCCATGCGCTCGACTACTACCGAAAGTACCATGAGCGGACCGTGCAGACGCTCGAGCTGGAGAGGCACCTGACCGAGGCCCGCCTCCAGGCCCTCCTCCATCAGCTCAAGCCCCATTTCCTCTTCAACACGCTCAACGGGATCGCCTCCTTGATGCACACGGACGTCGAGGCCGCCGACCGGATGCTCGTGCGGCTGGGCGAGCTGCTCCGGATCACGATGTCCCACACCGGCGCGCCCCAGACGACGCTCCGCGAGGAGGTGGCGTTCCTCGAGAGGTACCTGGAGATCGAGCGGATACGCTTTCGCAACCGCCTCGAGGTGGTCATCGAGATCGGCGACGACGCGATCGACGCCCAGGTGCCGAGCCTGATCCTGCAGCCCATCGTCGAGAACGCCGTCAGGCACGGCACCGAGCCGCACTCCCGCACGGGGCGCATCGAGCTTCGGGGCGCCCGGGAGGGCGGCCAGCTCGTGCTCTCGGTGAGCGACAATGGCGGCGGCATTCCCGCGGGGGGCCCCGCCCGGGAGGGCATCGGGCTGGCCAACACCCGCGCCCGCCTGGCGGAGCTTTACGGGAAGGCGCAGCATTTCGAACTGGTCAACCGGCCCGGCGGCGGGCTGTGTGTGCGCATGGTGATCCCCTTCAGCACCTCCGCGGCATGACCAAGCTCCGCATACTGATCGCCGACGACGAGCCCCTGGCGCGCGCCCGCCTGCTGGCGCTCCTGCCGAAGGACGTCTCGCTTGAGGTTGTCGCCGAGTGCGCCAGCGGCACGGAGGCCGTGGAGGCGATCCGCCGCGAAAGGCCCGACATCGCCTTCCTCGACATGCAGATGCCCGGCTGCGACGGGCTGCAGGTGGTCGCGGGCCTCGCCCCCGAGGAGCGCCCGGCGATCGTGTTCGTGACGGCCCACGACAAGTTCGCGGTGGACGCCTTCGGCGTCCGGGCGGTCGACTATGTGCTCAAGCCCTTCGACCGGGAGCGCCTCGAGACCGCGCTCGAGCGGGCCGCGGAATACGTGGGCGCGCGCCGCGCGGACGCCCTGGGGGCAAGGATCGAGGGCCTCCTCGCCGGCGCCGGCGCGGCCCGTCCGCCCAGGCCGGAGCGCCTCGCGGTGAAGGCCGACGGCCGCTACGTCTTCCTCAAGTTCGACGAGATCGTCTGGGTCGAGGCCGCCGACAACTACGTGGTCATCCACACCTCGGCCGGCGACCGGCTGATGCCCCGCGACACGCTGACCTCGATCGAGGAGCGCCTCGGGCCCCAGCAGTTCACCCGCGCCAACCGCTCGGCCATCATCCGGATCGACCAGGTGAAGGAGCTCCAGCCCTCGCCGCAAGGCGACTACACCATTCTCCTGCGGGACGGCACGCGGATCCCATTGAGCCGGAACCTGCGCGGACGCTTCGAGAAATTCCTCATGGAAGGCTGAGCGGGGCTTTCCTCCCATGGAACTGGCAAAGCGCGACACGGCGGCCGCACCCGGGCCCTTCCCACGCGCCGCGAGCTCCGCCTGGGCGCTGAGCGCCGCCGTCGCGCTCGTGCTCCTCGGCTGGACGGCGGCCCAGGGGACCCGGCTGGCCGCCACGCTCTCCGTGACCCGGGACGAACCGGGACACCTCAGCGCGGGATTGAGCAGCTGGAGAAACGGCGACTACCGCCAGTCGACCGCGAACCTCTTCTTCGCGCAGAAATGGGCGGCGTGGCCGCTCTATCGCGAGGGGGTTACCCCCCCCGACGCCGCCCTGCAGCGCGAGGTGCAATGGAATCCCCTCCTGATCGGCGAGGTGCTGCTCTTCTCCGGTCCCTCGGATCCGCGGGAAATCCTGGCGCCTGCCCGGAGGATGACGCTCTGCCTGTGCCTCCTCACCGGTGTGCTGGTCTGGGGCTGGGCGGCCTGGCTCGCCGGGCCCTGGGCGGCCGCGCTGGCCCTCCTCCTCTACGCCACCAGCCCCGTGGTCCTCGCCAGCGGCGTGCTCGTGACCACCGACACGGCCGCCGCGTTCTGGTACCTGGCCGCGCTCGCGTCCTACGCGTGGCTCCTTCGGCGCCCGTCTGCGCCCCCGGCCGCCCTGGCCGGCCTTTGCTCCGGGATGATGCTCCTCACGAAGTTCTCGTTTGTCGCCTGGATGTTCGGGATCCTTCTCCTCCTCGGCTGGCATCTCTGGCGCCGGCGCGGGACGGCCGGGGTTCCCGCGCTCCTTGGATGGCACGCCCTCGCCGGCGCCGTCGCCTGGGTCACGGTCTGGGGTTTCTTCGGCTGGGAGTTCCGCCCGGGAGGATTCACGTACCTCTCGCAGGTTCCCCCGACGAGGATCGGGCACGCCGTCGCGCTGCTTGGCCGGTGGCATGCCCTGCCCGAGCCCTACCTGCGCGAGGTGCTTTCGTTTGGCGACGTGATCAAGCCGCGGCCCGCCTACCTCCTCGGCAGGTTCCGGTCGGGCGGATCCTGGGACTATTTCCCCATCGCGTTCCTCGCGAAGAGCACCGTCGCCATGCTGCTCGCGCTCGGCGCCTGGGCGTTCTGCCGTCGGGCCAGGCCGGCCGGGGCACGGCCCCCGCCCGATGTCTCACCGCTCGTCGCCGGGGCGCTTGCCTACGCGGTCATCGCCCTGTTCACGCCGCTCAACATCGGGGTCCGCCACATCCTTCCCGTGTTCCTCCTCGCCGCCGTTGCCGGCGGGGTGGCCCTGGCGCGCGCGGCCGAGCTGGGCCGGACGCCCCGCGTGCTGGTCGCCGGGATCGCGCTTCTCGCGGCCGGCGAGGGCTTCTCCGCGCGACGCCAGCCGCTCGCCTGGTTCAACGCCATCGCCGGGGGGCCCATGTCCGGCTTCCGCATCATGGTGGATTCGTCGCTTGAGTGGGGCGGCGACCTTCCCGGCCTCATCGCCTGGGAAAAGGACCTTCGGGCGACGGATCGCGCGACGCCCCTGTTCGTCTGCCTCCTCGGGCCGCCGGGCCACGAGCATTTTGGACTGCATGCGACCAACATGGAATGGGCGTTCGAGAACGGGCGCGTCCGCGCAGGATACTTCGTGTTTGGGGCGACCCGGCTCGAGGGAGGCCCGACGGACCTCTACGGCGAATGGACCGACCAACTCAGGCGCATATGGAATGCCGAGGGAGCGTCCGCATGGCGCGGCCCCCTGGCGCACGCCGTCGCACAGCTCGCGGTGGCGCGGCTGGCGGCCAGCTGCCGCGGCATGCAGCCAACCGAGCGCATCGGGCCGGTCTATTTCGTCTACCGTCTGGACGAGGGGGCCCTTGGGCGCGCGCTCGGCCGGGACGACGCGAGAGTCTCGCGGGAGGGTCGCCCCAGGCCGGCGCCGGCCGCGCTCGCATCGCTTCAACCGTGAATTTCCGTCGGGCCGCCGCCTATCGGGGGAAGGGCTGCAGGTACACGCGTGCCACGCCGCGGTCGTCCGTCAGGACGACGGCATCGTAGAAGTAGGGCTTCTTGCCCGCCTCGATGGAGAAGGCCCGGCTCCCGCCGTTGATCTTGAACTCCACGGGGCAGCCTGACCATACCCGTCCGTCCCGATGACGCACGATATAGGCGAGGGCCTCGAATTCCCCTCGCGGATTCGCCGGGTCCTCGCCTCGAAAAGCGGACATCACCATGTCGTCCGGCCGCGATGGTGGGTATCGGTTTGCCGCGCGAGCCGGGGCCGCCTCCGGGTCGATCGCGGCCGCAGTGGGAGAGTGTGCCAGGGCAGTCGGAGGCGCCTGGCACGCAGCCCCGACAAGCAGGGCGGCCGCGAGGACGCCAAAGGCCTTCACGGATTTTTTCCCTTTCACGCGTACATCCCCATTCCAAGTCGGGAAATGATGCAGCAATCGAACTCAGGCGCCGCCCTTGGGCGATCACGGTGCTTGAATGCGCGGGATTCAGGGCTACAACAGGTCTCTCCCTCCGGAGCCAAAGGTCCAAGTCCCAGAACCCACCATGAACGACGCAGCAGTCCCATACGGAAAAAAGAGCACGCAGGGGGGATCGTTCTTCGGAATTTTCGTCGCCTGCCTCCTGCTGGCGGTCATCATCCTCATCCTCACCATAAAGGTCCGCCACCTGAACGCGAAGCTCGCGCAGGACGCCGACGCCCAGAAGCAGTCGAGCGCCGCCAAGCCCGACGCCCCCGCCGACAAGCCCGATGCCCCAGCCGCGGCCAAGGCGGATAACCCGCAGGCCCAGGCCGATCTGGCCAGCGCAAGGGCCCAGTCGGCGGACCTGCAGGCGCAGCTCGACAAGGCGAAGGGCCAGTCGGCGGGCCTGCAGTCCCAGCTCGACAGGGCAAAGTCCCAATCGGAGGCCGTGCAATCGCAGCTCGAAAAGGAGACGGGCCGCTCCGCGGAGCTGCAGGCGCAGGTCGATAGGGCATCGGCCCAGTCGGCCGACCTGAAGACGCAGCTCGGCGATGACGCCGCCCGATTGTCCCAGCTCGCCGCGCAGCTCGACCAATCGAAGAGCCAGTCGGCGGACCTGCAATCGCGGCTGCACAAGGCGGAAGGCGACATCGCGCAGATGCGACCCCTGGCCCAGAAGGCGCGCCAAATGCCGATTGAGACCTCGTATGAGACCGTGCGAGGAGGCCCGTTTGAATTCGTGAATTCACGCTCCAGCATCACGCTGCATATAAACAATCTCTACCTGGAGCCCTTCAATGTCGATATCACCATCACCGGCCCGTCAAAGAGCCTTTCCTATTCCATCACCATCAGGGCAGGCGGCACGCTGAGCGTCGAGAAACTGGCCGCCGGGGACAAGGTCGACATCGCCAGCCAGGGTTACGACCCTGTGAGCGTGACGGTGCAGTAGAGAGCTACGCTGTCCGTGCAGCGGCGGTACGGATAGGCCCTTTTCGCTCCCCGGCCGCGAGGGACCTGCTCGAAGGTTTGGTCAGCAGGAACGACTAACGGCAGTCGCCAAAGAACGTGACCTGCCTGTTGCGATAATCGAGAAGCATCTTGAGCTTCATCTCCGCGAAGAGCTTGTTGCCGACGTTGGCGACGCGGGTGTCGATCGAGCCCTTGGTGGTGCGGAGCGTGACGATTTCGCCCGCCGGCAGCGTGAACGGGCCGAAGCCCACGGGCGCGTTCAACAAATAGGTCTTGGTTTTCGCGTCGCCACGGGCGCCGCTGTATGATGTCTCGCCCTCATTGGAGAGCGCGGCGCGAACGCCCGGCAAATCGAGCGCGGACTGATAGAGCGCGATGCCCCCGTTTGAGCCGGTGTCGAGGCTGATGGGAGCGGAGGCGGTGCCGAAGCGAAATCTTGGAACGACCGGAATGCTGTCCCCCTCGTAGGACCGCATCGGTATGCTCCAACGGCTGCCGCAAGCGCGGACCAGCGTCGCCGCGTCGGCCGGCCCATCCAGCACGCCGACGGTGCGGTTTGCATAGTCGACCAGCACGACCTTGTCGGCCAGGAAGCTATATCCCAGCACCCCGTCAAGGGCGCGGCCATAGGTCCTCCGAGAGAATGCCCATGTCCATCGCCAGGGCGTCGAACGAAGCGAAAGGGCGGCCGCTGATCGTCAGGTTGGACAAGGTGACGGGGAACGCCCGGGCCTGTTTGGCGTCGCCGCCGCCCGTCGCTTCGCTGCCGGCTGCGCGGTCGACCTTGAGGCCAAGCGCGTCGGCGCGGGAGAGGTCGATCACAGAAGGGTCGACGCCGGTGTCGAGGATCATAAAGAGCGGCACCCCCTTTACATTCACATGCAGCCCGATTGAGCCACGGGAGAAGTCGAATGGAACGCAGAGCGGTTCGGCAGCGGCCGCGCTGCGAAAGAATCCGATCGCGAGTGCC
>Ga0182015_10000281_pt1 | contig 73517 bp, 63 predicted proteins | sample 712P3MmetaG_FD_120478 | JGI IMG/M metagenome (GOLD analysis project Ga0182015, IMG submission 120478) | Permafrost microbial communities from Stordalen Mire, Sweden - 712P3M metaG | ecosystem: Environmental > Terrestrial > Soil > Wetlands > Permafrost | place: Sweden: Stordalen | collected...
AAGGAACTAAAGAAGGGCGACAGCATAGCGGTCAGCGGAGTTTGCCTCACCGCTGTCGAAATTACTTCTAATTCGTTTGCGGCTGACCTGGCCGACGAAACGTGGAATCGCACCTCGTTCTCGCGCATTAAACCTGGAGCGCTGGTCAATCTCGAACTCCCCATGCGCGCCGACGGGCGCTTCGGCGGACACATTGTGCAAGGCCACGTCGATGGCACCGGCAACTTTGTCGCACTCGATGAAATCCCCGGCGCCGACAACTATTGGCTGCGCTTTGAAATCCCGCCCGAGTTGGCGCGCTACGTCATCGTCAAAGGGTCGCTTTCGATTGAGGGCATCAGCCTAACGGTTGCGAAGATTGCAGGAACACAGGTAACGGTGGCCATTGTCCCGCACACAACGGAAATGACCAATCTGAAGTCGTTGAAAGCGGGCAATCCCGTGAACTTGGAAGTGGACATGATCGCCAAATATGTGGAGAAAATGATTCGCGGCGACTCCGCGAATAGTTCGATTACGATCGAACAATTGGTGGAGCAAGGGTTCTAGAAGACGCCTGAAGCCTGAACTACACTTCCAACACCAGTTCATCCAGTTTTAAAAACTCCTGGATGATAGGCTCGTCGCATTTCTCCATCTCAGCATAGGTGCCAAAAAAGAGCACCTTAGCCTCGTGTAGAAATACGATGCGGTCTGCAAGTTTCTCGGCCAATCGCATGTCATGAGTAACAACCACGCTGGTCAGGTGTAATTGGGTTTTGAGCCGCTTGATCAAATCGCCCAGCAGTTGCGCCATTAGCGGATCGACCATGGTGGTGGGTTCATCGTAGAGAACACATTCCGGCTGGGCGGCAAGGGCTCGCGCGATGGCAACCGAGCGCTTCATTCCCGTGGATAGATCCGAGGGAAGCTGATCGCGCATTTCCTTCACTCCGACCATCTCCAGGAGCCCATCCACAATCTGGAAGATTTGGTCCTCTTGAAGATCGCCGCGCTCCCGCAGCGGGAAAGCTACATTCTCGCGCACGCTCAGCGAATCAAACAGCGCGCCATTCTGAAATACCATGGTGACTTTCTTGCGAATGCGCTGCAGGTCCGGCTCATCGTAATCAGTGATGTCTTCGCGCGCTACGATGACGCGGCCTGCATCCGGCTTGAGAAAACCCATAATGTGTTGCAGCGTGACCGATTTGCCCACGCCGCTTCTTCCCAGGATGCACACGGTTTCTCCGGCCAGCACATCGAAGGTGACGTGGTCGAGCACGCGGTTCTCGCCAAAGGCCTTCGAGACCTCTTTGAATTCAATATAAGGTCCTTCTTCCCGCTTTTCGACTATGCCGATTTCTGAGCTGTTCGCAACCATTCCGCCGCCTACTTGCGATAGTAAATGAAGCCAAGCCAGTTTTCTTACTCAGCGCTGGGTTCGAGCTGCGAGCTCCGCGCCTTTTCCAAATCGTCCGGGGTATTGAGATTACGGAATATTGCCGGTGAGAATCCGCCGTGCGTCAATTCTTGTTCCTCAATCACGCAGGTTCCAACTTTCGCGAATAGCGAATCGATCTTGTTTTTTCCGTTGCGCAATGACTCTTCAGCGACCGCTGCAAATGCACGCCGATAAATTGCGCACAGCGGCTGCAAACGTTCGGCTACGCGCGGGAGGGTAACTATTGCTTCCGAGTGGCGGGCGCGCCTTAGTAAATAGTTGAGGAAGTCCGTGTCCATAAAAGGTAGATCGATCGCCAACACCAGGTTTAACTCGGTCTGGGACCCCGACAAAGCGGCATGGATGCCGCTCAACGGCCCCTGATCGCGATAGATATCCTCAACCACCTGTCCCAAAGCAGAGAATTTCGTGGCATTGCCGACAATCCTGATATCTTCAGTGACCGCGCCCGCCAGTCTCAATGCTCTCGCCAATAAAGTCTCTTCGCCCAGTTGCAGAAACGCTTTGTCAAGGCCCATGCGGGAGCTCTTTCCGCCTGCCAAAATGAAAGCGGTAAGTCCGAGAGCATTCTTCACGCGCTGATCATACCTGTTATCGAACATTCGAGAGTCAGAGCAGCACCAGAGTGATTCCCTTATTACCGCGGCCAACATCGCTGTCGAGCAGCGACTCCGGAATTCTGCCGAAGATCAGCTTGCTGCGTTCATCGAAACTTGACCAGCTTTCTCCGTTGACGAAGGCCGCAATTTCACCTTTTTCTTTGCGCTGCCGCAAGTAGCTTCGAATGGCAAAACGCAACACGCCGCCGGCGCCAGACGAGCCATAACCATGAATGACTTTCAGCGCGGCGATACCGTCTTTTCTCGCCTTCGCCAACGCCGACTCCAGCTTCTGGCAAGCTTGATCACGCGTGGGAAATCCCTCTTCGAGATTGACAATTCGTATTCTGGATGACATGGCTTCGTTCTTCGTTAGGCGCCCTGCGTGTAGGCGCGGGCGTCCTCACCCGGGCTGACCCGCTCTTCGTCCCTTTAAGACACTGGGACGTTCGCGCCTACACGGTTTCTCCGGCGCCAAATTACACGAAAGTAACCTACACAAAATCACGCCGACGTTAGATGATGGGTCAACCGGCGATTGTATCCGGAAGACCATCATGGCCCAGAAGTTATTGGATGTCCTTATGTTAGGCCGCTGCTCTCACGAGTTTTCCTGGCCCCGGCGAGGCGCTGACGGCCAGTTTTACCAGGTCTGCCTGCTTTGCGCCGTCGAGTACAGTTATGACTGGACGACCATGCGGCGTACCCAGCGCGTCGACCGCAGCTCTGCCACGGCCGAGGCTGAAAACAATACCATGCGCCGCAGCCGCGGCCGTACCCGCAAGCCGACTTGGGTGCCACGCGCACGACGGCTGAAGGTCGACACTCCGGTGCGTTACCGAGTGAAAAATCTCGGTAGTTGGCATGAAGGCACAATCGCCAACCTAAGCCAGTCCGGCGTGCTTCTGCTGGGTCCGCAGCGTTTTCCCGATAACACGCTGGTGGAAATGGTTTTTGAGATGCCGGAGGAAATCTCCGGCCAGAAAAACAGCTCCGTACTCTGCCAGGGTCGCATTACCCGGACCAAAGAAGATGCAGCCGAAAAGCCGACAGACAAAATCGAACTTGCGAGGATCGCGGCTAGCATCCTCGATTACAAATTCCTGCACCAGAGTTAGTTCTTGCCCAAACCGTCTCGGATGACTTCGGTAACCAAATGTATTCTCGCAATATTTTTCGGAAATTTACATTTACCATGCATCTAATCGATTTAGATCCGATCCACAATCAGGAGTGATTTATGAAGGCGAGGCTATCTCTTCACCTCAGCGCGTTGGTTCTGCTTGCCATTCTGGCAGTGACGCTCGGCTGCTCGAAGGCTCCGACGGACGAGCAAATTGCCACCGATATCCAGAACAAGCTGAACACCGATTCCGGGCTTCAAGGCAAACAACTGATCGTGCAGGCGGACAAAGGAAGCGTCACGCTTTCCGGCGAAGTGGACAACAACGCCCAGCGCGATGCCGCTGCCCGCTACGCTTCCAGTGAGCCGGGCGTCAAGCAAATTGTAAACAATTTACAAGTTGCGCCACCACCGCCAATGCAGGCTCAAGCTCCGGCGCCTGCGCAGCCCGTACCTGCTCCCGCCATGACGGAAAAGCATCGCCGCAAGGAATCAAGAAACAAAGAACATGATTCCGTTCCTCCTCCTGCGGAGATAGCTCAGATACCCGCTGCCCCGGCCGCCCTGCCGCCTGCTCCCGTGGCTCCCATAGCACCGCCGCCACCACCGCCGCCGCAGAAAGTGACCATTCCTTCGGGAACGAGTTTGTCGGTAAGATTGGTGGATTCGCTCGACTCAGAGACTGCGGCTCAGGGCCAGACTTTTCACGCTACCTTGAACTCGCCGCTGGCAGTCGATGGCGCTATGGCCATCCCTACCGGATATAACGTCGAGGGCCATGTTGTGAGCGTGCAGAGTGCAGGCAAGTTTTCCGGACAGTCCTTGCTGGTGCTGCAACTGGATCGCATCTCGGCTGCCGGAAATCTTTACAACATCCAAACCGATCAGTACAAGAAGCAGGGAAGCGCGCGCGGCAAAAATACCGCTGAGAAAGTGGGCGGCGGCGCAGGACTCGGAGCCATAATCGGCGCGCTGGCGGGCGGCGGAAAAGGCGCTGCCATCGGAGCAGTTGCCGGCGGCGGCTTAGGAGCCGGAGCGCAAGGCGTCAGCCACAGCCAACAGATCAAATTGCCCTCCGAGACGGTGTTGACTTTCACTCTGCAAGCGCCATTGACGGTCATTCCGACCACGCAAGGGCCAAACGCGGACCGTCCGACCTTGAAGGCACAACAGTAGATCGCGTTTCAAATCAGTGAGGGCACTCGGACGACCGAGTGCCTTTCTTGATTTCGGTGGATTCCATCCCTTCTACCAATTCTTGCGGAGCTCTGTTCCGGCTTGAGGGGCGGGGCGCCCGGCACCACACGTACAGGTGTACCTCAGCCTTTTTGGTGGTGGATGTGGTGGGTGTTTTGGCCTGTCTTTAGGGCGTAGGCCATGTAGAAAACTACCGCTAGATTAATCAGCAGGACGGATACGTGGAACAGGCTCTGTTTGTGAATCAGTTTATAGATTTCGAACGGCAGATACAGGGCGCCGGAAATCAGGGCGATCCATTCGGCCCAAGCGCGGGCGTACCAGAGTCCGTAGGCTTCTATGAAACGCAGAACGGAATAGGCTAAGGCGACGGCGCCGACTGTCCATAGTTTTGCGGTGGTCAGTGAGTCGGCCCAATCGAGAAAGACTTGCGCAAAGTGGTGATCGGGGCTGATGTGCAGAAGCCGCAGCAAACCGTCGGCAATATCCCAGGGATCTTCGCGGCGCACCATCAGAAGAATGCCAGTCGCGGCCAGCAGCACGATCATTCCTTTCGTAAGCTCAAGCGTGGCGATCCCGCGCAGCACTTGGAGGTTCGCCTTATGCTTGTCAATAGCGCCTACGAGTTTGGTGTGCACGATTGAACTCATTAAAACATTATCTCCCGGGCTGCAGACTCAATTGTTGGGCTGCGGTGAAAATTCCCTCCCGAATCAGTAGTGTACTCACTAGCGAAGTCAAGCCGGAGGCCGCAAAAATCATAGCCAATACCACGAACTGATAGATCGCCGCATACACCGGCCGGGCCCCTGAGAGTAACATCCCGGCCATCAAACCGGGAATCCATACGATGCCGAGGGAGCGCAGCGAGTCGATTGCGGGAATCAAGCTGGACTCGAATGCAGCTTGCACATAGGGTGCGACACTGTGTTTGGCGTCCGCGCCCAAGGCCAGCGCGGTTTCGATCTCGCCTGCGTGAGCGAGCACATCCGCGCGGAAACGGTTGAGGGCCAATCCGTTGGTGTTCATAGCATTCGTAATCAGCATGCTTCCGACAGGGACGAGCGAAGTGATGGCAGTATCGATGACCCCAAGCCAGGTCATAATCGCGATGACCGAGCCCGAACCGAAAGCAATCGACCAGGCGGAGACGCGAAATGCGCCGGGCATGCCTTTAGCGCGGCGGGCCGAGGTTGCTCCGGCGGCGATAATCATGGCGGCAAGCAGGAAGACGCTGGTCCAACGGGGCGCACGCAGCAGCAGTAGCAGAATCGATCCCACAGCAGTAATTTGGATGATGCCACGCAGCATCGCGACCAGCGTTTCGCTCTCTAAATGTATGCCCCGCTTGTGAGCCAGCAAAACCACGACCATGGCGGCAATCGCCGCGACCAGGGCTTGCGCCAAGACCAAATACAACTGATTGCTGAACAGCAGCTTAAGCATGCAACACCTCATTGATGGGACCATTGCGGATTACGCGTCCCGATTCAAGCACCAGGGCGCGTTCGGCAAGGCGCGCGGCTTGGGCGGTGTCGTGAGTGACCAGGACGCAGGTTAATCCCTGGTCGCGGACGATCGTTTGGATCGAAGCTTCAACTTCACGTTTAGATGTTTCGTCGAGCGCGGAGGTAGGCTCGTCAAGCAATAAGACTAGCGGCGAATTCGCCAGAGTGCGGGCAACAGAGACACGCTGGGCTTCGCCTCCGGAGAGGTTAGCGACATTGCGACTGGCGTAGCCTTTGAGGCCCACTCTGCTCAGCAGTTCTTCGACAGAATCTTTGGATAGAGAGTCTCCGCGCTGCAGAGGGCCGAATTGCAAGTTCTGCTCTACTGTGCCGGGGAACAGATAAGAACGTTGGTGGACCATGCCCAGCTTGCGACGCAATTCACGCGGCGCAATCTGCCGGTAGTCGGTGCCTTCGAGGTAGACAGTGCCGCCAGTAGGCTCGTCGAGGCGGTTGAGCAGCCTGAGCAGAGAGCTCTTTCCTGCGCCGCTGGGCCCGACGATGGCGAGGACTTCGCCGGTTCGTACTTCGAAAGTGACGTCTTCCACCAGAATTTTCTCGTTGACCACGCGGCCCAGATGCTCGCTTCGCAGGACGGGACCGGAGTTGGGCGAGCAGGTCACGGGAATATTGTCGATGGGCTCCTGCCTACGGCGTATCGTGAAAATGCCTCTTGCTTTTCTCTTGCTTGGGACTGCTCGGGTTCTTCAACTGCTTGAGCCGCTTTGCGGCTCACTTCGCTCAGAACGACAACTGTTAAAGCTATTAGGGTTAGGCGCGGACGGCGGCTCGCAATTCTTTCACGATTTCGCTGGCGGCCTTGCGAGCTTCATTCTGCTGCGTGACTTCGAATGAAATAGCGCCAACCCGGGCGTGTCCACCGCCGCCATAGCGCTCGCAAATCTTTGCCAGGTTGACCACCGGCTCCGACGGCGCCCACGGATTCGATCCCACTGAAACCTTTACTCGGAAAGTACTCTTGCTCAATCCCACACTGTAAATGGATTCAGGGTGCAAGTAGTAAGGAACGAATTTGTTGTAGCCCTCGAGTTCATGGTCGGTGACATCGAAGAAAATCGTGCCATCTTTCGATTCGATGCGGTCTTTAAGAATGGCCATGGATCGTTGATGCCGCTCGAGCAGTGGCGGCAAGAGCGATGCGACAAAAGGCTCTTCGATGATCTCCCCCAGAGACTTCGTCGCGAGCAGCGGAATCAGTTTGGGAACAAACCCGTGCGTCTGATTGGATTCGATGACCATGGTCAGTTTCATCGCCGGGGCTTTCATTTCCACTGCAGTACGAGCGTCGGCGTACATGGCGCCATCGATGATGTCGGTCCAATGAACCAGATCGGCTACAGGCTTGGGATCGAAGCCGAAGCGTTGCTCGGCAATGGTGGCGATGAAACTGGTGCAGGATTTGAAATCCGGATCGTAAAACTTGCGGTTGCTCTGATCCTGTTCAAAGTGGGCCGCATCGGCCGGAGATAAGAAGGCGCTTTCATGATGGTCGAACCACCAGGTGATTTTGGGCGAACTGGAATATTTAAAATCGACGATGGCGTTTTCGTCGCCATCAAAGTTGTTTTCGTCAAATAACGAACCCGCACGGTGCAGCAGGCCGGAGAAAACGAACTCAACATCGCTGCGAATCCGTTCACGGTAGAAGCGCGAGAACAGCGCTGCGGATGAAGCTCCGTCGAAACATTTGTCGTGATAGAAAACCCGAACTTTCAAACCCGTCTCCCCTCCAGGCCAGAATCAGACAGACTACCCGAAAAGGGTCCCGAATCAAAAGTAAATAGCGAGGGAGAACGCGAACCGAGACACGGAGGTTCTGTCACAAATGGGGGATAAAGGGCGCTGAGGGCCAATCCCGGGGTCAAGGCGTCAACTTAAATACTTCTCCTGGGTCGCCGGAACCGGCAAACATGGCAATCCACGGCGGATACGGCAATTGCCGCGGTCAGGGCTTCAACTCAAACACGGTTCCCTTTCCAAAGTACGTAGTGCCGTAGAGGTTCCCTTTGGAATCTCGAATCACTCCTCCGAAGGGCAACGCGCCGCCTTCGTTACCGTCGAAGTTAAACAGAACAGTGAGCTTTCCAGTCTTGTTCACCTTGAATACGGTTCCACCAATCCCGTCCGTTCCGCTGACTTGGGTTGTGCCGTATAGGTTACCCTCTGGATCGCTAATCAATCCTCCGTTCGGGTTCAAGCCTTCGGTCCCATCGTTGTTAAAGCTGTGCAGAACACTGAACTTGCCGACCGTGTCGATCTTGAAGATGGTTCCGCATCCAAGATCCTCGCCGAGGACGCCGCATTGTCCTCCGAACTCTCCGCCATAGGTGGCGCTGCCATAGAGATTGCCCTCGCTGTCCATGAACAAGCTTCCCGCAGGGCCAGCTCCGTCCGCTTGTCCGGTGAAGCGGTGCAATACGGTTTCTTTTCCCGCTGGATCCAGTTGGAACACGACTCCGCATCCGGTCGAGTTGGTTAAGGTACAGTTGAGATCGCCGCCCGTAGATGCCGCGCCGTAGAAGTTGCCCTCACTGTCCCTGATCAAGCTGCCCGAGGGCGCACCCCCATCTGATTTGCCGGTGAAGCTGTATAGCAGAGTGAGCTTTCCGTTCTTAGCCAACTCGAAGACGGTTCCGCAATAAACATTGCCCTGGGTGGCACAGAAGGAGTTGCCGCCGCTTATGGTTGTGCCATATAGGTTGCCGGCTTTGTCCATGAACAACGCGCCTTGCGGGTCTTTCGGGTTCTTGTTGAACAGTCCTCCTTGAAAGTAGTACAGAACAGTTTCCTTGCCAGATGGGCTAAGTTTGAACACCACCCCTGAGCCGCCCGTTCCTTCTAAAGCGACGCCGTATAGATTGCCGGAGGCATCCTGAATCACGGGTTGATTAGGAAAGGCCCCGTCGCTGGTGTTAAAACTAAATGAAACGCTCTCGTCTCCGCCTTTGCTGACCTTAAACACTGTGCCGAAGTTGTCGGTCCCGCCCTCAAACGTAGTGCCATAAAGGTTTCCGTTGGCGTCTCTCAACAGAGATGCGAGGGGATATGACCCGTCGGGCGAGCCGGTAAAAGTGTGCAGAATGGTCAAGGTTTGTGCGCTTGCCGTTTGGGTTGACGCTGCTATGGCAACGAAAAAAACCGTCACCACCAACACCATGGCTATTGCTTTTTCATAATAGAGCTTAGGTTCTAGACGCTGATTCTGTACTTTATCCGTCACTGACTACCCCCGAGATGGATTTAACCTACGCATTTGCCGACTGGAATTTACTACATCACAGCCGAGGCGTGTCAGTGGCGTGTAAAGTCTTTGTCAAAGAAATGTCAAGGGATCAGTCTTGATGAGGCTGGGTCTGGCAGGGGACGGCTTCAATCGAGCATGGTTCGTTTAGAGCCCAATCGGCTGCAAATGTTTTCCAATGACTAAACGGTGTTGGCCTGTTTCTCGGCCATATCGCCAATTACTGGCAGCTTCCACATTTGGCCCTGATTGGCTTTGATCAGCAGCATAACCCAGACAATCAGAAGCCCGACAGAAAGTACTAACCACAGCAGCAGGGCCACCAAATGCCCCAGAATAGGGATAAAAGCCAGTACAGCAGAAACCACAAAAAACGCGATCCAGGCTACTATTGCGGCCACACACAGAAAAATGTTCTGAAAGGCGTGGAAGCGTATGAACCGGTTCTTGTTATAAGGCTCTATAACCAGAAACAAGATGGCCGGAATAATAGTTACGTAAGCCAGCATGCCAGCCACGTTGTCAGTCATTCCTCCGGCTGTAGCCGTAACCGGTCGTGCCGCGGAAGCCCCCAAGTGTGCCGGACAAAGAGTGGAACCGTCTGCGGTTTGAGCGCCACACACTGTACAGAACGCCATAGACTCACCCCCCGAAAGCAATGGTTTAAAATAAAGGACGCGCGCACGTTAGCAGAAATAGGGCGTCAAGGCAACGGAAATCGCAAATCCTGTTGTTAGCACATGATATGTCCGGTGGGATTAGCAAGTGATGTGTCCGCTTTGCGGACGGTGAAGGTAGGAGATCATGCGCAGTGCGGGCGTGGAACCCTGGCTGGCTGCACGGTGATGGTGCATCAGCATCTGGATGCGACGCCCGTTCCCCGGTAACCCTCCCCAAAACCAACCGCAGCATGAGGCCACAACCTTGAATCCAACGCCGGACATTTCACTTGCTACAAAGGCGGACATTTTAACTTGCTAACAACATGAGAGAGGAGCCGGCTCCCTCGGGAAGCTCTTATCTCATTCATTTTAAGGCGTTTGAAGTTTTACTCCCTTGTACGGGAAAATCATCCGTACCGATCGAAGCCGATGGGCATCTAAGGCTGAGGTGTTTTTGTGGATAACAGCCGAGGATGACAGTCGCCATCCCGCGCGCGGTGGGGTTTCCTGATGAGCGTGAAAATATCAGACAGGAAATGCCTACTCTGATACGAGTAGACATCAGCACGTGCGATGAAGTGATCACGCATGAGATACATGGGCGGATTGGAGGTTAAGATGCTCGTTGTGCAAAAAGAAGTAGAAGCACCACAACGATTGCTCGAGCGTTTGGCGGAGGCGCGGGTCCGCACGGATGAGATTTTCGGTATCGTTACTCCGGACTCGCTTTATGAGCGGCCAATTCCGGAGAGGCATCGAATTATTTTTTATCTCGGCCATCTGGAAGCTTTCGATTGGAATCTGCTGCGCGAGCGGGTCTTGGGCGTGAAGCCCTTCGACTCTGATCTCGATAAGTTATTCGCCTTCGGAATTGATCCAGTCAGTGGCACGCTTCCTACCGACCAACCAAGCGACTGGCCTTCCGTCGCAGCCACTCGCCGCTACGTCAATCGAATCCGCGAGACCATTGATGCAGGTCTGGCTGAACTTGATTTCTCTGGCTCGAATTCCGATATCGCAGGAACTGATTATTCCATAACCAAATTGCTGAACGTCGCTATCGAGCATCGGCTCATGCACGCGGAAACTTTGGCGTATATGCTCCACCAGTTGCCCCTCGAACGCAAGGTACGAAAAGAGAGCGCGCCCGAACTCTTCGTCTCACCGAGCGTACCCGGCATGATCGACATTCCGGCTGGGCGCGCCACGCTTGGCATGTCGAGTCACGATGGGACGTTCGGTTGGGACAACGAATTTGAAGCGCAAACCGTCGAGGTCCCCGCATTTGCCATCGACAAATACAAAGTCACGAACCGGCGATATCTCGACTTCATCACCGCTGGTGGCTACGAGAATCCTGAGTTTTGGACAGAAGAAGATTGGGATTGGCGAGCCACGCACGACATTCGTCATCCCGTGTTTTGGATTCAGAAAAATGATGGCTGGTATTTTCGGAACATCTTCAATAAAATTCCACTGCCCACGGATTGGCCTGTCTACGTGAGCCAGGCCGAAGCCAAAGCCTATGCTCGCTGGGCAAATAAGTCGCTGCCTACTGAAGCACAGTGGCATCGGGCAGCGTACGGAACACCGAATAATGTCGAGAGATTTTTTCCCTGGGGCGATGAGTCTCCAGATGCAAGCAAGGGAAATTTCGACTTCCAGAGTTGGGACCCCACGCCCGTTAATGCTTTTCCTGGCGGGGATAGCGCATTTGGCGTTGCCGATTTGCTAGGCAATGGGTGGGAGTGGACGTCCAGCAAGTTCGAACCGTTTCCTGGCTTCCAGCGGTTTTCGTTCTATACGGGATACTCGGCGGATTTTTTCGATGGCAAACACTATGTGATGAAGGGAGCTTCACCGCGTACCGCCGCCTGCATGCTGCGTCGTTCTTTTCGCAACTGGTTTCAGCCTCATTACCAGTACGTTTACGCAGGATTTCGCTGCGTTAGTGAGTGATCGATTCGGAGGACATTATGCTGACGCAGACTTTCACCAGCACCGCGAGTCCTGAACTTATTGCTGATGTTCGCCACGGTTTAACCATGCCGGGCCAGAAAGAACTCCCTTCGAAATACTTGTACGACGACGTGGGCTCGGCTCTTTTCGAGGTTATCAGCGTTCTCCCCGAGTACGGTCTTACGCGTGCGGATGAACGGCTTTTGCGCCGGCATTCAGAAGACATCGTCGCCCGACTCACCCCGCCCACTACCGTCGCGGAACTGGGTAGCGGCAGTGGTAAAAAAACTCGCTGGCTGCTCGAAGCCTTGAGCCGTCATCAGACCATTTCGTACTGCCCAATTGAGATTTCGCGGACGGCGCTCAACATGTGCAAACGCGAACTCGGCGATATTGAAGCGGTGAGGATTCTCGGTTTCGAGCGTGAATATCTGGATGGACTGATGGAAGTGGCCGCCCGCCGGCGGCAAGGAGAACAACTGCTGGTTCTTTTTCTGGGAAGCACGATTGGCAACTTCGAGCATCCCGCCGACGTGAAGTTCCTGCGTCAAATACGAGAAACCCTGGCAACTGGCGACGCGTTGTTGTTGGGCACGGATCTGGAAAAACCGATTCGACAGTTAATTGACGCTTATGACGATCCGCTCGGGGTTACGGCTGCATTCAATTTGAATTTGCTGGCGCGAATTAATCGCGAACTTGAAGCCGACTTTGACCTTGCGCAATTCGAACACGTCGCCCGGTTCAATCAGGATGTGGGCAGCATGGAAATGCACATCCGTTCGCGGAAAAAACAAACCGTTACTATCCCCGCGGCGGGCTTGTCAGTCACGTTCGCTGAACACGAAACCATCTGGACCGAGAGCAGTCACAAATTTTCGCTGGTTGAAATATCGCGAATTGCCGGCAATACGGGTTTCCGTTGCGATGCGCAATGGATCGATCAAGAGTGGCCGTTTGCGGAAAACCTGCTGATCGCTGAATAGCGCGAGGAGTCAACTGATAGCGCGCACAATGCTGATAGTGGGAGCAATGGGCTGTCATCCCGAGCGAAGCGAGGGATCTCGGTTCTCGCTTGCGGTGCCGATGGCTCAAGCGAACACCGAGATCCCTCGCCTCGCTCGGGATGACAGACTTAATAAAAAGCAGCAACTTTACTCCAAGTCACCGCCCGCGTCTTCATTCTGCTGCTTCGTTTCGGTACTGATCTCCTGCAGGTTGGCTTTCTTAAGTTGGCGATTGAGTGCGGGAACATCAGACGTTTTGATTTCGTCCCACCGTTTCATCACTGCGGTCAACTCACGTTCGGTTTCCGCCGCTGCATTCAGTTGAGCAGTAGTTGGCGCGGCATCTGCCTGTCCTATAGCGCCATAGAGCATGCCCACGGCGGCACTCTCGCGAGTCAGGTTGGGTTCGGGCGGAATACCCGCGACCGGCGGAGTTGGTCCGTGCAAAGTAATCTTTACTTTTTGATCGAGGGCTTTAATCGAGTCCGCCAGCGCGCCCTTGGCTTGACCCTCGATGTTGTGCAGTTCATCTACTATGGAACGAGCCTGATTCACGCCTTCGGTAGTCGCCGTTAGCTCTGAAGCCAGGCGCATTTCCAGGGTGAACTGCTGTTCAATTGCGGCTGGCGCCACCTTCACGCGCGGGTCCAATTTTACGATGAACGTTTGAGTGAAGGTGTGTCCATTTACGCTGAGTCGAGCGCTATATTCTCCAGGGATTGCCAGCGGGCCGAGCGGCGATCGTGGAGTGTCGTTGGGCACCGCTGCAATCGGATACTCGTGTTGCAAAGCTTTGGGCGCCGGGTAGTGTAAATCCCATACCCAGCGGTGCATGCCGGGGCTTGCGGAAAGAATCTTCTGCGCGCGTATCCAGTAAAGCGGAATTATTTGCTTCTCCATGTCTGCCTGAGTGATTTCCGGTTTGTCATCACTTGAAAACCGTCGCACGACCTTTCCTTGCGCATCGGTGATTTCAAGGATTACCGCGCCAGCAGCGGGCTGCGCCAGGAAATAGTCGAGAATCGCTCCATCTGGAGGATTTTTGCCCGCCGGTTCATCCGGCGGAATCGGAGTATCAGGATTTGTGCTGCGCCTTACGCGGTAAGCGTCTTCTGGCTTGAAAAGATAGGCCTGAGAGTCCACTCTGATGTCGGCGAGTTGGCGCAGAGGAGTGATGTCGTCCAGTATCCAAAACGACCGTCCATGCGTAGCGACGATCAGATCGTTTTCATGAATCGCCAAATCGCGCATCGAAGTATGCGGCAGATTCAGCTGCAAAGACTGCCAGTGATCGCCATCATCAAACGATAGCCAAACGCTGTTTTCCGTGCCGGCAAACAGCAAACCTTTCCGGATCGGATCTTCTCGTACTGTGTCGACCGGCGCGTCCGCCGGCAGCCCGCCAGAGATTTGCGTCCACGTCTTGCCACCGTCGTGCGTGCGGTAAATATAAGGCCGCAGATCATCGACACGAAACCGGCTCACCGATGCATACGCGGTTTGCTCATCGAAGTGTGAAGCTTCGATCTGCGTGACCTTGCTCCACGCGGTCAATTCCGGCGGCGTGATATTGTCCCATTTTTGTCCACCATCTCGCGTCACCCAGATCTGCCCGTCGTCAGTGCCGGCCCACAGCGTATTTACATCCTTAAATGATGGGGCCAGCGCGTAGATCACCCCGCGTTGTTTACCTGCATCCGGGTTTTTAGACGCAAGTGCGCCTATGCTTGACGGGACTCCGGGATTTTCCCGAGTGAGATCCGGGCTAATGGTTTGCCAGGAATTTCCTCCGTCCGTGGTTTTGAACAATACATTGGAAGCGAAGTAAAGAATGTGAGGATCGACGGGCGAAAACATCGTCGGCTCCGTCCGGTCAGTGCGGTATTTAGGATCGCGAACCGGAATCGGAGTGACATTCTGCACTTGCCCGGTGGACCAATGATATTTCGAAACTTCGCTCCTGCCGCCGCCGTAAACGATATCTTGATCGAGCGGATCGGGTGCAACGTAACCGTACTCAATCGTCGCAACTGGGTGCCAGTCGCGAAAAGTGATCTCGCCATCATTGCCCCGGCTCAAAATGCACAGCGAACCGCTCTCCTGTTGTCCAGCGCAAACTCGATAGGGAAAAGCGTTTGCCGTCGCGACGTGATAAAGCTGCGCGGTCGGCTGGTTGTACCACGAGCTCCACGTCTGCCCGCTATTCACGGTCACGATGGCGCCTTGATCGCTGACCACAAGAATAATCCCGGGATCGTTCGGATTGATCCAGAGGTTCTGGTAATCGTCTCCGCCCGGCGCGCCGCGAATGCTGGTCCAGGTTTTGCCGCCGTCTGTCGACCGCAGTGTGACAATGCTGACGCTGTACACCACATCGGGGTTCTTCGGATCCACTCTCATAATTGGAAGATCGCCCCCGCCGATGCGCATTGCCGGACGCGGATCAGTCGTAGCGGCATGCCAGCTCTCTCCTGCGTCGTCGGAGCGGTACACACCCAGACCCGCGCCAGAGCCGTAGTCTCCCTTATCAGTCGTTCCCACGGCGGCATAAAGCCGGCTCGGTTGGCTGGGGGCGGTGGCCACATTAATCTGCGTCAGATTATTCGGCAGACCATTTTTCAGCGCCCGCCAGGTATTGCCTCCATCCGTCGATTTGAAAAGGCCGCCGCCAGTTCCTTGAAATTGATTGTTGTCTTCCCACGGACCTTCGCGCATTTCCCAAAGCGATGCGTAGAGCACATCGGGATTCGAAGGATCGATCTCAATATCAGAGCCGCCCGTGTTCTCGTCCTTGTACAGGATCTTCTGCCAGGTGCTTCCGCCATCGGTCGAGCGGAAGATGCCGCGCTCGTCGTTCGGACCGTAGGGATGCCCGAGCACGGCGGCGAACAATTTGTTCGGATCACGGGGATCGACAACCAGTGCAGGGATTTGCTGCCCGCCGCGCAGTCCAAGGTGTGTCCAGTTCTTCCCCGCGTCCGTTGACTTATATATTCCGTCGCCGACCGACAAATCAGGACGGTGCAGACCTTCACCGCTCGCCACATAAATGATATTCGGATCCGATGGAGCTATCGCGATGGCGCCGATCGATTGTGTGGGTTCCTGATCAAAGATCGGCGTCCATGTGCGGCCGTAGTCATCCGACTTCCACACGCCTCCGTTCACAGCTCCGATATAAAAAAGATTTGGCTGGTTGGGAACCCCAGCCAGCGCTCGCGTGCGTCCGCCGCGAAAAGGTCCGATCATGCGCCAGCTCATTTCCTGGTACATGCTTTCTGGAAACTGTTGTGCCTGGCTCACTCCCAGGAGAGGGAAATAAAAACTGGCAAGCAGAAAAATAAAAACAAAGCGATGAAGTGGAACCACGTATCCTCCAGTGGAAATGTTCCGAATGGGACAGCATAAATCAAATACGGGGCGGAGCACGAATTTACGAAGTTCGTAGGCAAAAAGGGAACGGCGACCAGTGAAATGTAGGCCTCAGCCGATCAAAATGGACATGGATTATTGCTACGGTACGACCGGAACCGCGAACGTGGAGATCGGCCGCGACTCTGCGACTGGCTCCAACGTCTCTTTCACATAGAATGCCACTACCGTGGCACGCTGCCAGAATCGTGTGCCGAGAAGCAGAAGCAAAGTCGCTTCGCCTACGATGAATGCCCCCAACACGCTGCTGGGAGGGACAATCGCATGCCACAGGAAAACACCAGCCACCAGAACGGCCAGCGCGACTAATGCAATCACGATGTAGCTGACCAATAATCGTCCAAGATGGCGCCGTGTTTTGCGGAATCCGGCCACAATCGACTTTCGTACTGCCGATTGGTCGCGCAGCACCACGTCAGTTTGCGCAAGATCGAACCAAATGCGAACGACCGTAAGGAACAGAAAAATTATCAGGCCCCCCAGTAACTGCGTAAAGAATGGCAGCCTCTCATGCGAAGTCTTGTCAGCAGCAGTTGCGAGCGTGTTGAATGCTGCGAACAAAATTCCACCGATGATGCCCGCAATAATTGTGAACAACAAGAACAGCCGCACAAATCGCCAAACATTTCGCCCGCACGCACGAAAAAACTCCTCTCGTGGAATGCGGTGGTCGGATGAATATCCCAAAATCACGCCCGGCATGAACATCAAGCTGGCCAGGAAAAATACGACTGCGAACATCATCGCGGGATGCGATGCCGCAGGAATCGCCCCGAATTCCGGACGCGCCAGCAGTTCGACCAATACCGCCAGATCGAATCCGTGAAGAAGTTTGTCGGCATAAAGACTGTGGTCGAGAATCCCATGCGCCTGATCATTGAAGGCCGCAGCACCGAAGCGTGCCAAGAGGAGATTGAGCAAATAGAACCAGATCACGTAACGCTTGTTGCGTCTTGCAATCTCAGCGCCTGCCGAAATCAAATTTGTTTTTTCGCTCATTAAGTCCTCTACACCAGCCACCATGCCAGCAATTGCGCACAGAACTGGCTGATGCAGGTCCAGTAATTTGTCAGCTTCCGCGCGGGGCCGCCATTGGCTTCGGCGGTTTGGCTGTTATTGAAGTTATTGCGGTCGAAATTAATTTTGTGGCCAGGATCCACTTCGACCGACTCTATCTTCGCCTTCTTCTGATAGCCGTATCGCACCCAGCGGTCTTGTCCATCCCAGCGTTCACGGATCTCGTCGCCATTATCAAACTTGATCTCAACGTCGATGGGCATAACGAAATCGCCCTTGCGCTGAATCCACACATTGTCGACGTACTCGGTTTCGCCCATTTTCTCTTTCAAATTTTCTTTATACCAATCGACCGGCACTGAACTGAGTTTCATTACTTCGTAGTCCAGCACCTGGGTGCCATAGATCGCCTGATTGAAGTACCAACGCAAGTCTTTGCCGGAAACTTCCTCAATCGTCTTTAGAAAATCTTCCTTCGTGGGATGCGTAAAACGATAACGCAAGAAGTAAGTGTGCATGGCCCGGCGCATCGTGTCTTCGCCGATCACGCTTTCAAGCGTCAGCAGGACGATGGCCGTTTTGCCGTAGGTGATAGCGCCATAAGAGTTGGAATCCGCATACTGCCATCCATTTTTCGCAATGGGATCCAGGTCGGCTACGCTTACATAGAAAAGCCTGGTTTCCTCGCGTTCTCCGGCAGTAGCTCCCCATAGATTCAGGACCGAAGTGGATGGGCCAAAGATGGAATCCATTACCTTGACTTGGGTGTACTCGTTGATGCCTTCGTCCATCCAGGCGTCTTCGAATTCATTGGTAGCGACCATTCCGTACCAGTATTGATGGCCAAATTCATGCTCGATGGTTTCCTCAGAATTACCGTGTAAGCCTTCAGGTTCCCACCACGTGGTTCCCCCGGTGATGAATGTCGGATATTCCATGCCAAATGCCTGCGAACCCGGATCCGGGTCCACCAACGTGAGGGTCTTGTAAGGGTAGGGGCCGTACCAGTGGTCGAAGTGGTCCATGGTTTGCTTGAGAATGCGAGCCTCACGTTGTACCTGGCTCCAATGAGCGGGCTGCATCATGATCCGCAATTTCACCGGCCCCATGCTGCCTTGAAAGGTGTCGTCATAAATGCGGTAGTGCGGGCTCGCCGTCCAGGCAAAGTCATGAATATCGTCGCCGTGGTAAGCGACGGTCTTCGTTCCATCGGCATTGTTCACACTGCTCACTTCGATGCCGCTGGCTCCCACTACTTCGTATTGAGGTACGGTCAGCTTGACGTCGTAAACGCCGAAGTCCGCGAAAAATTCCGTGTATGCGTGAAATTGGTGGCAATTCCACGCCCCATGCCACCAAACTCCAACCTTGGGAAACCACTGACCGCCCAGCACAAAGTCGCGATTCCAGCCGGTGCGCTCCAGAGTCTCAGGAAATTGATCGTGAAACTTGATCTTGAATTGCACATACCCATCCGGGGGGATCGGTTTAAGCAGATGTACCTGCATGACCGTGCGATCGTCTTTGTTGTCGTCATCGGGATGAATGTACTGCAGCTGAGAAGTGAAATCGCCTTGCCCCACTACCTCAAAGCTCCTGATCTCTTCTGATCCGTAGCTTTTGGGATCCCACTTTTCAAAGTCCTGGTTGCGGGTTCCCTCACGCTTACCTTCGCGCATCCAGGTGGATGTTGGCTGAAACGCATTCAAATAAAGATGAAAAGGAAATGTATCCAGAGCCTGTCCCGTGAGATTGTGGTAAGTCAGCGTTTCGGTGGCATCGAGAGAATGAACCTTGGCATCGTATTTCGCGTCCATGTTGTAAGCCACCACCCGCTGCGATAGCGGCGTAGAGGAGTTAATGGCCGAGATAGTCGCCGGAATCGCCACTGCCGAAGAGCCGTTCTGGGCGAAGCCCGGCACAGCAAGAAGGCAGGCAAAAAGGCAGAAACGCACATGCATGGATAACACTCCCTCGGTTCGGGCCGAACCAACCGATTCAAAAACTCCAAAAAATAATGATAGGGCGAAGCTGAATCATAGCAGGAAGTGCCTGCTGGACGCCGTCGCCCGCCCCTTAATGAGTTACGTTATTGAGGAATGGTTTGTTCCGTTGCGTGTCGCGGCCGGGCGCTGTCTTAGCTCTCTTCCTGAGGACGCATTTTTCCGCTTCGCAGATAACGGTTGTGCCAGCCCAGCGATTCACTCAGCAGATGCGGCGTGTGCTTGCCGTACGATAGCCGCTCTGACCGGTTGAGATAGTCGAGGAGCAAAGGTTTGTACTCGGGACTCGAGCATCTATCGATAACGAGCCGCGCTCGCTGACGGGGCGAGAGTCCGCGCAAATCGGCCAGGCCGTGTTCGGTCACAATGACCTGCACGTCATGTTCGGTGTGATCAACATGCGAAACCATGGGAACGATAGTTGAAATGGTTCCGTGCTGAGCGGTTGATGGAGCCATGAAGATCGAGAGATATCCATTGCGGGCGAAGTCACCAGAGCCGCCAATGCCGTTCTGGATGCGCGATCCCATCACGTGCGTAGAGTTCACGTTGCCATAGATATCGGCCTCGATCATGCCGTTCATGGCGATGACGCCGAGGCGGCGAATGATTTCGGGATGATTGGAGATCTCCTGCGAGCGCAGCACGATGCGGTCCCTGTAGCTTGCCATATCGGCATTCACTTCGGACATCATCTCGGAGCTGAGCGAGAATGCCGTCGCCGAAGCCGAAACTAACTTGCCGGACTTCAGCAGCCGAATCATGCCGTCTTGTATCACCTCAGTATAAGAAGTCATTCCTTCAAATGGTCCTTCCTCTAACCCACACAGAACCGCATTGGCAATGTTGCCTACGCCAGATTGCAGCGGTAGCAAATTCGCAGGCATGCGGCCTTTCTGCACTTCCCAGGTGAGAAATTGGAGGATGTGATCGGCGATGCACTTGGACGATTCGTCTGGCGCTTTGAATCCACTGTTGCGATCGGGAGCGTCCGTCAGCACTACGGCGACGACCTTCTCGGCTGGACATTCCAAATACGGTGTGCCGATGCGTTGGCCCGGATGCAGCAGCGGAATCGTTCCGCGATTCGGCGGCGGTTCGAGGCCGTAATAGATATCGTGCATACCTTCGAGCGCTGCCGGTTGCCACGAGTTGACCTCGAGGATCACTCGCTCCGCTTGATCGATCCAAGTCTTGTTGTTGCCCACAGACGAACTCGGGACCACTCGCCCGTCTTTTAATATGGCGCTGACTTCGATCAGCGCGACATCGAGTTTGCCCAGGAACCCGTATTCGACAAACTGCGCCACATGGCTGAGATGAATGTCCATGTAGTCCATTTCGCCCGCGTTAATCCGCTTCCGCGTCTCCGGATCTGACTGGTAAGGCAGGCGCAGATGAATGCCTCCCGCCATCGCGAGCGCTCCATCCAATTCAGGCCCAGTCGAAGCACCGGTAAAGACGCTGACCTGAAATTTCTGTCCGCGAAAATTCGCGTCCGCGATGCGGCGAGCCAGTTCAACCGGAACCGCTTTCGGATAACCGGAACCGGTGAATCCGCTCATGCCAATCTGGTCGCCCGACCGAATCAGGGACGCAGCCTCATCGGCAGTCATGATCTTCTCCGCGAGGCCGGAATTCAGAACCCGCGTAGAGGTTGGCGAAAAGGTAGTAGCCATGCCGAATGCCCCTCCAATAATTGAGTTGTCATACTCCGAGAATTAGTTGTCATTCCGAGCAAAGCAAGGAATCTGGTTGTTGCCGGGGGCACAAAACCCTCGCCTCGCGCACCATGACAATTTCTTAATGTAACGGCGCACCTACCAGCCGTCTGTGAGCCAGATCACGAGATGAGAAATATCTTTAGACGCTGGCAAGGCAACCTCTGGAGTTTTCAAGGGGCACAGCTTGAGGTGCCGCAAGTACTTGGGAGATAATAATGGCTCGGCTCGAAGCCAAGGCCCTTAAACCCTGGACGACTGGCTGTTTCTCCCCTTTACTTTCACAAAGGTGGAACGAGCGATTCACAAAAACCTGGGCCGTGAGCCTGCAATCTTGCGTTCGCCTTAAGATATAATTGCGCGCATCAATGGCAATAACTCCGGGCACAAAACTTGGGCCTTACGAAATCGTTGCTCCTCTGGGCGCGGGAGGCATGGGCGAAGTTTATCGTGCGCGTGATACCCGTCTTGATCGCGACGTCGCCATCAAAGTTCTTTCGGGACATTTTGTGTCCACTCCCAGCTTGAAAGAGCGCTTCGACCGGGAAGCACGTACCATCTCTCAACTTTCTCATCCCAACATCTGCCGTCTGTACGATGTCGGCTCTCAGGATGGCTCAGATTATTTGGTGATGGAGTGTCTCGAAGGCGAGACCCTCGCCGATCGTCTGCACCGAGGCCCGCTGCCTGTCGAGGAGGTATTACGCTATGGAGCCCAAATCGCCGACGCCCTGGATAAAGCTCACCAGCAGGGCGTGATACATCGCGACCTGAAACCCGGCAACATTATGCTGACGAAGTCCGGCGCCAAGGTGCTGGATTTCGGACTGGCCAAGCAGGCGCAGGCAAAAACGACAAGCTCCAGCGCCCTCACTGCTATGACCTCGGGCAAGGCGCTGACCGTTGAAGGCACCATCGTCGGCACGTTTCAGTACATGGCCCCGGAGCAAATTGAGGGTGCGGAAGCCGACACCCGCACCGACATCTTCGCGCTTGGTTGCCTGCTGTATGAAATGGCGACCGGAAAGCGCGCTTTTGCGGGCAAGACCCAGGCCAGCGTAATCGCGTCCATTCTCGCAACAGAACCAGCGCCGCTTTCGCAAGTCGCACCCATGACTCCGCCGGCACTGGAGCGGCTGGTGCGCTCCTGCATGGCCAAGGAGCGCGAAGCCCGTATTCAAAGCGCCCACGATGTCAAGCTGCAATTGCAATGGATTGCCGAAGCCGGCTCGCAGGCTGGTATTCCCGCGCCGGTGGTGGCAAGAAGACGTGTCTCGCATAGACTCGCATGGCTGATAGCTGCCATTGCCGGCGCAACCGCTATTGCATTTGCGATCGGCTTTTTCTTGCGCGCCCCTGTGGCGCCGCGGCCTTTGCGAGTAAGTATTCTTCCGCCCGATCAGCACTCATTTGATCCGCTGAGCATTGCGCTCTCTCCCGATGGCACCAAGCTCGCTTTTGTGGCAACTGTCGCCGGCGTGTCTCCCCAACTTTGGGTGCGTCCACTGGATTCAACGGCAGCCCAGCCCTTGGCAGGCACAGACGATGCCAGTTCTCCGTTTTGGTCGCCCGACAGCCGCAGCCTGGGATTTTTTGCTCAGGGGAAACTTCGCATCATTGATGCCAGCGGCGGCGCAGTACAAACCCTCGGTGACGCTCCCCAATCGCGCGGCGGTACCTGGGGAGCGAACGGCATCATTTTGTACACGCCGAGCCCCACGTCTCCTTTGCTCCGCATCCCCGCAGCCGGCGGAACGCCGTCACAAGCGGAAAAAAATGCTGCCCCCCAATCTGACTCTTTCGCGCTCGCTGCCTCCCCGCGTTGGCCGTCATTCCTGCCCGACGGACGCCACTTTATTTTTTTCCGCTTTGCCCGCGACAATCCAGGAAGCCGCGGAGATATTCATCTTGGCGCACTCGATTCGCAGCAGGACACGGTTTTGGTGAATGCGGATGGCCGTGCTCAGTTCGCCAGCGGACATCTGGTATTCGTGCGCGACGGAAATCTGATGACTCAGAGCTTCGATGAAAAGAAGCTGAAATTAGCCGGTGATCCCGTGCCCATCGCCGAGCAAATTCGCGGCAATGACGTGGCAGCGGCAGCATTTTCACTATCGAATGACGGCAAGCTGATCTTCGCCGGAGGACAATCCACGAGCCTCGATCTCGCCTGGTACGACCGTAGCGGCAAGAAAGGCGATGTCATTGATACAGGAACCTTCCAGGACGTACACATCTCACCCGACGGAAAGAGAGTTTCGGCAGCGCGAGCCGACGCCGGAGGACATCTGGAGATTTACGTCTACGACATGGTCCGAGGAACCAAGTCGCAATTCAGTTTCTCTCAGTCGAGAGATGATGACCCCATCTGGTCTCCGGATGGAAACATGATCGTCTTCGACTCCGGACGCAATGGCAAGATTGATCTCTATACAAGGCCCGCGAATGGCGCTCGCCAGGAGGAATTGCTGTATCACGACGAGTTGAATAAGTACCCCAGCAGTTGGTCCTCTGACGGGAAATACATCGCCTATGAAGCCGTGGACAGCAGCCACTTCGACATCTGGATTCTGCCGATGTTTGGCGAGCGTAAACCCTATCCATTTCTGAAGGAAAAATACAACACTCGTTTCCCGCTATTTTCTCCAGACGGAAAGTGGATTGCCTATACCTCCTATGAGGCCGGGCATGCCCAGGTTTACCTCGTGGCCTTTCCCAAGCCCGGCGGCAGATTTCTCGTTGGCGACGGCTTTGGACCCGCCTGGGGCCGCAACGGCAAGGAAATTCTCTACACCGACGACCATTCACGCGTCGCGTCGGTGCAAGTCACCGCGCACGGCGACAGCGTAGAACTTGGCAAACCGCAAATTCTGTTTCCCACCCAACCCGTCGGCCCGGGCCTGTTCGAAGTGAGTTCCGATGGCAATCGCTTCCTCATGATGCAAGCGCCGGTGCAGAATTCACCCAGCCTAACCCTCGTAGTGAACTGGCTGCAAGAACCTAAGAAATAGAGCAATCGGCTGAACACTGTCAAGCTCGAAGTTGAGGATGAAGGTAAGGGAATACCCGCTGAAAGCTGCGTGGAATCAAGGCCCGGCGTTCGGGAGGAATCACAGGCATGCGCGAACGGATTCGCCATTTCAGCGTCCGCACTTCCGGTCGATCAACGTCAACGATAATCTAGACATCTACTTTTCGCAGTTGGAATTTGCGGGTTGCGGTGCGGCCGGAATAATTTGCTTGCACCAACACGGCAGAGTCTGGTAATGCGGCTTCATCGACTTCGATCTTCAATTCGGCGTCGCCATCCGGATTGGTAAGCACCTGGCTAAAAAACGGTGCAGCATCAGGGCGGGCAAAGCGCACAGTCAAGCGTGCTCCCTCGACTGCGGCGCCTCCCTCAGTGACCCGCAAGCGTAGCGCTAGATTGGAATCCACATGTACGGAGCCGGCATTGAGCCACTGCACATCGAGTTCTTTGATCGCGGCCAGCGACTCGGGAGTTAATTGTTTGTCGAGGACGCTTTCCAATCGTCCCTCGCGGATAGAATCGAGCACCAGACGATGCTGATCGCGCAGAATCTGTTCTTTCTGCTGGTCAGCGAAGCCGGACTCGGCGGCCTTGTCCGAGTAAGAGACCGCGCGCTTGCCAACACAGCGGCCCCGCACGAAGACCTGCGTCTGCAGCAATAATTCGCTTTCTCGCGCTTCGCTCTGCACGTGATAAACGGTATCGTCGTGCTTCACGTCGGTGTTGAAGCCAAAAATCATGTGATGGTTCTCCGCTTAGTTTGGAGTTCCAGTTTCCGCATCGACAACGCTCTCTCGCGTATTAAAAGTTCGTCACAAAGTGGCTTAGTCGCTTGACACTCCCATCTGCGAAATCTACTCTAGAATGTTTAGTTTAATGCTTGGCTGCGAATTATATACAGCTCTCCTATGCCGGACAATTACTTCGCTCGCTACTTGCCACTTTTGATTCACCTCATCGTAGCAGGTGGGTTGGCTACCGCCATTGTGTTGCTTTCCTGGTTTATCGGCTACCGCCGGCCGACCCGGGCCAAACTTTCTCCTTATGAATGCGGGATGCTGCCTATCGGAGACGCTCGGGAGCGTTTCTCAGTGAAGTTTTACATGGTGGCCATGCTCTTCATTTTGTTCGACGTGGAAGCGGTTTTCCTTTATCCGTGGGCGGTAATTCTGCGCGAACTTAAGATGTTCGGTTTCTGGGAGATGTTGGTTTATATCGGCATTGTGCTGGTGGGACTGTTTTATATCTGGAAAAAAGGCGTGCTCGACTGGAGTATCACGTCAACCAGAAGGGGTGAAGTTTAATGCCACTGACCCCTGCCATCACAGACCTGGAAGCGCTCAAGGAACACCCGGCGGTCGCACGGTTGCGCGGGTGGAATTCTGCGGCGGTCGAAGGCGCGAAATTCGATCGCGATGAGATGACGATTTACATTGAACGCTCGTGCCTCCACGATGCCTGCGTGATACTTCGCGATGATGTGAGCTGTGCTTTCAATTATCTCTCCGATGTCACCTGCGTAGATTGGTATCCTTCGCAGCCGCGCTTCGAGATGGTCTACCAACTGCTGTCAATAGCAAATAAAGAGCGGGTGCGGCTGAAAGTGCGTCTGAGTGCTGACAGCCCGGTGGTTGAGACTGTCACCTCGGTCTGGCCGGCCGCGAATTACTTCGAGCGCGAAGTTTTTGACCTGTTCGGAATTCGCTTTACCGGGCATCCTTATTTGCGGCGCATTCAAATGCCGGAAGATTGGGAAGGCCACCCGCTGCGCAAAGACTATCCAGTGGAGGGCTATCGCTAAAGCGCCATGGCCCACATGACTCCCACACCCGTGCTTGATCCCGGTCAGGATCGGACCATGATCCTGAACATGGGACCGCAGCACCCGTCTACTCACGGGGTGTTGCGCTTAATTCTCGAAATCGATGGCGAAACCGTGGTGCGGCTTATGCCGGACATCGGTTATCTGCACACCGGGATCGAGAAGACGTGCGAGGCCAAGTTCTACCAGCAGGTGGTGCCACTCACCGATCGCATCGACTACCTGTGCCCCATGACCAACAATCTCTGTTATGCGCTGGCGGTAGAGAAATTGTTGGGGTTGGAAATTCCGCCGAAAGCGCAATGGTTGAGAGTGATGATGAATGAGTTGACGCGCATCAACTCGCATCTGGTGTGGCTGGGAACGCACGCCATGGACATTGGCGCGCTCACGGTTTTTCTATACTGCTTTCGCGAGCGCGAAGATGTTTTGCGGTTGTTCGAGGCAATCAGCGGCCAGCGCATGATGACCTCTTACTTCCGCATTGGCGGAGTGGCGCTCGAACCGCCGCTGGGATTCTTCGACCGAGTGCGTGAGTTCGCCAATCGCTTTCCCTCCAAGGTGGATGAGTACGAGAATCTGCTGACGGGAAATCCCATTTGGATGATGCGAACCAAAGGCGTGGCACGAATTTCAGCGGAAGATGCCATCGCTCTCGGGGCAAGCGGTCCCACGCTGCGGGGAAGCGGCGTCGACTTTGATTTGCGCCGCGATATGCCGTACTCGAGTTACGAGAAGTTCAAGTTCAAAGTGCCGGTATCGCAAGAAGGCGATGTGTTCGCGCGATACATTTGCCGAGTCCAGGAACTGCGTGAATCGACCGCGATCGTGCAGCAGGCGCTCGATGGAATGCCGGAAGGGCCAATCAAAGCGGATGCGCCGAAGGTTGTTCTGCCCGACCGGGAAAAGATGAAGACGCAGATGGAAGCCATGATTTATCACTTCAAGATTATTACCGAAGGCTTCGCGGTTCCGGCGGGCGAAGTTTATCAGGCGGTGGAATCGCCGCGCGGCGAAATGGGATATTACGTGGTCAGCGATGGCACGGCCAAGCCGTATCGAGTGCATATGCGTGCAGCATGTTTGGCGAATCTGCAACTGCTGCCCAAGATGTGCGAAGGTCGCTTGCTCGCGGATGTGGTGGCGGCAATTGGGAGCATCGACATTGTGCTCGGGGAAATTGACCGGTAGAAATTGAGTAATTGGGAAATTTAGTAATCGCGCCACATGGACTTCCAAGTACTCAATCACTTAATGCAACATGAAATTTTCTAACCAATTCGAATCGCGCTTCTCGGAGATGCTGACGCATTATCCGACGAAACGATCTGTGTTGGTGCCTACGCTGCTTTATGCGCAGGACGAAGTCGGCTACCTCAACGGTGACGTCATTCACGAGATCGCGCAGCGCCTGGATTTGACCGACCTCGAGGTAAGCAATGTCATCAGCTATTACTCGATGCTGACGACGAAGCCTCGTGGAAAATTCAATGTGCAGGTTTGCACCAACATCGCGTGCATGCTGCGGGGCGGCGAAGAGATTCTTGATCATTGCGAGAAGAGGTTGGGCATCGGGCACAAAGGAACCACACCAGACGGAATGTTCTCGCTAGAGGAAGTGGAATGCATCGGGGCCTGCAGTTGGGCTCCGGCGGTGCAAGTTAATTACGATTTTCACGAGAACTTGACGGCGGAGAAGATGGACGAGGTGCTCGACCGCTATAAGGCGGAAGGAACGCAATAAAAGATTTGCGATTGCCGATTGTCGATTTCCAATTCGGAGTGCTTCAATCGGCGATTGGAAATCGAAAAGTGAAAACGATTCATGGCTGACCTGGTCTCCCATCCCGACGAAGTAAAAGTCGTCTCCAAACGCTTTGGCAAAGGTGCGACTGATATCGATCGCTACCTCGAGCTTGATGGCTACAAAGCCGTGCAAAAAGCGCTGGGGATGCAGCCAGAGGCGATTGTCAATCTGGTGAAGGACTCAGGTCTGCGCGGGCGCGGCGGGGCTGGGTTCAATACTGGAATGAAGTGGTCGTTCGTTCCCAAGCAGTCCGCCAAGCCGAAATACATTTTGTGTAATGGCGACGAGAGCGAACCGGGCACTTGCAAGGATCGCCTGATTTTCGAACATGATCCACACGCCGTGATTGAAGGCGTGATTATCGCCGGAGTCGCGACCGGCTCGCACACCGGCTATATCTACATTCGCGGTGAGTACCGCTATCTGCTGAATATTATGCAGAAGGCGATCAAAGACGCGTATGCGCACGGATTTCTGGGCAAGAATATTTTCGGCAGCGGTTACGATTTCGACGTTTATTGGCATGGTGGGGCCGGCGCATACGAAGTGGGCGAAGAGTCGGCGCTTATGGAATCGCTTGAGGGCAAACGCGGCATTCCGCGCATTCGGCCGCCGTTTCCCGCTGTGGTAGGCCTTTGGGGCGGACCGACGGTTATTAACAATGCCGAGACGCTGGCCAGCGTGCCGCATATTCTGCTTGGCGGCGCGGAGTGGTTTGCCAAACTCGGACCTCCGAAAAATGGTGGAACGCGGCTCTTCTGCTTGAGCGGACACGTGAATCGGCCGGGAGTTTACGAACTGCCCATGGGCTACAACCTGAAGAAGATGATTTACGACGTGGGCGGCGGCATTGCCAATGGACGCACGCTTAAGGCGGTCGTGCCGGGTGGTTCGAGCTGTCCAGTTTTGACGGCCGATGAAATCGATGTCTCCATGGATTTCGATTCGATGATGAAAGCGGGAACGATGCTGGGCTCCGGCGGCGTCGTGATCGTAGATGAAACCACCTGCATGGTGAAATTTGCTTTGCGCATCATGCGGTTTTATCAGCACGAAAGTTGCGGATGGTGCATTCCGTGCCGTGAAGGTACGGACTGGCTAAAGAAAACGCTAACTCGGTTTCACAGCGGCGGCGGAGTAATGAAGGATATCGACAATATTCGCTATCTTTCGGAAAACATGCTGGGGCGCACTTTCTGTCCACTGGGCGATGCAGCGGCGATGCCGACGATTTCCATCGTGAAAAAATTCCGCAAGGAGTTCGAAGATCATTTGGACGGCAAGCCGTGTCCATTCGAAACGGCTGGCGTGGGCGAACCGGTATTAGCGTAGCGCTGGCATCTTGCCGGCCCTATGCCGCCGAGACGGCGGCGCTACAAAGGATTTCATGGCTGACGTAAACATTACGGTCGACGGCAAGAAAGTCACGGCTCCCGCTGGGACCCTGCTGATCGAAGCCTGCAAAACCGTGGGCATCGAAGTGCCGTCATTTTGCTACTATCCGAATCTTTCGTTGCAGGGCGCTTGCCGCATGTGCCTGGTCAAAGTCGAGAAGATGCCTAAGCTGCAGACCGCGTGCACCACGGTGATCAGCGAGGGCATGATTGTCACGACCGACAGCGACGAGATTCGCCAGGCGCGGAAAAGCATGGTGGAGTTGCTGCTGGGTAACCATCCGCTCGATTGTCCGGTTTGCGATGCCGGCGGCGAATGCGAATTGCAGGATATGACTTTTTCCTATGGCGCCGCCGAATCCAAATATATCGACGCGAAGAATCATAAAGAAGAGCAGCAGTGGTCGCCGGTGGTTTTCTTCGATCGCCCCCGCTGCATTCTGTGCTATCGCTGCGTGCGGGTGTGCGGCGAAGGCATGGACGTTTGGGCTTTAGGCGTGCAGAACCGTGGCGTGAGTTCGATCATCGCGCCCAACAAGCACGACCATCTCGAATGCGAAGAGTGCGGTATGTGCATCGACATCTGCCCGGTGGGTGCACTAACTTCTGGCGCCTATCGATACAAGACCCGGCCTTGGGAGATGAGGCACGTAAGCACGACCTGCACACACTGTGGCGATGGCTGCAAGACTACGCTCGGCGTGCGCCGGTCCGATACCGGCATGGAAATCGTGCGCGGAGATAATCGCGACAAGAGCGGCATCAATGGCGATTTTCTCTGTATCAAAGGACGCTACGCTTTCGATTTCGCGCATCATCAAGACCGGCTGACACAACCACTGATTCGCAAGAATGGCCGCTTAACGCCGTCAACTTGGGAAGAAGCGTTTGAACTTGTCGGCAACCGCTTCGCGGCAATCCGCGCCATGCATGGCGGGCAGGCAATTGGAGTTTACGGTTCGAACCGGACAACAAACGAAGAGAACTACCTGCTGCAGAAGTTCGCTCGCGTCGTGCTGCAGACCAACAACATTGACCATCACCGTACCGCTGACTTCCCAGCTTTTGCGGCCGCGCTCGCGGGCAAAGCAGACGCGACCGCCAGCATGCGGGATGTATTCAATGCCCCCGCGGTCTTGCTGATTGGGAATAATCCGACGGAGCAGCATCCGCTGCTCGCCTGGCAGATTCGCAACAACGTTCGCCTGCATAAGGCGCGTCTGTACGTGATTAATTCTCAGCCGATCAAATTGCGCCGCCAGGCAGCCAGCTTCACACAAATCGCTGCAGGATCGGAAGGAAAGCTGGTGGAGTTTTTGTCTGGAGCTGACGTCGCAGTTGATGCGATTGCCAGCCCTGACACTGGCCAGGATGCGTGGCTGTCATTAAGAGAGAAACTCCGGGGAGAAGCCAACCTGATTATTATTTTTGGCTCCGAAATCCGCGGCAAAGACATCACTTCGCTGGTGAAATTTGCCTCCGCTGTCCCCGGAGCAAAGCTTATATGTCTCGGCGACTACGCTAATTCGCGTGGAGCAGCCGACATGGGACTTTATCCTGACCTTTTGCCTGGCTACCACCGCGTCGCCGAGGTTGGAAAGTTTCACCAGGACTGGGGCGGCGTGCCGCAAGCGCCTGGCCTCACTCTGCCAGAGATGGTCGAGAGCGCGAAAGCGGGCAAGCTGCAGGCTTTTTATGTGGTCGGCGCGAATCCAATCGAACAAGCGGGTATTGATCCCTATGCCTTCACAAACAGTTTCGTCGTAGTGCAGGACATGTTCCTCACTGAGACGGCAGTTATTGCGGATGTGGTCTTGCCGGCTGCGAACGCTTACGAAAAGGCGGGAACGTTTACCAATACCTGCGGCGATTTGCAGTTGGTAAGAAAAGCGGGCGAGGTGACGGGAACGAAATCGGATTTCGAAATGATGGTGCGGGTTGCCGGTGCGATGGGTTTCGACGTACGCAAACTGGTTCCTTTTGGACGCGGAGCTACCGCAGACATGGGCCAGTCGCGCGGGGCGCAATCCGGGGAAGCAGACCGGCATGCGGTGTGGCTTGAGGCCAATGGACTGGAACCGAAGATGAGTCCGTTCGATCCCATGGCAATTCTGGACGAAATCCAACGCCTGGTGCCGGGCTACGACGTTTCGCGAATGAATCTCGTTTCGGGCAACGATCAGCGCACAACTCTGACAGAAAGCGGGCCCGGGGCGTTGCAAAACCCGGAACTGATCGTGCCAGCGCAGGACAATCTGTTCAGTTCGGGTACGCTGGGACGGTATTCGCGCACTTTGAATTCAGTAATCGAGAATCGCGACAAGCAGCCGGCGGAAGACGTCGCGGCCGACTAGATTTTGGTTAAACGCATTCCGGCGTGTTGGCGGCGAAGATCCATCAACAGGTTTATCGCCACACAAACAGTTTTCGAAAGTCAGGAAAACGATCTCATTGAATCTTGGCGAATTCATTCTCGTTTCCATTATTAAGATCGTAATCGCAATCGCCATATTGATGACTGCGGTGGCGTATACGGTTTGGCTGGAACGCAAAGTTGTGGGCCACATTCAGAACCGTTGGGGGCCCACGCGGGTGGGCCCGTTCGGCCTGCTGCAGCCGCTCGCCGACGGAATAAAGTTTATCTTCAAAGAGGACCTGCTACCGCCGCACGCGTTCAAACCACTCTTCATCGCAGCGCCGATGATTGCGCTGGTTTTTGCGTTGACTTCGATTTCAGTGATTCCCATCGGCAACTGGGTCACGGTGTTCGGAATTCACACGCCGCTGGAAATTACCGATGTCAACATCGGACTGCTGATCGTGCTGGGCGTCACTTCGCTGGGCGTGTACGGCGTCGCGCTGGCAGGGTGGTCTTCGAACAGCAAGTATTCGCTGTTGGGCGGATTGCGCGCCAGCGCTCAGATGGTAAGCTACGAAATTTCGCTGGGGCTCTCGCTGGTAGGCGTACTGATTCTTGCCGGCAGTTTTAACTTGCGCGATATCGTAGATGCCCAGGGAGGAACTTATTGGGGATTTATTCCGCGCTGGAATATTTTTCAAGGACAGATCGTGGCTTTTTTTATTTATCTGATGGCGGCGTATGCGGAAACCAATCGTATCCCCTTCGATCTGCCGGAGGCGGAAACTGAACTGGTGGCGGGATATCACACCGAATACAGCGCCATGAAATTCGCCATGTTCTTCATGGCGGAATACGCCAATATGATTACCGTGGCGTGTTTGGCAACATTGTTATTTTTGGGTGGGTGGCACGGGCCGCATCGTTTCGGGCCTCCATTCGTGCAAGCGATTCTGCCGGTATTCTGGTTTGTGTTGAAAGTATTTGTTTTTCTATTCCTTTATATATGGGTGCGCGGCACGTTGCCGCGTTTTCGTTATGACCAGCTGATGGCATTCGGATGGAAGTTCCTGCTGCCGCTGGCGATTGCGAATCTGGTGATTACGGCTTTAATCGTGGCTTGGAGAGCGTAGCGAAATAATCGGGCATGCTTCATCTGATCGTATTTTCGGTGTTTGGGTTGGTGTGCGTTGCCGGGGCTATAAATCTGCTGGTGCAGCGGCATCCCATTAACAGCGCATTGTCGCTGGTGGTTGTCATGGGCTCACTGGCGGTGGAGTATCTGTTGCTTGGCGCGGAGTTTGTAGCGGCAGTGCAAGTGATTGTCTATGCCGGTGCGATCATGGTTTTATTCGTCTTCGTGATTATGCTCTTGAATGCCGGTGTAGAAGATCGCACTAAAGGCAGCCGCGTGGCAATGCTGTTCGGAATTCCGGGAGTTCTAATCGGCAGCGTGCTGATGGCCTGGGTTCTGCTGCAGCATTCAGGAACAGGAAGCGTTGCGGTTGGCGCGCTTCCCGGACCTCCGAAAGTAATTGGCTGGTTGCTCTTTCACGATTTCCTCTTACCCTTTGAAGTCACCTCGGTACTCGTTCTGATTGCGATTATGGGTGCCGTCGTTCTCGCTAGTCATCCAGCGGAAGTGCAGCATTCGGCGCAGCCAGACGAAAGGGAGGGCTGATGGTACCGCTTTCGTATTATTTGGTCCTCAGCGGCATTTTGTTTGCGTGCGGCGTTGCCGGGTTTCTGATAAAGCGCAACATCATCACGATTTTCATGTCGATTGAATTGATGCTCAACGGAGTGAATTTGTCATTCGTTGCATTCGCGGCGCAGTGGCACGCGCTAAGCGGACAGGTGTTTGTGTTCTTCGTAATGGTCGTCGCAGCGGCGGAATCGGCCGTGGGACTGGCGATCATCATCGCCGTTTACCGCACGCGAGGAACATTGAACGTCGATCAGGTGGACTTGCTCAAACTATGACGCCCAACCTGCATCTCTGGCTGATTCCCGTGCTGCCGCTGGTGGGCGCAGCCATCAATGGTCTGTTCGGGAAGCGCTTTTCCCGGCAGACCATCGCAGCGATTGCGCTTGGATTTTCTGGCGCGGCTTTCGCCATGGCGCTTTGGGTAGCGACCCATGCTTCGCTTCTCCCTGTTTTAGAAAATTTAGCGCCATGGATTCGCGCCGGCGACTTCCAGGTAGATTTCGCATTTTATCTCGACCAGCTTTCATTGGTGATGCTGCTAGTGGTTACCGGCGTAGGCTTCCTCATTCACATTTATTCCGTCGGCTACATGTGGGAAGAAGGTGGCTTCTACCGCTTTTTCGCCTACCTCAACTTGTTCATGTTTTTCATGCTGACGCTGGTGCTGGCCAGTAATTATCTGGTGATGTTTATCGGCTGGGAGGGCGTGGGCCTGGCGTCTTACCTGCTCATCGGATTCTGGTTTACAAAAGATTCGGCCGCGTCCGCCGGAAAGAAAGCATTCATTGTTAATCGAATTGGCGACTTTGGCTTCCTCATCGCACTGTTCTTGATGATCAAGCACTTCGGCTCTCTGAATTTTGTGCAGGTGTTCCGGATTGTGTCCGGATTGCCAACCGAAGCCGCAGGTGCGGGTTTGCTGACCGCGGTTGGTCTGTTGTTGATGGTCGGAGCAGCGGGAAAATCCGCGCAGATTCCTCTTTATGTGTGGCTGCCGGACGCGATGGAAGGTCCGACGCCGGTTTCCGCACTGATCCATGCCGCGACGATGGTGACGGCTGGCGTATACATGGTGGCGCGATCGCATGCGATTTTCGACCGCGCGCCGCAGGCGTTGATGGTCGTTGCAATTATCGGCACGCTGACTGCGTTGTTTGCTGCGACGATTGGAATCTGCCAGACCGATATCAAAAAGGTTCTCGCCTACTCAACGATTTCGCAGTTGGGATACATGTTCATGGCTTGTGGTGTGGCCGCGTATTCTGCCGGAATTTTCCACCTGATGACTCATGCGTTTTTCAAGGGATTGCTCTTCCTCGCAGCGGGATCTGTGATTCACGCGGTGGGCGGTGAGCAGGACATGCGTCGCATGGGCGGATTGCGCCACCATATTCCGTGGACATTCTGGACGATGACAGCCGCCACTTTTGCCATCGCCGGCTTTCCGCCGTTCGCAGGTTTCTTCAGTAAGGATGCGATTTTGTGGCGGGCATACTCCAGCCCTTATGGGAACTGGGTCTATTGGGCGATTGGCGTGTTCACTGCTTTCTTGACTTCGTTTTACATGTTCCGGCTATGGTTTCTGACTTTTTTCGGTGAGTATCGCGGTGCAGCGGCGGCGAACCCTGGGGACGAGCATTCGCATTCGTCCACCGATTCGCGGGCGGGGGCGCCCGCGCCACACGGGCATATTCACGAGAGTCCGAGGATCATGCTGGTACCGCTTGTGATCCTGGCGGTGCTTTCGGTTTGCGGCGGGTGGGTGGGAATCGAGCGCTTTGACAAATTCCTTTCACCGACGTTTCATGCGGGCGCGACTGTATATTCTGCGGAAGAAGTGACTGCCTCCACACCTGAGCCAGAGCCAAAAGAGCACGGCGGCTCGGAAGCGCTGTTTACGGGTATTTCGGTTCTTGCCGCGGCATCAGGATTGTTTCTTGCCTGGCTGTTGTATTCTCGGCGGCCGCAATTGCCGCGGGAAATCGCTAGAGCATTGGGTAGTTTCTACGAAGCGGTCGTACATAAATATTATGTGGACGAAATTTATGCAGCGGTCTTCGTGAAGCCGCTCATCGACGGATCGACCCGGGTTCTATGGCAGGGCATTGATCGCGACGTGATCGACGCGACGCTGGATAACAGCGCCGAGGGTGCGCGCGAGGTGTCGGACGCCGTGCGCCACATGCAGTCCGGCAATCTTCGCTCTTACGCTGGATGGATCGCAGCCGGGGCGGCGGCGTTAATCGCTTACATGATCTGGATGGGAACGCGATGAGCAACGCTTTGGACAACTCGATGCTCACACTGGTGACGATAATTCCGCTGGTAGGCGCGCTCTTGCTGGTGCTTTTTCCGCGGCGTGATCGCGACATCCGTATGTTTGCCCTCGTGGTCTCATTGCTCGACTTTGTTCTTTCGCTGCACTTGCCGGTACATTTTCAGCGCGTACAGGTTGGATTCCAGTACGAAGTTAACCACCAGTGGATTTTCAATCCGAATATTCATTACCACATGGGCGTGGACGGAGTTTCCATGTGGCTGGTGGTGTTGACTACATTTCTTACCCCGCTATGCGTGCTGATTTCCTGGAAATCGATTCACGAGCGGGTAAAGGAATTTTTCATTCTGCTGCTGATTCTTCAAACCGCGCTGATCGGCGTTTTTGTCGCTCTCGATCTCTTCCTTTTTTATTTCTTCTGGGAAGCCACGTTGGTCCCGATGGCTTTGCTCATCGGCATTTACGGCCATGGACGCCGAGTGTACGCGGCCGTGAAATTCTTCCTCTATACGATGGTCGCGTCGATGTTCATGCTGGCGGCGATTCTGTGGCTGTATGCCAAGACAGGTTCATTTGATTTCGTAACTATTCAGGCCGCAATTCGTAACGGCCAAGTGGAGAATTTCTCCGGCGCGGCGCTTTGGCTTTTTCTCGGCTTCTTTATTGCCTTTGCGGTGAAGGTTCCAATTTTCCCGTTCCATACCTGGTTGCCAGACGCTCACGTCGAGGCGCCGACAGCCGGCTCCGTGTTGCTGGCCGGGGTTCTGCTGAAGATGGGCACCTACGGCTTGTTCCGCTTTAATCTCGGATTGTTTCCAGGACAGTCGCGCAGCAATGCCTGGTGGGTCATGGTTCTGGCTTTGATCGGCATCGTTTACGGCGCGCTGGTGGCCATGGTGCAGCCCAACATGAAAAAGCTGATCGCATATTCTTCGATCAGCCATCTGGGCTTTGTCGTGCTTGGTCTGTTCAGCTTTACGCAAGCAGGACTCGACGGCGCAACTTTCGTCATGCTCGCGCATGGCGTTTCCACCGGCGGGCTGTTCATGCTGGCCGGAATTCTTTATGAACGTCGCCATACTTACGAGATCGCCGAATTCGGTGGCTTGGCATCGATCATGCCAGCGTACGCGACGTTTTTTCTGTTCATCGTACTTGCCTCAGTTGGATTACCTCTGCTTAACGGCTTTATTGGCGAGTTTCTGGTATTGAGCGGCGCCTTCCGCGATCGCGCAGTGTACGGCATCCTGGCGGCCACTGGAGTTATCTGGAGCGCTTGTTATCTGCTTTGGATGTATCAGCGAGTGTTCTACGGAAAGGTAACGCACGGCATCAATCTGTCGCTGCCTGATTTGAGTGGCCGAGAGCGGGTCGCGCTCGGGCCGATAGCAGCGGTCGCACTGCTGATGGGCGTAGCGCCGCTGATTTGGTTGAATGCGATTGATCCCTCGATACAAGCTGCCTTGGCGCCATTCGCGCAATTCGCCAGCCGGATGGTAGGCCGGTGAACAACACTTCAGACATAGCGCAGATCATTCCACAAGCGGATGACTACATTCGCATCTTGCCGGAAATCGTGCTGGCGATTTTTGGCATGATCATTATGGTGCTCGATCCGTTAATGGATGAGCATCGCAGTCAGAAGACGCTCGGAGCGCTTGCACTGGTAGGAGCCGTGGCGGCTCTGGTGGCAACGCTCTTCCAGTCGCAATATCCGGGCTTGGCATTCTGGAACATGGTGCAAGTGGACAGCTTCAGCGTGTTCTTCCATTTTCTGGTTGCGGCCGTCACTGCGGTTGTAATTCTTGGTTCCTACGAATACATGGCGGTGCAGGAGATTCGGGCCGGCGAATACTACGCGCTGGTGCTTTTTGGCGCGCTTGGCATGAGCCTGATGTCATCAGCGGTAGAGCTGGTGCTGATTTTTATCGCGCTGGAAATTTCTTCCATTTCCACTTACATTCTCGCGGGATTTCGGCGCCACGCTGCAATAAGCAGTGAGTCTTCGGTCAAATACTTTCTTCTGGGCTCGTTTGCAACGGCGTTTTTTCTCTACGGCGTTGCTCTCATGTTCGGCGCTACCGGTTCGACCAGCATAAAGATAATCGGCGACGCGTTGCGCTCCGGGCATATCCCAGTCCTGGCGTACGTTGCCGTCGCCTTTATGTTCGTAGGTTTGGGCTTCAAGGTGGCCGCGGCGCCGTTTCACATCTGGACTCCCGATGTTTATGAAGGCGCCCCGTCGCCCGTGGTTGGCTTCATGTCGACTGCCCCGAAGGCAGCCGTATTCGCTGTGCTGCTGCGGGTCATGTTCGAGGTCGATGCTCCCGGCCGTGTGGGATTGATTTGGGTTGTGGCTGCGCTTTCCATGACTCTGGGAAACCTTGGGGCGTTGGTGCAGGACAACGTAAAGCGTCTGCTCGCATATTCGTCGATCGCTCATGCTGGATACTTGCTCGTGGCCTATGCAGCTCTGCCGAATAACGGGATTCCGGCTGCGATGTTTTACACGGCTTCGTACGCAGCGATGAACGTTGGCGCTTTCGCTGTGATCAGCCATGTCGCTGGCCAGGGCGAGCGATATGTGACGATCGAGGATTACGAAGGGCTGGGACGCCGCAGTCCATTGCTGGCGGCGACGCTGACAATTTTCTTACTATCGTTGATCGGCATTCCGATTACCGGTGGTTTCTTTGCCAAGTTTTACGTATTCAGCGCGGCCCTGCAGGCGAATCTCGTTGGACTGGTTATAATCGGAGTGCTTAACAGTGGGATAGCTTCTTATTATTACCTGCGGATAATTGTTGTGATGTATATGCGCGAAGCGCGCGAGGACATCGCTTTATCGCGTATTCCATTTGCGCTTGGAACGGCGCTGATTATCAGCGTGGTGGCGACAATTTATCTCGGCGTCCTTCCCGGACGCGTCCTCGACTACGCGGCTCGTACCGCGGCGGAATGGGCTCGCTGATCGCTTCTAAGGCCTTACTCTACGGCAACCGCGATATCCACGTGCGCAAAAATACGGGCCGACAACAGCCAGAATGCCAGCGTTTCCGCTCCCGCCAACAAAACAGGAACCCAGGAAGCTCTTCCCGGTGAGTTGAAAGAAGAATTGAGGACCGTCGCTCCAAGCTCCCATACCGGTATCACATAACCCCAGCGTGCGCCGAAGATTTGGCTGGCCAGCGCCGGAACGCCCAGAACCATGGCTGTAGCGCCAGCTGCGAAGAACGGATTCAAGAAAGTTGAAAACATCAAAGCGACTGTGCCAGCCAACATGCAGGCCGCTACCAGGCAGACCATGAGGAACCAGACACGAGAGATAGGAAATCCCGCACCTCCTAATGTCCAACTTCCAGTTAAGCCGAGAGTAAAGCAATAGACAGCGCAGGCAATGGTGACGCCGAGCACGAGGCCCGAAAGATATTGCTGGCGGCTTACGGCCTTCGAGAGTACGCCTAAAATGCGGCGTGATCTGCGTTCGTTGTAGATAGCCGAGCCGCCGAAAAACACGCTGAAGGCGAGAACGTATACTGCGTCCTGTTTGAAAACGAACAGCAGGTCTTCACGCTGGCGGTGTATATCTGTAACCAGTCCCAGAAATGCGAGCAGCAGAACCCATAGCAGCAGGGTAAGGATGGGCCAGCGCTGCTCGCGCGCGAAGTTGACTGCGATTAGAAGGACCGGTTTCACTGAATGCCTTTGGATCCGGCAGTTTTCGGTTCAGCCGTCACTTCCAGGAAAATTTCTTCGAGCGAACGGCGCACCGGATTCACGCTCACGACTTCACCGCCAAGACTCCATATCTTCTCCACCGTTGCCCGCTGAGTCTGGGCTGGCACGCAGAAGCTTATAAATCCATTGCGGGCCACGGCGCCGTCAAAGTGTTCTGTGTCGACGGCGCGAGCTACAATCTCGGTTTGCGCACCTGCCTGAAGAAGGTTGCCGGTTTTATCTAAGCGAGCGATCTTTCCACGATGAAGTATGGCGACGCGATCACACACCAATTCCACTTCTGAAAGCAAATGGGAGCTCAAGAAAATGGTCTTGCCGGCATTGCGGGCGGCGATCAGCAGTTCACGAACCATGACTCGTGCCAGCGGATCAAGGGCCGAGGTGGGCTCATCCAAGATTAGCAATTCCGGATCATTGACCATCGCCTGGGCCAATCCTACACGCTGCAACATGCCGCGGGAAAACTTGCCAGCATTTCGATTCGCGTGATCCTGCAGTCCCACGATCTCCAGGACCTCGCGCGCCCGGTTCTGGAGGGGAGTCCGTCCGATTCCGTTCAGCGCCCCGTAAAAGCGTACCAAACGCTCCGCACGGCGGTGGTAAAGGGCAACACTCTCGGCTAGGAAGCCCACGCGGCGACGGACGCTGGCTTTACCAAAGTTTTCTCCGAGCAGCCGGCCGCCTCCACTGGTGGGCCGCATGAAGCCCATAGCGAGATGAATGGCCGTGCTCTTGCCGGCTCCGTTCGGTCCGAGAAAACAGAAGATCTCTCCCGTTTCCACGGTTAGGCTGAAATCGTCAAGAGCGCGAAGGCGACGCTTACTGAACAGGCTACGATATTCTTTCGTAACCTGTTCAAACTCGAGCGCGAACCGCATCGCGTTTATTCTAAATGGCGCGCGCGATGAACGCTTTGCGGAGTTGAAAAATCGCTAGCGCAGCACCTAACTATGATTTGACAACTGCGTCCTCGCCCCGGCATTATAGTCGCGCTGCAAAACCCACAGTGGAGGCGGTATGGTTAAGTTGATGCAGAGCCTATGGTCGGAAGAAGAAGGTCAGGATATCGCTGAATATGCCGTGATGCTGGCCGTGATTCTGGTCCTGGTGGTCGGGACGGTACGTCTAATTGGCGGCAGTTCGAACAATGTTTTCTCATCAGTGGCGAGCTCAATCGGGCAGTAACTTTGAATGTTTGGTGGCGTTCATTTAAAGTTGCGGGAAACGCCCCCTGATATCTTTTGAGCCGGAGTTTTCCATCGTTGGCATGAGAATCTGGGATTGGCCCGTCTTGTACTGTTTTAGCTTGTGATAAAGAGAGCTGCGCGGAATGCCGAGCTTCTTAGCGGCGGCGCGAACTCGTCCATGTTCCTTGCGGAGCACCTGCTGAATGTAATCATGCTCCATCTCTTCCAAAGTTTTGAACTGGCCGACGCCCGACACGCACTGCTCGATGTGTGCGTCGAAACGAAAATCCTCATTCGACCACGCATCTTTTCCGGTGACCAGCACAACGCGTTCGAGGACATTTCTCAACTCGCGAATATTCCCGGGCCATGAATAAGCCTGCAACGCCCTCAACGCATCGCCGCCGAGGGTCAAAGCAGTAGATCCCATCTGCCCGGTCAGTTGGCTAAGGACCTGCGCACTAAGGACGGGAATATCTTCGCTTCGTTCACGCAGCGGTGGAATATTTAAAGTAGCCCAATTTATGCGCTCATGCAGATCGCGCCGAAATGGTTTGCGAGACAGTGGAGCGGCAAGGCTTTGCTGGGCAGCGATCAAGCGAATATCAACCCTTCGGTCACGGACTTCGTCAACCTTCTGAAACTGGTAATCCTCCAAGGCATAAAGTAATTTCGACTGCATTTGCGAATCGACATTTTCCATCTCATCGAGAAAAATCGTTCCCTTGTGAGCGATTTCGAGAATCCCAGCTTTGCTCTCCATGTTCTCATCGATAGTGTCTCGCTCCCTTCCGAACAACTCAGTTTCAACGAGCTCGGGAGACAGATCGCGGCAGTTCACTTCGACGAAAGGTTCGAAAGTTCTGGAACTGTGGTGATGTAACCAGCGGGCGATGTTTCCGGGGTCTGTACCACCCTCGCCCTGGATTAACACTGGGTTATCCGTCATGGCCACTTTGTAAGCTAAATCTGCAAGTCTGCGGATAGCTTCGCTTTTGCCCAGGAAGGGGTTCATGACGGCGCGAATGTTTCTGTTTCTTTCCGCGAGCCGCTGCCGATGGTTACGCTGGTTGTCCAGACTACGTTGAATCATGATGTAGAGCGTAGACAATTCTGCCGGCTTGGGGAGAAACATGTCCGCGCCGAGCTTAACGGCTTCAACCGCAAAATCAATCGAACCATATCCGGTCAGGATGATGATTGGGATCGAGGCATCAATAGCCTTCAAACGAGGTACGAGGCTGAGCGCATTTCCATCGGAAAGACTGTAGTCGAGGATTGCGATATCGGGACGGCGGGTACGCCAAATTTGTTCGGTAGCGGCACAAGTTGCCTCGATGGAGATTTCGTATCCTTTATCTTCGAGAAAATTGCGCAGCAGTCCGCAGATTTCCTTTTCCGCTTCAACAATCAATACCCGTTCGCGGTGCATCCTGGTTCCTCGTGGAAAAACCGATATGGCTCTGGAAGCGTAGCCGCCTGCGAAAATGCCCACGTGTATCTCCCCTAGCGGAGCGCCGGCGCATTCGCACGGTCCTGGAGATTGGCTCGGTCGGGTCTGCGCTGCGGTCGAATTTCCGCAGCCTCTTGTTAACACACGGATTGAGGCCTGAAGTTTTGGTGGTCGTGGTGTTACAAAAACGGAACACGGCCATGAGTCGTTCTCGATTCAGTCTCACGATGAGTGAAAGTGCAACCGATCGCCAAATTCACACATTTTTAACCTCCGTGTAACCTTCCCTAAATACGGAATGGCTAGGCTTCCTATTCCTCGGCTATACTTTCAGCCCTGCATCGGCGTAGCCGAAGGACGGAGGAGGAAAATGTTCAACCGCATCGCAGCCTCAGCCACCCCCAGGAAGGTGCTGGCTTTGCTAACCGCATTGACCACGGCCCTGGGACCGAGTGTTTCACCGGCGTTTGCCGCTTCGACGGCGACTTCGAAGAATATGCCCATCCAGCACCTCGTAGTGATCTTCAACGAGAACATTTCGTTTGACCACTATTTCGGAACCTACCCGGTTGCGCTGAATCCCAAGGGAGAACCCCAGTTCCATGCCCTGCCGGGAACGCCTGCGGTGAATGGATTCACTAATGCGCTATTGAACTTCAATCCCAACTTGAATCCGGCCAACACCACCGGCGCAACCAATCCCTTCCGCCTGGATCGTTCGCAGGCATCGACCGCAGATCAGGACCACGACTACACGCCAGAGCAAATCGCTTTCGACATGGGCGCAATGGATTTGTTCCCGTATTCCGTTGGAGAGGCCGGACCGCCACCCTCCGGGGGAGGAATTGTCGATACGCCAGGGCTGACCATGGGCTACTTCGACGGCAATACCGTAACCGCTCTGTGGAATTACGCTCAGAATTTCGCCATGAGCGATAATTCTTACGGCACCAATTTCGGTCCTTCCACAGTCGGCGTGATCAACCTGGTATCCGGCCAGACTAACGGCGCCATTAAAACCCTCAACGGAACTGGCGAAGAAGTTAATGGCGGTGACGGCTCACTGACTGTGATTGGGGACCCCGACCCGTTGAACGACGTTTGCTCCAACTCAAGCAGTAACCAGGTACAGATGGGTTCCAAAAACATTGGCGACCTGCTAAATGCGGCCGGCGTAACTTGGGGAGCGTTCATGGGCGGCTTCAACCTGAACCTTACCAACCCTAACGGCACCACCGGTTGCAATCGCAGCACGACGTCGACGATCACGGGTGTGGAGGAGACCGATTACATTCCGCACCACGCCTTCTTTCAGTACTGGGCAGCGACGGCGAATCCGAAACACACCCGACCCACATCACTGCAGGAAATCGGACATAACGGTCCCGCCAACCACTTGTACGATGTCGATGACTTTTTCAATGCCGTCAAGAATGGGTTTTTCCCGGCGGTGAATTTCCTGAAAGCTCCCGGTTATCAGGACGCGCACGCGGGTTACTCCGACCCCATTGATGAACAGCACTTCCTGGTCAAGGTCGTCAACTTCCTGCAAGCACAGCCGGACTGGGACAGCACCGCGGTAGTTATTCTGTACGATGACTCGGACGGCTGGTACGACCACCAAATTGGTCCGATTGTGAACCAATCGGTTGGTCCGGCGGACGCTCTTACTGGTCCGGATGCCTGCGGTACTGCCACAAACTCCCTACCTGGCATCGCTCCGAAGAATACTCACGCACTTGGTCGCTGCGGGTACGGCCCGCGTCAGCCTTTGCTGGTTATTTCTCCGTGGGCAAAGCAAAACTTTGTCGATCACTCTGTGACCGATCAGACTTCGGTCATCCGCTTCGTCGAAGATAACTGGCTTGGCGGGAAGCGTATTGGTCAGGGATCGTTTGATGGAATCGCAACCTCACTCATCCAGATGTTCGATTTCACCAGGGAAAGAGCTGACAGAGGTCTACTGACCCTTGATCCTGGCACGGGCCAACCAAGCCAGTAAACGAGGATAGCTGGCATCACCAGACAATTTTCCGGGTGACGCTACTTTAGTTACCTTGAACCGAAACGGGCATGCGAAACTTGTGCTTCGCATGCTCGTTCTCATTTTGCCAAGCGAACAGGATGTTGCGGCGGAGAATCGAGAGTGTTCATCACTCGAAGAAAGTTTCTGCAACAGAGCGGGATGCTCAGTGCGGCGCTAATGCTGCCGCAAGCGATGCGCAACCGGCATATGCCGCCAGTGCGGCCATTGCTCAACCCCAATCTGTTGGCCCAGTTTGTGGATCCGCTTCCCATCCCCGAAGTCGCCCGCACGACCCAGTTCCGTTCCAGCCCTGCCGATCCCGGCGTCAAACTTCCTTACTATCGCTTCGCCATGCGGCAGATTGAGAGCAAAGTGCATCGCGATATGAAACCCACGAGGCTGTGGGGCTTTGGATCGAGCTCTCCGGGTCCGACGCTGGAAACGCGCAGTGGTCAAGGCGTTCTCGTTGAATGGGCCAATGAGCTGCCGGCAGCGCATTTCCTGCCCATTGACCATACCATCCATGGAGCAGAGGCTGACAAACCCGACGTCCGCGCAGTAATTCATCTGCACGGTGCGAAGGCTCCTCCTGATAGCGACGGCTATCCCGAAAACTGGTATACGCCAGGGAAATCCGCACTGTACCACTATCCGAACCATCAGGACGCCGCCATGCTTTGGTATCACGACCACGCGCTCGGGATTAACCGGCTCAATGTACTTGCGGGTTTGTTAGGCGTCTTCCTGGTTCGTGACTCGGTCGAAGATTCTTTGAATTTGCCGAAAGGAAAATATGAGATTCCACTGGTGATCTACGATCGCATGTTCGACGAACAGAGCCAGCTTTACTACCCAGTTTCACCTGACCCCAAGTCGCCGTGGGTTCCCGAATTCTTTGGCAACGCATTCTTGGTGAATGGGAAGTTGTTTCCGTACTTGCAAGTAGAGCCGCGAAAATATCGTTTTCGCGTGCTCAATGGAGCCAACAGCAGGTTCTTCCATCTTTCACTTGCGAATGGTCAGATTTTTCATCAGATTGGCACGGATCAAGGATTGTTGCCGGCGCCGGTTTCGCTGGATCATTTGCTCCTCGCGCCAAGCGAGCGTGCCGACCTAATCGTCGACTTCGCTGGGCACGCGGGTGAACAGATCGTGCTCAATAGTGACGCTCTGGCGGTGATGCAATTTCGAGTTTCACGAGAAAAAGTGAAAGACCCGAGTTCACTGCCATCGACCCTCCGGCCGGTGCCCAAGATTCCCGAATCCGACGCCACCAATACGCGCATGTTGCCGCTCGTCGAAATCGATGACCTGGTGCAGAATCCGGTCACGATGCTGCTCAACCGCGCTCATTGGAAGATGCCGGTCACGGAGAATCCAGTTCTGAATTCCACAGAAATCTGGAACTTAATTAATCTGACGGACGACTCGCACCCCATTCACCTTCATCTCGTCCGATTTCAGATACTGGACCGCCGCCGCTTCGAGCGTTTCACCTACAAGAGCCGGGGAATACTGAAGTACACAGGCGATCCGGTGCCTCCCGATGCGAATGAGGCTGGATGGAAAGACACGGTGCGCGCCGATCCGGGAATGGTGACGCGGATCATTATTCGTTTCGAGGGTTTCGTAGGGCGATACGTCTGGCATTGCCACATACTCGAGCACGAAGATAACGAGATGATGCGGCCTTACGACGTAATCGCGGCACACTGAGGTTGGCAGCGTGCTATGAATCTTATGTTCGCAATATTAAGGCGCAGCCGGTACGGGATCGTTCGACCAGCGATAAGCGCGTATTCCAAGAAATACATTGGCGCCAGTTACCGCGGCCGAGGGAGCATACCAAATGTGGCTATGCTTTTTCTTCATGTAATAAGTCAAATAGGAAACTGCCAGGTCGGCCGGAATTCCGATTCCATACAAGGCGGCCCGGCTCTGCAATGCGTGTGGAACGTCATTGCAGGAGGCCTGCTTAGTCAAGCAGTGCAGGGTCAGCTCCGCGTTCATAACGCTCGACCCGAACATCGCGCCCGTGAACAAAAAATAATGCCGGTCCATGACGCTCCGGTCAGCCCACAACGGACCACCAACAGCAGCGGGTGGCGCGCCATAGCGAGATTCATTCTTCACCACTGGCGAAGGCATTGGGGTGCCTGCATTTGAGGCATCAGAACTTGTGGCGCTGGGTGCGTCCGGCAGGGCTCCGTTGCTCGCGCTGTTCGCGGGCGATTCATCGATCCTGGCAGCCAGCAGTACGTAGGCAGAATGGTCCTGCGGTTGAAAATTGTCCATGCGCTGCGCGTCGTTGCCCCCAGACTGCGCCTGCAATGACAGCCCTGACGCTAACACAATAGTGATAAAGATGGTTTGAATATGAGTACGCACCTTTCCTCCTGGTGCCCAAGCTTCAGTTTCGGGACCGTAATGCACGCCCGTTTTCGAGCACGCCCAAGTCAGTCGGCGTTGTCCCGGCGTATTAGAGCACTTTAATCGCCGAGCCTAACGTGAAGGGGGTTCTGGATACTAGTAGCGTAGGAACTAGCACCTTGGATCAGGCTTCTTGCGGTAGGTCACGAACATAAAACGTGCAGTATCGGGCGTTTACGCGCGACCACCGCACCTGCTGAGTCTAGAAAATCTCTGGGAACAAAACCAACTGCAGGTTCGTTTCTTATAGGGGACAGCGGAGAGTTTTCGTCTCGAATGAGACACAACAGTCTCGCCGTCCAAATTTTCTCTCGCTTTGAGACACTAGCTGCGCTGAGAAAACGATCTCACACCAGATCAAGAATGTAAGCACTTACTTACATCACAGATTTGCTGGAGGCAGACTTGGCAAGAATGTCTCCAGCAGCGTAGAGTATCGTTTCCTCTGAATCTGGTTTTTTCGGCACATAGGAGCATGTTGCATGCGTCACTGGCTGGTTCTATTCCTGGCAATTTTCTGCGTCAACCTTTCTGCTTCTTCACAAACGGCGGACGATTTGGTTAACAAAAATATCGAGGCCAAAGGCGGGATCGATAAGATCAAAGCCGCCAATACCCGGCGGATGACCGGCAAAATGATCGGTGGGGGTATCGTGGGCACGGTCGGACAGGAAAATATGCGCCCAAATCTGGTGCGCGAGACTTTTACGCTGCAAGGAATGACCATAGTGCAAGCCTACGACGGCTCAACCGGTTGGCAGATCCAGCCATTCGGCGGCCGCAAAGACCCGGAACTGATGGGAGAAGACGATTTGCGGGATCTCCTGATCGATTCAGACTTCGACGGCCCTCTGGTCGATTACAAGGCCAAGGGCAATACGATCGAGTACCTGGGCCATGACACCATCGACGGAGACGATGCCCTTCGGTTGAAAGTTACGCTCAAGAATGGCGACATCATTTACTACTATCTCGATCCCGATACCTACCTCGAGATTCGCAAGGATACGCAGGAATTCATTCGTGGTTCGGTGCGCGAGAACACCATTGACCTCGGCTCCTATAAAGCTGTTGCCGGAGTGATGTATCCATTTTCTATCGCGTCGGGGCCAAAGAATGATCCGAGTTCATGGCAGACCGTGACTGTCGACAAGATCGAAGTGAATGTGCCGATCGATGCATCGGACTTCGCAGTGCCGGCGTCCCTCAAGAACCAAGCGCCCAATAAACACTAAACATGCTCCCGAATTTTGTTCGTATAAAAGATCCGCATTCTGAAAAGGAATTTTAGCGATGACACTTTACGCCAGTGTTTTTAAATCGCCGCGAAGCTTTTCACGGCTAGTCGGGCTCGGATGTTTTTTTATTTCCACAGCAGTTTGCGCCCAGCAAGCGACCAAGTTCGACGCAGCCACGATCTCTGGCTTACCCGCGCGCAATATCGGTTCGGCGACCATGAGCGGGCGCGTTGCCGCGATTGCGGCAGTAAGCGAAAATGGGCGGCTCACGCTGTTTGCCGGCGCGGCCAGCGGCGGCGTTTGGAAATCGGTGAATGGGGGAACGACTTTTAAACCCGTCTTTGACCGCCAACCGGTCCAGTCGATTGGCGCCGTCGCCATCGATCCCTCAAACTCCAAGATCGTTTGGGTGGGCTCTGGCGAGGCCTGGACCAGAAACAGCGTTTCGATTGGCGACGGCATATACAAATCCACGGATGGCGGCGAGAACTGGAGCAACATGGGTTTGAAAGACTCCGAACACATCGCCAAGATTCTGGTAGATCCTAAGGACAGCAACAACGTACTGGCTTGCGCTACCGGCCACATTTGGAATGACAACGATGAACGCGGAGTTTTTAAGACGTCCGATGGCGGCAAGACCTGGAAAAAAGTCTTGGCTGGAGCTAATGGTTCCACCGGTTGTGGAATGCTGGCAATGTCTCCGCAAGAACCGAAAACTATCTTCGCCTCGATGTGGGATTTCCGCCGGCAAGGATGGACTTTCCGCTCCGGCGGCCTGGGCAGCGGGTTGTTTGAATCCACTGACGGAGGCGAGCACTGGACCGAAATAAACGAGGGCAACAGCAAAGGTCTGCCTGAGAAACCCTGGGGACGAATTGCACTTGCCGTCGCACCCTCTAAGCCGCAAGTTGTCTATGCGATGATTGAGTCGAAAAAGAGCGCACTGTTTCGCTCTGACGACGGCGGCAAGACATGGAATCGCTTGGATGCCAGCATGTTCATGATCTGGCGTCCTTTTTATTTCGCCAATCTGATTGTGGATCCAAAAGATGAGAACAAAGTTTTCAAGACTGATGGACCGCTGCTGTTAAGCGTGAACGGCGGACAGAGTTTTAGTTCGGTTGGCAGTGCGGCGCATGGAGATTTCCATGACGTCTGGATCGATCCCAACAATACGAACACTGTGTTTACCGGGGACGATGGCGGCCTCTGGCGCAGTCAAGACGGTGGCACCCGCTGGATGCACCAAGCCAATCTTCCAATTTCGCAGTTTTACCACGTGAGTGTGGACAATGCCGATCCCTACCACGTTTACGGCGGTTTGCAGGATAACAGTAGTTGGATCGGAGACTCGTCTTATCCCGGAGGCGTTACCAATTCGCGATGGGAAAATATTTATGGTGGCGATGGATTTTGGGTTTTTGAGGACCCATCAGACCCAGATTACATTTACGCGGAATACCAGGGCGGCACAATTGGCCGCGTCAATCGGCATACGCTTGAAGTGCGGCCCATCCAGCCGCTCCCCAACTACAACGAGAACAAGCTGCGGTTCAACTGGAACACGCCGATTCACATGAGCCCTAACGAGAAAGGAACAATTTATATAGGGGCTCAATTCCTGTTTCGCTCGCGCGACCATGGGCAGTCGTGGGAACGCATTTCGCCTGACCTCACTACCAACGATCCTGAAAAACAAAAGCAGGAAGAATCGGGCGGCGTCACCGTCGACAATTCTTCTGCAGAAATGCATACTTCGATTTACTCGATTTCAGAATCCCCTAAGAACGGACAACTGATCTGGGTTGGGACCGACGACGGCAACCTGCAAATTACCCGCGACGGCGCCAAGACGTGGACGAATGTCGTGGCCAACGTTCCCGGACTCGAGAAAAATTCCTGGGTTTCGACTGTCGAAGCCAGCCGCTTCGACGAAGGGACTGCTTACGCGACGTTCGATCGCCATACGTTTGGCGACATGAAGCCCTACGCTTACAAAACCGCCGACTACGGAAAAACCTGGACTTCACTCAACCTGCAAGAAAACGGCGTTCTGGGCTATGCGCATGTGATCAAGGAAGACACCGTCGATTCCAAGTTGCTGTTTGTGGGAACGGAGTTTGGCCTCTGGATATCAGTCGATGGCGGTCAGCACTGGGCGCAGTACAAGGGAAGCGATTTTCCCGCGGTAGCTGTACGCGATCTCGTGGTGCATCCGCGCGCGTCTGATCTGGTGCTCGCCACTCATGGACGGGGCATTTGGATCATCGACGACATTTCTCCGTTGCGTGCTCTTACACCAGATCTGATGACAAAGGATGCTAGTCTCGTCGAAGGCCCGCCGGCCATTCAATATCTCAACGCTAACGGAGGCTGGCCGCAAGGTGATGCCAGTTTCACCGGGCCCAGCCGTCCCACCGACGCGTTTATCGATTATTACCAGAAGCATCGCCACATCTTTGGTGATTTGAAAATCGACATTCTTGATCAGGACGGCAAACTTGTAGACACGATTCCCGGCAGCAAACATCGCGGCCTCAATCGTGCTCAATGGTCCATGCGGTTGAGGCCTCCCATCGTTCCCCCCGCTGCCAGCGCGTTGTTCTCGGCAGCGCAGGGTCCTCGCGTGCTGCCCGGCACCTATACGATCAAAATGACAAAGGGCGATCAAACTTATACGGAAGCGCTGAAAGTGGTGCTCGATCCGCGCGCAAAGTTTACGGTTGAGGATCGGAAGGTTCAGTTCGATCTGATTATGAAGCTGGATAAAATGCTCGGGCACATGAGCTACGCAGTGGCTGCCATTCAAGGCGCGCGCGATGCGGCGGCAGCGCGCTCAGCTAAACTCCCCGAGAAGGATCCTCTTCGCGGTCGCCTGCGGCAACTTTCGACCGATTTGGACGGCCTCCGTTCCAGGATCGTAGCCACCAAAGAAGGCGGTGCCATCACCGGCGAAGAGCGTATCCGCGAACATCTTGGCGATCTCTATGGAGATGTGAATACCTACGAGGGCCGGCCGACTGATTACCAGACCGCTCGCGCCGCATCGCTGGGGCATGAACTTGAAGATGTCATTGTCGACTTCCGCAAACTTACTGACAAAGAACTACCCGGCATCAATGCCAGCCTTCAGAAAAAGAAATTGGAAGCGATTTCTGTTCTTTCTGAGGTGGACTGGGAAAAACAGCAACGAGGAATCCTCGGCACGGTCGGCCGCGGCGGGGGTTCGTGAGGTGGATTGATTGCACCCGCAGTCTTGAGAACACGGGGACGCAGTTATGCGGCTTGTCGTTAGCTCATCTCAGCGGCTTTGGCCGCATCGCTCAACTCCTTCAGTTCTCCGAGCGGCAACTCAACGGTTACGCGGGAGCCGCGCGGTTGCAGATTCGCCAGCCGAATTTCGCCATCGTGCTCTTTGATAATCCCGTAGCAGATACTCAACCCCAATCCGGTTCCCTTGCCTACCGGCTTGGTGGTATAAAACGGATCAAGCGCACGGTTCAAATCGTTGAAGCCGGGGCCGGTATCTTCCACTTCGATGACAGCCCGGTTGCCGCGAACAAAAGCTCGCACCGTAATTTGTTTGGGCCCCTCCGTACTTTCAACTGCATCGATTGAATTGTTTATCAGATTCAACATAATCTGCTTAAACTGATCTTCATCCACAGCCACTCTTGGAAGATTGGAACGAATGTCGGAGATTATTTCGAGGCCGCGGGTATGCGCGTAATATTCTCGTAAGGTAAGCACGTCTTTGACGACCGGAGCCAGATCGACGGACTTGCGATCCATGGTGCTTTGCCTGGAGAATCGCAGCAGGTTCTCGACAATCTTCTTCATGCGGCGGCTTTCATTGACCAGTTTGTCCAGTTTCTCCCGCGGAGGACCGGAAGATACATCGTCGCTGAGCAGATCGCCATAACCCATTACGGCGGTAAGCGGATTATTAAGTTCGTGCGCCACACCGGCTACCAGTTGCCCTAATGCGGCAAGCTTTTCCGAGCGGATCAACTGGCTTTGCAGCGACTTCAGCTCAAGAGCCACCGCGAGATCAGCCGCCAGAAGCTCGATTCGCGCGAGCTCCGGCGCGGTAACCGCTTCCACGTCTCGCGGATCATCGAGACCGATGCAACCCAAATAACTGCCGCGCGCGGAGCACAAAGGAATCAGCAGTTCATCTCCTGTATTCCAATAAGGATTTGGATCGTAGCGGATGGAACTTTTCAAGGGATCGTATTTCGCCGCCTCGGCTTCAGAGAGTAAGTAGGAATTCTGGCCAATCTGGCGGCCGCGAGCGCAGAAATCTTTTATGTCATCGGCAGTCCAGCGGCGAGCCTTATTTTCCAACAGAGCCAATGCAACGGGCGAGAGTCCACTAGCTCCGGCAACGCGCAACCCATGCCCCCCACTATCTAACTGGATCACCGCCATGCGGAAATTGCTTACGTCAGTGATAGCGGATGCGATCTCGTTGCATAACAAGTCCACGGTGGCGCCACTGAGTAGTTGCGAGGTAATTGTCGAAAACCGTTCCAGTTGATGATTCACCGCGCGTTGCTTGCGCTGCATGTTCTCAATAGACTCGGATTTATCCTCCACGATCGCCAGAATCATGCCGAAAGCTACAAACATTTTTGGAGTATTCCAAAGCTCTGGAGGAACATTAGCCGTTGGCGCCAAGTGATCGATCAACATCGCTACGGGAAACACTGCGGCCCAGCAGAAAAAACCTCCTGCGGCAGTGAGAATGCCAGGGGAAGCGCGCCAATAATTCCGGCAAAGAAAAATACCGGGTAACGCATAGCCAACTGTAAGCAGCGCCGTCAAACCTTCGTCAAACGAGCCGTGCAGCGCAGCCTGGATCGCCCAAACCGCCGCTGCCGAGCTAAGAATTGAAATCGACACAGCATAAAAAGAAAATCCTCGTACCCACAGCAAAAGAAGAATGCCACTCAGAAAACAGGCTACGAGGCAAAGGACGTAAGGCCATTTCGCATGCACGTCGAAACTCGCCAGGATTCCATAGGCTACAAATGGGATACCGGTCGCCAAAAGCGTCAAAGTTCGCTTGTATTTATCTTCTGCGACAGCCGAGACCGAGACCATAAAAGCGATGGCTGCGGCCTGCAGGGAACCCAAATCAAAGGCTAGAAGATACGGGCTCACATCGCCCTTGGCGGGCTCCAGCATCTGCGCGACGAAATGGGTAAAGATGAGGAACCAGGCCACCATCCACAATTGCAAACGGGCAGAATGAGAATGACGTTTCAGCGCGAGAAAAATGCCGACCAGCACAGCCACGGTTACTACCGTAGGGATCTTCTCAAGCAGTGTCATAGATAAAGGAGGCCCGGACCCACAGTAAGTCAAATTGCGGAAAGAACCAAGCCGTTACAGGTTACAAAGGTAACCAATGTCATACCCCTGAAATTGTGTCGTGCAAGGCGCGACTTTGCTACTCGTTTGGGGTTTGAACGAGGTACTCTATTACAAATCTATACGTTTGTGTGCTTTACAATTGGGATCATTTTGGCCGATGATTTTGTTTCGAGAAGACTAATGATTTCCGTCACAAGCATATTGGGATTCGGCAACCATCCGGGAATCCAACTTGAAAACTCTGATTCACATCCAACGCTTATAACTTCGGAGAAAAACTTGAAAAAAATAGTGTTGATCCTCGCTCTTTTTGTTTTTTGTCTTCTGCAACGGCCGCTGCACGCACAACAGTTCGACGCCGCTTTTGGCCTTGGGACTGTCAGTTCGGGCGCGCCCACAACCTCAAATGGATTGCTATACCCGTCTCTGAGAGGAGGCCTTTACCCCAGTATTAGTGCGGATTTCCTGGTCTCCCACCGCGTCGGCGTTGAAGGAGAATTCGCCTGGAGAGGTAGCCAGGGTTTGTACGGAGGCCTGGAGCCTTACCGGCCAATCTTTTGGGGTATCAATGCCATCTGGGCGCCCAAGTTGGCCAAAGGCGTAACTGCAGAGTTGCTCGGTGGAATTGGTGGTGAGGACCTGCGATTCTATGGAAACCTGAACTACAATCCCCTGTCGGGCTACACCAATTACACCAGCAGCAATCATTTCATGGCCGATGTCGGAGGTGGCATTCGCGCCTACTTCTGGCACAACGCTTTCATCCGTCCGGAAGCCCGTCTTTACCTCATCCACAACAACGTCGAATTCAGCTCCGGCTATGTGGCGCGATATGGCGTCTCGATCGGATACAGTTTCGGCGGACGATAATACTTTTACGAGAACATTTCGTGGAGACGTAGCCAGCTACGTCTCTACAGTCATCCCGAAAATTAAGATTGTGGAAGCACCCTGCCTGGAAGTATGCTCGGACGGTTCGATAATGGATCTCCGAGGTTTAGCATATGGGGCTTCCACAGAACGCCGTAAGACTTTTCTGTCCCCTCCTGCTGTTGACTGTACTAATCGCCCAAGATCAGAAAGAGAGCGGGATCACTCTCACATCGCGCACGGGTCTGGTTCTCGTTCCCGCGTGGTGAGCGACAAGTCGAACGCACATATTTCTGGCCTCACCAAAGCTGATTTCGAGATTCAGGAAGACGGCAAAATAAAATCCGTCGTCATGCTTGATGAGATCAAGACCTTCAATAGCCGAGCAACCCGCTCTGCGCGGCAACCCGGGATTTTCAGCAACAGTCTCGGCGACAATTCGAGTCCTAAACGTCTGACTATCTTTGCCCTTGACCTGGTGAACACGCCCTTTCTCGACCAGACTTTCGCCCGCCAACAACTTATCAAATATCTGGCGAAGCGAATGAATTCGCAGGAACCAAGCGCCCTGCTTGCTATTCGTGCGAATGGCCTGCAGGTGCTGCACGACTTCAGTTCTGATCCCGCTGTTCTTGTGGCAGCACTGAAAAAAGCGACCGGAGAAACTTCACTGATTCAGGGGCCGAACCCGAACGAACCCGCCGCCGCGGTAAATACTCTTCGAACAACGACCTCAGACACGCCCTTCGTCGCGGACGAAATCAATGGCGAAGCGCAAGAACTAATGCGGCTCATTGGCGGAAACGGTTTAGACGCACAAGTCGAAATCGCTAAACAAGCCCAGGCGATCCAGATTACCTTGCAGGCGTTCCAGAGCGTGGCCGAGGCTTTTGCCGGCATACCCGGCCGCAAGTCTTTGGTTTGGGTCACCGCCGCATTTCCCTTTGGCTTGGACGCCGAATCGGGTGCAATGCTTTCGCCGCGCGCATATCGCGAAGGTGGACTCATGAATGCCCCACTTTCAGGTGATCGCAGAGATCAAAGTGGAGCGCTGCCCAGCTTTCCTTCGATCACCGAAGTTCTCCAAAGCGGCGAGTTGACGCGGCTGCAGCCGATTTATCAGCGCACGTTGCAGATGTTGAATGATGCGAATCTTGCAGTCTATCCAGTTGACGCCCGCGGGCTGGTGGTGTTCTTCCCGGGAGCGGATGTTTCGCGGATTGAGGGACTGAATTCGTTCAACGATGTGCTGTTCGAAGGGAGCCGCGACACCATGGACAATCTGGCGATAATGACCGGTGGGCACGCCTTTTACAATCGTAATGATCTGGATGTGGCCTTCCAGAGCGCAGCGGACGACTCAGCGAGTTACTACATGCTGGGATATTACATGGACAAGAATGTCAAGCCTAGCTGGCATAAATTAAGGGTCAAAGTGAAACGGGCAGGGAATGAGGTGCGGGCGCGGAGCGGTTTTTTTGTTACTGCAGAAGCCAAGCAGGCAGACACTCAGCGGATGGATATCAACCTGGCTTTGATGTCTCCGCTGGATTTCACCGCTTTGCCGCTATCCGTCCGCTGGACGGGGGTGAAGTCGGACGGCGCCAAGAAAAGGATTCATTTCGAAATTGATCTCCCGCCAATATCTAACGTTGTGGACGCGACAAAGAATACTGGATCTTGAAGTTGTCGCGGTAGCGCACACAGACACCGGCAAGCCCGCAGACCAGTTCGCGCAGCGCGTGCAAGCCAACCTTGACGCGGCGGCCTTGCAAGAGGCCGAAACCACTGGCTTGAACTACAACAATGACGTGATCGTGCCGGCGGGTGAGTATTCAGTACGCTTTGTAGTGCGCGACAACTCAACTGGCCGGTTGGGTAGCGTCGTCGCGCCTTTGCAGGTCACGCCGTGATTCCTTGCCGTGAGACTTTACGAAACATTACTTCGCGTCTTGATGTATGAGAGCATAAACAAAGCCCCAAGAAGCAGGTCAACCACGCCGAAAACCACGTCCGATCGATGCATCCGGCCCTGCAGGACTAGAATGACAACGGCCACGCCATAGCTCAGTTTTTCGAAGATCGAAGGAATCATTAACGGTCGATAACGCACCGGGTTCCGGGCAATGAAGAAAAACGCGATCTGCCATGCCAGCGCAGCGCTGGCAAACCCGTAGAAGAATCCCGGATGTGTGATCGGCGGCGGATCGTTCCGGCTGATCAAATCAAACATAAAATAAAGCGGAGTGATAACCAGTACGCCCCAAAGGCCGGCGATCCGAAACACAATTTTGGCAAATCTCATGCTTCCCCTCAAAATCACCTGCGGGTGCTAGAGATTTTATAGGAGGGCCAATCTTGAAACCAACATCCGAGTAGCGCCGCCGTCTCGGCGGCTGTCGTGGGAGCGTTCGGCTCACACCGGCGAGGGCAACATGCCCTCGCGACAGGTCGGCAGGATGCTAGCGCTACTAAAGCGTCGGTTTGGGTACAATGGACGGATGAAAGACTCGTTGAGCATTTCTGGCCGAGAGTTCCGTTCTCGTCTCATCGTAGGAACAGGGAAATACAAATCATTTCAGGAGACCGCGCGCGCGCTGGAAGCGAGTGGCGCGGAGATGGTCACAGTGGCGGTGCGCCGCGTGAATCTTGATCGGAACAAGGAATCACTCCTGGATTACATCGACCCGAATAAATACTTTCTCTTGCCCAACACAGCGGGCTGCTACACCGCTGACGAGGCGATTCGCGCCGCTCGACTGGGGCGTGAAGTCGGTCTCTCCGATTGGGTGAAGCTCGAGGTGATTGGCGACCAGGCCACACTTTATCCCGACGTGCAGGCAACGCTCGAAGCAACTCGCGTCTTAGTCAAAGAAGGCTTCACCGTGCTGCCCTACACCTCCGATGACATCGTATTCGCCAAGCGCCTGCTCGATGCTGGGGCAAGCGCGATTATGCCGCTGGGTGCGCCCATTGGCAGCGGATTGGGAATACAGAACGCCGCTCATATCCGCATCCTGCGCGAGATGATCACCGGTGTGCCTTTGATTCTCGATGCGGGCGTGGGCACAGCCTCAGACGCGGTGATCGCGATGGAACTGGGAGCCGATGCTGTGTTGATGAATACCGGAATTGCGGCTGCGCAAGATGCCGTGCTGATGGCGGAGGCGATGAAAAATGCGGTGTTGGCTGGACGGCAGGCGTATATCGCCGGACGTATGCCGAGGAAGCTCTACGCAACCGCCAGTTCGCCGCTGGAAGGCGTTGTGCGGTAGCTAAAACTAACGACGGTCAGATTGATTCACGGCAATCAGTGTTTCGGCGTCGGAGTCAACACACGCAGAGTCACAGGCCAGATGCATGGGCGCGCATCCTCCGTCGAGTTTCCACAGATAATGGTTCGTTGGTTGCCGCGTCAAACTGCTGGAAACCAAGAAGTAAAACACGCCCAAGATTCTCCGCGGTGCCGAAGCCATAAGCGTTGCATTCTTTGAGTCTCTGCACGCCAAAGTCGAAGAGATCCCAGACGCCATGTTTGTGGGGATAATTCCTTGGCAGGGCAACAACCGCGAAATCAGCGCCAAAACGCAAGTACATGTGACATTTAAGAATGTCACGTAGAATCTTCTCTCGATTGGCCTTCTCGATTTCAACCGCTACGATACTGTCGGCATACTTGAATGCGAAATCCAGTTCCTGCTGAACCAGATCGGGAAGCGCCCAATCTGCGGACGACGCCCCAAGGGCAAGGAGGCTGCTTTCCAGCGACTGATCTAAGTTAGAATCCATTTGCCCCTGATTTTTCAAAGGATCTACGACCCGAAGAACAAAATCGACTCTCTTGAGCTGTCCCAGAAGGGGCGACAAAAGCCCATAAGCCAAGCCCTCACGAGGATATGTTTCGAAGTTTCCTAGGAAAGCTGGAAATGTCGCCATAAGGCGTATCCGCCATCGTGTCGCTGAGCCAAATGCTTATTTGCCGCGAAATCAGCGGCGTAAGCGCATAAAGCAAAAGGGCGACGTAAAGTCGCCCTTCCAATTTTGTTCTGATAAATCAGAGCATTTTGACGTTATCAATGTGAATGGTGTCTCCGGTCATTTCCCCGGTAACAGCCACGTGATGTCCCTCGTGACCCTTGAGCACATCCGGATTGTCAACGTTCACAACTTTCTGGTCGCTGTCAGTGACAATGACCGCCTTAGCGCCTTTGCTCAAACACTTGGTCATGCAGGCAGCGTGGCTCGCGTTGGCGCCTTTTACGCCACAATTGGAGTCGCTAACGTACCCGTTCAACGTCGTCGTTTTGTCGGCCGCTGAGGCTACAGCAATCATAAAGAACATAATCGAAACCGCGGCAACACTGATCAATACTTTTTTCATAACCCACCTCTTTTGCGGTTACTCCGCAGATTTGTGAAACGAATTTCGCCCTTCTGCATACGTCCGAAACTATATCACAGACATTTCTGACCAAGGTGGGCGTGAGGGCATCACTTCTGGGCGGCGTTTGTTGCCGGAGTTGATGGACGCGTCGCAGGAGGAGCAACATACACTACTTCTCCGGGACGCGCATAGTGCAATTGCTCGCGAGCTTCTTTTTCAATCGTGGTGGGATCGGGTGTCTGTAATGACTTCACCTGTCGCGAATAGCGGTCGTTTTCTTTTTGCAGTTCGTCTATTTGCTTTTGCAGGTTTTGATATTCGGTTTTCTTCTGCCGGTAAACCACCATGCCATTCGCGCCGAACATGACATGGGCAAACAGCCACAAGGTGAATACAACAACGCCGGCCGTAGCCAAGCGCCGGCGCATGCTATACAACGAGGTGAGTAGGGGACGAATCGTCGCCATCCGTCGATCGGCCCACGCTTCGGCTTGAGGCGCCCGGTCTACCAGCGTGCGCAGGCCGGTTTCGGGTCGTGACAAGATGCGGATTTTTGGGAGACGCCCTACTCGAAGATCCATTGTTTGGCCGCTGCGCTCAGTTTTGTCAGTTCTGCGGTACTCGCCGCCTCGGAATAAACCCGCACCACCGGTTCGGTGCCGGAGAGGCGGTAGCAGACCCATGAACCATCTTCGCAGATCAGCTTGAGCCCATCGGTACGCACCACTTCTTTCACTTTGCGGCCGAAGAAGTTGTGAGGATTCTGTTCCAGTTTCCCAGTGAACTTCTCTTTCACATCCGCCGTCAAGCGGAAGTTCTCTCGTTGAGGATAAAAGGAACCAACTTTGACAAATAGCTCCTGCAATTGCTGGCCCAGCGATTTTCCTCTGCGCGCCACCATCTCGCAACAAAGCAAGCCTGCGAGAATCCCATCTTTTTCCGGCACATGGTGACGAATGGAGAGTCCCGCGCTTTCTTCACCACCGATTGCGACCTTGTCCTGCTTAATCAATTCGCCAATGTATTTGAAGCCTACAGGTGTTTCATGCAATTCAACGCCGTGATACTTCGCCAGCGCATTGATCATGTTGGTCGTGGCTACGGATTTGACCACGCCATTTTTCCATCCGCGGCTTTCCACCAGATAATCGAACAGCAGCGCAATAATGTAATTCGGTTGAAGGAAGGTTCCATCTTCGTCCACGATGCCAAAGCGATCGGCATCGCCATCGGTCGCGATCCCGATGTGAGCCGTGATGGCCCGCATTTTTTCGCGGAGATCCTCTAGCAGATGATCGTCCGGCTCGGGAGCATGTCCGCCGAACAGCACATCGCGATAATCGTGGACAGAAGCAACTTCAACGCCTGCGTCCCGCAACAGGGAATCCGGATAGCCGCGTGCCGCTCCCCAAAGTGGGTCGAAGACTACGCGCAGTCCAGCCTTTTTGATTACTGAAAAGTCGATGATTTCCCGCAGCCGTGCCAGATACATGCCGCGAGGATCAAGCGATTGTGCCGCAGCCCTTGATGCGGCGTGCGTCCACGGCGTGCTGGCCTCGAAGGCTGCAATTTGTGTTTCGATTCCATGTGTGGCCTCGGGTAAGGCTGGCGCGCCATCGGGCGTAGAAAATTTGATCCCGTTGTACTCCGGTGGATTGTGGGATGCGGTGAAGTTAATGGCGCCATCGGCACGCTCGCGAATGACCGCATAAGAAATCGCGGGCGTAGGCGCGGCGTCGCCGATAACGAGCGGCGTGACGCCGTGCGCACCGAGAATTTCGGCTGCCATCGCACAGAAGGTCTCACCCAGGAACCGAGGATCGCGGCCGACGATGATCCGCGCCCCGGCGGGTTTCTGCGAGGCCACGTAGCGGGCAATTCCGTTGACCGCTCTGCGCACGTTGGCGAAGGTAAACTCTTCCGCCATAACCGCGCGCCATCCCGAAGTGCCAAATTTTATTTGAGTTGCCATAGGTTCACCGTAGCGCCCCCGCGCCGGCGGCGGTCGTGGGATCGTCCCGCTCCCACCGGCGAGGGCAGGATGCCGGCGCTACAATTACAAAGTGCTAAGCTTTGATGCGCGTAATCAAACCGCTGAAGGCTGATTTTATATGACTGACAAGAGAATCGTGATGACTACCGCCGGATCCGTCGATGAGGCGCGGCGGATCGCGGAAACCTTAGTCGACCGCAAGCTCGCAGCGTGCGTGAATATTGTACCGAAAGTCGTCTCGATTTATCGCTGGAAGGGCAAAGTGGAGGAAGCAGAAGAATGGTTGATGTGGATTAAAACCGCCGCGCCTTTTGAGAAGGTGCGCGATGCCATTCTCGAAATGCACTCCTACGAATTGCCGGAGTGCTTGTCGGTTTCCATTGAAGACGCGAGTCCGGCATATCTCAAATGGCTGGATGATTCGGCGGAGTAATGTTTTGCTCCGGTCATCCCGAAGCTCTCCGTTTTTTCCAGCGGGGCGAGGGATCTGGCGGGTGGGCGCCGCACGTGGGCGATGATCCCGCGCCTACATTGCCGAGAGCGCCTGATCCAGGTCGGCGATGACGTCTTCTACGTTTTCGATGCCTACTGAAATTCTGACCATGCCGTCGGTGATGCCGATTTCTTTTCTTCCTTTTTCGCCAATGCCAGCGTGAGTCATGGTTGCGGGATGCGAGATTAGCGTTTCCACTCCGCCCAGCGATTCCGCCAAGGAACAAACACGCAGTTTTCGCAGCATCTTGTTGGCGTTCGAGAGTGAACCCGTTTCGAACGTAATCATGGAGCCAAAGCCGGTCATCTGCTTCTGCGCCAGTTCATATTGCGGATGATCGGGCAAGCCCGGATAGAAAACCTTTTTCACTTTCTTGTGCCGAGCCAGAAATTCCGCGACCACGCGCCCGCTGCGATCATGCTGCTCCATGCGCACCGCCAAGGTTTTCACTCCGCGCAGAACAAGCCAGCATTCGAATGGCGAAAGAATCGCGCCTACAGTCTTCTGCACGAAACCGAGTTCCTCAGCCTGCTCAGGCCGGGTACACACGACGACGCCTCCCAGACCATCGCTGTGTCCGTTGAGAAATTTCGTGGTCGAATGCACAACCATGTCCGCGCCTAAAGCGATGGGTTGCTGGAAGTATGGCGACATGAAAGTGTTATCCACCACCAGTTCGACTTTCTTCGCGTGGCATATTTTGCCGATGGCTTCGAGGTCCGCCAGCGCCATCAGCGGATTGGTGGGCGTCTCCACGTACACCATGCGCGTTTTTTTGCGGATGGCGCGCTCCACGTTGCGCGCCTCGGAAGTATCGACGTAGGTGAATTCAATTCCGTATCCGGTGAGCACCTGGTTGAACAGTCGCGGCACGCCGCCGTACAAATTGTGTCCGCACACCACGTGATCTCCGGATTTATACATGGTGCAAATAGCGTTAATTGCGGCCATGCCGCTGGCGAAAACGCGGGAAGTAATGCCGCCTTCGAGGGCGGCGAGGTTTGTCTCTAAGCGAGTGCGCGTCGGATTGGAGACGCGAGCGTACTCGTAGCCTTTATTCTTGCCGATCTCCTGCTGGACGTAGGTGGAGGTTGGATGAATGGGAGCGGAGACGGCGCCGCTTTCCTGGTCGGGCTCTTGCCCAACGTGAATGGCGCGAGTAGCAAAGCCAGGGTGTTTGATATTTTTGTTCATGATGAAATTGTTTGATGGAGGACGGGCGTCTCGCCCGTCCAGCCGGGCGAGGACGCCCGGCCTCCATTAGATGCCGCCTTCAAAGATTTTCTTGGATAGATAGCGCTCGGCTGAATCTGGAATCATGGTTACAACATGCTTGCCCGGACCCAGCCGCTTGGCCACGGTAACTGACGCGAACACATTGGCGCCGCCGCTCGAGCCGGATAGCACGCCCTCGCGTGCCGCCAACTCTTTCACCATGCCGAAGGCTTCAACGTCGGTGGCAACCAAGACTTCGTCACACACCGAAGAGTCGAACGTCTTGGGAATGAAGCTCGATCCAATCCCCTCCACCTTGTGAGGGCCAGCCTTTCCTCCTCCAAGCACTGAGCCCTCCGTGGTCACGGCCACGGCCAGCACCTTGGGTAAGTGCTTCTTCATATAGCGGGCGACCCCGGTGAAGGTACCTGCGGTTCCGGCGCCCAGCACGACCGCGTCGATCTGACCATCCATCTGTTCAAATATTTCGTGTGCGGTAGTTTCGTAGTGATAATCAGGGTTGGCGGGATTTTCAAACTGCGCGGCCATGAATGCGTTAGGATCACGCGAAGCTCGCTCTTTGGCTCGATCAATCGCTCCCTGCATACCTTCTGCGTCGGGTGTGCGAACCACCTCGGCGCCGAGGGCCCGCATAATAATCACTTTCTCTTCCGAAAACGTTTCCGGGACAAACAATGCGACCTTGTAGCCGCGATTCACTCCAATCAGTGCCAGCCCGATTCCTGTGTTCCCCGCAGTCGCTTCGACAATCGTTCCTCCCGGCTTAAGCAAGCCCATGGCTTCGGCTCGGCCGATGATGCCGATGGCAGCCCGATCCTTCACGCTTCCACCCGGATTCATGTATTCCAGCTTGGCGTAAACCTCGGCCGCGCCTGCAGGGACAATTCTCTTCAGCTTAAGGATGGGAGTTTCGCCAACGAGCTGGGTGATGTCGTCAGCGACCTGCAGGCGTGAGTGTTCGATCGTCGACTTCTGCACTCTACAGGGTACGGAAGCGGCGCAGTGGCGTCAATCGCACCAAAGGGCTGAAACCAGAGTTCATTCTTAAGGTGAACTCTCTTGCCCGGGATAATAGCCACTGCGCGTTCTCACGACAAGCTTGCCGTACCCCTTGGCACGGGCTTCTACGCGGATGGCGCGGTATCCGCCCGCGCTCTTGGGTGTTGTGGGCTTGTAACCGATGGTGTACTGGTTGCGGATGTCGTGGGCGACGCTGCTGCTGATCTGGTCAACTTCGTCGAGAGTGCGGGGAAGAAACGCGATCCCTCCGGTTCTTTGGGCAATGGTTTCAAGCGCCCGGCGGGCCCGGCGCGCCTTCTCTTCGCCCAACAAGCCGATTGCGTAAACTGTGGGCCCGTTTTCTTCCTGCATGCGCCGCACCGCTTCTTCCAGCGATTCGCGGCTGGCGTTGTCTTCGCCGTCGGTCACCACGAACAGGACTTTCTTTTGCAATTTGGCGTTATTTTTCATGTAATCGGCCGAGGCCACGATCGCGTCGTAAAGGGCAGTCCCACCGCGAGCCTCGACCTTCTCCAGCGCCTCGCGCAATTTATTGATGTCACTGGTGAAGGGCTGGTCAAGGTAGTATTCGTCATTGAAGTTGACGACAAAGACCTGATCCTGAGGGTTGCTGGAGCGCACCAGGTTCAGCGCAGCCCTGTTCACTTTTTCCCTTTTTTCCCGCATAGAGCCGGAGTTGTCGATCACAATGCCCATGGCTACCGGGATATCCTCGTGCCGAAAGGAGGTAATCGTCTGCGGCTGATTGTTCTCGAAGACGCTGAACGCACCTTTGTCGAGATTTGTGACCAGGTGGTTCTTGTCATCCATAACCGTGGCGGGCAGCATTACTTCTTCGACTTCTTTTTTGAAGACGAAGACTCCGTTATCGGCCTGTCCCTGATCCTGCGATTGTTGGGTGTGGTTTGCTTGAGTCTGACTATCTTCACTTGGGGTTTTCTGATTCGGGTTCGGCGAAGCCTCAGGGGGTGAGGTTGAGGTTTGACCCTTGGATGGTTGGCTTGAAGATTGCGGCGATTCGGCCGGCTGCTGGTCGGGTGAGTTCGGAGCCTGAGCCAAAAGCGCGGAGGGTGAGGAAGTTAGCGCGGTGAGAACCAGCACCAGTACCCAAACCCGGCTATTCCGAAGGAGCATAGTACCCCGTTTTGGCATACACCTTTAGCGGCGGCAACCCTTTTGGCGGAACCAATTTCACTTTAATTTTACGCCATTTGCCGTCGTGCCCGGGGTTTTTTGGACGGTAGCCGAGAACATATTGATTGCGCAGTTCAATGCCAATTTTCGTGGCTACATCGGCCAAATCGTTGGGATTATCAATGGTGAACGAGCGTCCTCCGGTGAGTTCAGCGATTTCGCCCAGCAGAGCCGGCCCTAACGCCTCCTCGGGAGTGGCCATGTAATGATCGTAAATCCCGATGGCATAGATCAGTACGTCCGCTTCTTTGACCGTCGATTTGATCTCGCCTTCGGTATAGCGGCTGTGGTTGTCGCCACCGTCCGAGATGATCAACAAGGCCTTCTTCTGGTACTTTGCCTGGCGCATTTTGCTCACGCCCAGGTAGATGGCATCGAGCAAAGCAGTTCTGCCCTTGGGAACTGTATAAACCAGTTTGCCCTGAATGTCTTCGACCGAAGAGGTAAAGTCGGAGACTTCCTGCGGCCGGTCGGCGAATGCGACCATGAAAAATTCGTCCTGCGGGTTGGCCGTCTTGAAGAATTCAATCACCGCCTCGCGGGCTCGCTCGATTTTGCTGACCATGCTTCCGCTCATGTCGAAAATTACCCCAATCGACACCGGCGCGTCTTCGCTGGAGAAATGGCGGATGTCCTGCTGATCTTTGCCTTCAAAAAGTTGAAAATTCTCTTTGTCCAGGCCGGTTACCAGACGGTTCATGGGATCCGTGATCGTGACCGGCACCAGGACCAGATTGACTTCCGCCTTCATGGGCTTGGTATGAGTCTTCAGGGAGGGATCGATCAGGTCGTTGGGATTGGATTCGGGCGGCTGAACCCGCGGCGTCACGTGGACGTCATCGACCGGAGCCTGGGCTAATACCGCTGGCGCGAGGCCACAAATTATTGCGAAAGCAACCAGGCACAAAACCAGAACACGTTTCGCGCGCAGCGGATCGCCTTTGGCAATCCCATAAGGATCGATGTGGAGATTTCGGTTTGCGGTGAGGCGGCGAGAGAGCTCGTGCCTGTAATGGCGGCCCACAAATACCTCTTTGCGGCTGATCCTACCACAGGTTAATCCCGATAGAACCAGCCTTTTTTTCTTTGCTGCAATGGTCTTCCCAGGTTGGTGAAAAATTGCCCTTTAGCCAATTCCGGCGCAGCCAGCCACTTCCACCTTATCGCCTTGGCAGAAAACCATTTGTAAAATAACTGTCAAATTCCGGTGCAGTCTTAAGCTTTGGCTGCTCCGACCTTGTTGCCCGGAACCTGTGCGACCTCAAGCGAGGTCGCTGAACTCTCATCAACAAGAGCAACCGCATGGCCGTTGGAGATGTACAATTCCCATTCCGGCTATGGCCTATATCGCACCATTCCGCGCTTTGCGTTACGACCCTGCCCGCGTGGATCTGACCAAGGTTGTAACCCAGCCTTATGACAAAATCACGCCCGCCATGCAGAACCGGTACTATGATGCCGATCCCCACAATTTGGTTCGCATCATCCTGGGAAAACCGCAACCAGATGACCGTACAGGGGAAAATATTTACACTCGGGCGGCGGGATTTTTTCGGGATTGGCGCCGCCAAGGCGTCTTCCAGCAGGATTCGAAGCCATCCCTCTACCAATACGTCCAACGTTTCCAGCCGCCGGGCGGTGGGGAATTGGAGCGTCGCGGTTTCATCGCCTTGGGCAAGATTGAGGACTATTCAACCGGTATTGTGTATCGCCACGAGCAGACGCTGGCCAAGCCCAAAGCCGATCGTCTGGAGCTGTTGCGCGCCACCCGGGCCCATTTTGGCCAACTCTTTATGTTATATAGCGATCCGAAGGGACAGATTGATGGAGCACTGTCCAGTGAGTCTTTGACTGGGGAAACCAACATAGAGCTGGGCGACGAATACGGAGTCTTGCATAAGCTTAAGCGGGTTTCGGATCCCGAGCTCATCGAAACTGTTTGCGCCCAGATGCGCGACAAAAAGTTGATCATCGCCGACGGTCATCATCGCTACGAAACCGCCCTGAATTATCGCAATGAGCGTTGGAGCATGAACGCCCCGGCCCCGGCCGCCTCAGAACCACCAAAGATGGAGGCCGGGCGTCCCCACCCGTCCTCCAATATTCAACCTTATGAACTAATTATGATGACTTTCATCAATATGGAAAGCCCCGGTCTGGTCATCTTGCCGACCCATCGCGTGGTGCATGGGCTGGATTCATTCTCGGCAGACGCGCTGCTCGACCGGGGCCGATCCTATTTCAGCGTAGAAGAGGTTGATCCGTCCGTCGACGCGGCCCGTGCCGTCGCGATTCTTCGAGCGGCAGGTAAAGCTGGCACTGCCCTGATTGCGGTCACGGCTAACCGCGCGTTTCTGTTCGATACGCCCAGAGCGCTTGCTTCCACCCTGTTTCAGGGACTTTCGCTTCGCCAGCAGGCCCTTGATGTCGTCCAGTTGCATAAGTGTCTCCTGGAAGGGGTACTGGGAATTTCCGAGGAATCGATCCGTGATCAGAAGAATATCAGCTACATTCGTGACGCAGCGGAGGCAATCGCGTGGGTACGTGAGGGTGCAGCCGACGTGGCTTTCCTGATGAATCCTGTGCGCATGCAACAAGTGCGCGAAATTGCCTTCGCAGGCGAAGTTTTACCGCAAAAGTCCACCGACTTCTATCCGAAGCTGTTGAGTGGACTGACAATTTATGCGCTGGAGTAAATCGCGCCGCTTGGGAGCGCCGGCCTCCGGCCGGCTGCCGCGGGAACGTCTCGTCCCTGCCGCGATACCCCTCCTGGCGTTCATGACTGCAGTTCTTCTAGCCTCCACGCTTCTGCTATACAGCTCCCCCGAAGAAAAACGCATCTCCATCTATTCCAACGCTGCCAATTACAGTCTTCCAGTGCTCGATCGCAATGGCGATGAATATATTGGCCTGCTCGAACTCTTCGAACCATTGGGCGCGGTCAGCGCTAAAGCGAATGGAAACCACTGGAAATTTCGCTACTACGACGTAGAAAGCGAGTTCACTGCCGGACAAACCCGCGTCCGCATTCACGGCAGTGACTTTGATCTTCCCGCGAGCTTCTTGCTGGAAAACGGTCGCGGCCTGGTACCGCTGTCGTCCCTGGGAACGCTGATGCCACGGATTCTGGGTGGCCCGGTAACATTCAACCAAAACTCGCGCCGTTTATTTGTGGGAAATGTTGCCGTTCATTTCACCGCGCAGGTGAGCAAAACCACTCCGCCGAAACTGGTCATGAATTTTACCGCTCCGGTGAACCCGATGATCGCCACGGAACCGGGCCAATTGCGCATGGCATTCAACCACGAAGCCGTGGTAGCGCCCGGATCGCAGGGGCTCACCTTCGACAGTAAGATCATTCCTTCGGCCAGCTTTCAGGAAAGTAACGGGTCGGCCGCATTGGTAATAACGGCGACCGTGCCGCTGATGGCGACCTTCGCTAACAATGGACGAACTATTGTCGTCGAACCCGTCCCACAAGTTGCCGCTCAAGTTCAATCGCCGCCTTCGGTTCCACGCCCACCTAACAACTTCGCGCCGCCACTTGCAGCCGGCGCTCCCATCCGTCGACCTTATTTCGCGGTCGTCGACCCGAGCCACGGAGGGGAAGAGCGTGGCGCGTCGCTCACCGCGCAACTAGCGGAAAAAGACGTCACTCTCGCCTTCGGCCGCCGCTTGCGGCAAGAACTTGAAACGCGTGGGCTCGCCACCTTGCTTTTACGGGACAGCGATACGACGCTGAGCCTGGATCAGCGCGCCAGCCTGACCAACTCGGCTCATGCCGCGATTTACATCTGTTTGCATGCTGCGTCCGAGGGTGAGGGGGTTCGCGTCTACACCGCGATCGTTCCCAGCGATACAGAAAATCGCGGCCCATTTCTTAGTTGGGATGCCGCTCAAGGGGCATTCCAACTGCTCAGCCAATCCGCTGGAACTGGGTTGGTGGTGGAACTGCAAAGCAAACAGATCAGAGCGCGCTCTCTCATTACACCGCTGCGGCCGTTAAACAACATCACTACGGCAGCGCTTGCGGTGGAAGTCTCGCCTCCATCCGACGACATTTCCGAACTTAACTCGCCTGCTTACCAGCAATTCATCGCCGGCGCTATCGCCGCCGGGCTTGCGGACATTCGCGAGAAGCTGGAGACCCGACCATGATCCCTCGCCACCTGATCTTCGGCGTAGCTGTTCTGCTAATCGTCGCATTCGGTATGAGTATGTACGTGTGGCGGGTGCGCGGGCGGGTGGATCGCGTTCCAACTCCGGAGACCAATGCTCAACCGGTCGCTCCGCCAGTTTCCGGCGCCACTGAGCAAGCGACAATTTATGTTGCTTATGATGACGTCGGCGTGGTGCGCCCTAAGTTGGTTCGGGTTACGCTTCCCGTTGGACGCCAGGAGCGCGCCACAGAAATCCTGCGCTCCCTGCTCAACGTGTATGAAGACAAGTTTTCGCCGCATCCACTAGCCCCCGGTTCGGAGATTCGCGATGTTTATCTCGTCGAACCGGGACTCGCGATCATCGACCTCAACGCGGTTTTCGCCGATAGCCACCGCTCCGGTGTGCTGGTCGAAGAATTGACTGTAGTTTCGCTTGTACAGACACTCTCGGCAAACATCCCCGGCATCAGTCGTGTAAAATTTCTGGTCGAGGGAAGAGAACGTGACACCCTGGCCGGCCATGCCGATCTTTCAAATTTCTACGAAGTACCCGCCGTAACCCGCGCCGTCGCGCAATTACAAAACACCCAGTAAATATCTAGGCGCGGGCACCTTCGCCCGCGTCGTCCACCAAAGGCCAGGGGCGTTTCGCTGTCATCGCTGCAGGGATCTGGGTATTTGCCGGCGACGCGCGGGCATCCTGGTGCATGCAAGAACCGAGATCCCTTGCTTTGCTCGCGATGACATTTTGTTTTATGAGTTGATCAGAGATTGCTCGAGGTCGCTGCCCACCATCCCGGTGCTACAATCGCCCGATATGTTTTATCGCTCCGACAATCGAGTTCCCGACCAGATGCGTCCTGTAAATATCCTGCCCGGATATATCAATACCGCCGAAGGGTCAGTGTTAATGGAAGTCGGCAACACTCGCGTAATCTGCACCGCATCCATAGAAGAAACGGTTCCGTCATTCATGCGTAACAGCGGTAAAGGCTGGATCACAGCCGAGTACAGCATGCTCCCACGGGCCACTTTGACGCGCACGCCGCGCGAAGTAAGCAAGGGACGATCCAGCGGCCGAACTCACGAAATCCAACGCCTGATCGGACGCTCGCTGCGAGCCGCCACTGACCTCGTCCGACTGGGAGAGCGTACCGTCTGGATTGATTGCGATGTGATTCAGGCCGACGGAGGCACCCGTACCGCCTCGATCACAGGGGCATTCATCGCCCTCGGCCTGGCGCTGGAAAAGTTGGTCGATGCCGGAACCCTGACGTCGGTTCCTCTCCGTGACTTCGTTGCCGCAGTGAGCGTGGGCATTGTCGACGGCGAGATTTTGCTGGACCTCAATTATGAGGAAGATTCGCGCGCTGACGTGGACATGAACTTCGTAATGACCGCCGGCCGCAAACTAGTCGAGGTGCAGGCTACCGCCGAGCACCAGGTATTCGACGAATCCCAACTGGCGAAAATGATCACCCTCGCCGGACAAGGCGTCCAGTCCTTGATCGCCAAGCAACAAGCCATGCTCGGCACGCTAACGCTGCGCCAGTAGGATTACTTTCCGAAAACGTAGGCTTCGCGGGTGGGATTCGAGCGAGTTGACGGTATCTGGATCCAAAGGAATTCCTGAGATGATTAAGATAAAGTTGACGGAGTGCATCGGAATCTTCCGACACTGCTCGCCGAGGTGATGCAATGTGCCGCAATATCAAAATCCTTTTCAACTTCGATCCCCCGGTCACCGAAGAAGAGATTCGCGCGGCTTCTCTGCAATTTGTGAGAAAAATCACTGGGTTTAACAAACCGTCGAAGGCTAACGAAGAGATGTTTCTGGCTGGCGTCGAAGAGGTGTCCGCCATCTCGAATCGCCTGCTGCGGTCTCTCGAAACCAGCGCCCCTCCAAAGAACCGTGAAGAAGAAGCTGCCAAAGCCAGGGCTCGCGCAGTGGAAAGATTCGGCGCCTGAACGGAGTTGGCAAGTGTGGCGCGGGCGCCCTCGCCCGCGTATTCGCTCACGCAACAGACTGATTAAACTTAATAAAGAGGTGTATTAAAAACTTGCTTTTCTTGCGATCTATGAAAACAAAGGAAAGGTTTCAGGCATGCGTTCTTTAATCAAGCGCTCTTTTTTAAAGTGAACGGATAGAAAAGTGACAGCTGCGATTCCACGTCATTGCTCCCGCAGATTGGGCAAACAAGGCCGCCCTGTTCGTAATCGTGAAAACTCAACTGCTTTGTGAAAGGCTTCAGACAATTGCGGCAGCGGAAAAGGTAGGACGGCAGGGTTTACCTCCCATCGAAAAACCAAATTGTGGGCGAGCCTTCCGTCGATATGCGGTCAGGAAGACACAGAGTGACAAACCTAAGGCCGGCGATTTGTAAGCCGGAAAGGCGGAGATTAGCCGCCTTTCCGTGGGAAAGCTCACAGTTCTACGCCGCTACGGGAACGGCGATGTTGTGCAGGGTCGAGGTGACGACCTCAGAATTGCGAACCACGGGCGTTCCCTCGATGAATCTTGCCAGCGTCTTCAACACTTGTGGATAAGTATTGGTGTTGTACGCTTCGGCATCGTTCTTGTTTTCCCACAGACTGATTGCAGTCACATCAGCGGCGCCGGGGCCGGCGAAGGTGAGTTCGTCCTTGAAACCCTTCTGTTTACGAAGCAGAGGAAGGACGTCCTGCCCAAACGTCTGGGTGTAATCGGAAAGCATATTGGATTTCAGATGAATCGATACATTGCGTGCAAACATAGGCAACCTCCTTAGGTTGGGGTTGCTAAGAAAGAGTGCTTCAGATGGACTGACTTAGTTCAGGGGACCTGAAATGAGGAGAAGGTGGAAACCACCTCAGTTCCTACCCTAGTCTTATGTGACGGGACTGTCAAGCCGCAAAGGAGCGAGTGTAGATGCTCCAAGATAATGTCACCCCCTAATTGCAACGAGACTTTGTCACCCTAGAGGGATGGTGACAGTGAGTCAGAAAGAGTTCCAACGGGTGAAAGTGATTGAGAATGGGGGCTGGCCCACACGTCATAACAACGGCTGCCCCACTCGTCGTGGGTTTCGACGAGTGGGCACTGCGAACCTTAATCTGCTGGTCGCCTGTAACGACACGCCCCAAGCTCACATAATTAGGATTGCGGCGCAAAGGCGTCGAGGTTACCGGCACCCACTCGTCGAAAACCGCGACGAAGTGGGCAGGCCTCGGTTACCGGTTGATTAATGAAAAAAAACTCACGCGCGGGCCAGCCCCCCACCTGATCCTTGTTTATTTTTATGTTTCTCCTGATCCCCTTACATCCAGATCACACTCTCTTGCGGGTTTTTGCCGTCATCTTCCTCGCGGCGCGTGGCTTCTTGCGAGCTACAGCGACGGTTTTTCTCTTTTTCTTTTTCTTGGTTGCTGCTTTGACTTGAGGTAACAACGGGAGCCCGGGCTGTTTCGCCTTGCGATGGTGGCCATGGTGCAGCGGCTGGATGCGCGCAGCTTCTTCTTCCGTTCGCAGCTGAGTGTCTGCAGCTTTTTGGCGCTCTTCTTCAAGGTATTCCGGAATCGTTTGAACTGTCATGGCTAGCAGTGTGGCAGAACTATCTCCGTCCAGGCTGTGCAATTTTAGCCACTCCATGACAATGTCACGCGTACACGAGGAAGCGGGGTAGTCTGCGCCACACCGAAGTCTCTGAGCCTATGAAGGTTGCAAGTGGGCTAAGTCTTGCCGTTGAGAGACCCGCTTCACACGCGACGCACGAGCCACACGATCACCAGAATCACAATAATTGTTCCGAGCACACCCAGACCTAACATAGTTCCTCCAGTCGAACACGTAGGGCATCAAAGTCGCCCCTGCAGACATGATGGGCTAGATTCCGGCTTTCGTCTGAGCAAAACCAAACACTATGCAGTCGGCCTTTGGGTACGCTGAAGGAGTCCACCACCCCCACCAACCGTCCGCGTGCCTGACTGTTGTAACAGTGCGCCGTGAAAGGCGCTGGACTTCAGCGGGTGCAACTCCCGCCCGGGAACTGGTTCGCTCCACCCGGTAGCAATCGAAACGGCAGCAGAGGCAACGAAGCTGTCGGAGCTTTCGATGGAAAGGGTCGTTTAGCGACTCCGCGAGCGTGCAGGCCATAACATGAGTGAACGCTGAGCAGGCCCCGAAACAGTAATCGCAGGAGCCGACCTGACTGTTACACAGGGAAGGCCGCTGATGGTGGAGAGGGACGAGCGAACAAGCTCCATCGAACCTGCCGGGGTAATGGCGATGGCATGTACGCATAGGAGACCAGACGCAACACGGGAAGCCCCAGCGGTGATCATAATAAGGATCAACTGGCAACTCGCGAGAGACAGGCCGGGCCGTGTGGGGTGGCGGAGAGGCTTACAGTACCGAGGAAGCCGGGTAACTCCGGTGGAGGGAAGAGGCCTTAGTTAAAGACGAACGCAAGAAGCAATGAAGGGCCGAGGGATTGGCGATGAGCCTAACAACTCCATTCAGTGTTCAGAAGTTGCAGACGGCGTTGCACGCAAAAGCGAAGGAAACGCCCGACTTTCGTTTCTACGCGCTGTACGACAAGGTGTATCGGAAAGATGTTCTGGTCTATGCCTACGAACGCTGCCAAGCCAATGGCGGAGCTGCGGGAGTGGACAACCAGACATTCGAGAACATCGAAGCGTACGGCAGGGAGCGCTGGTTGGACGAACTGACGCAAGAGCTGAAGAGTCGAACCTATCAACCGCAACCCGTACGGCGAGTGTATATACCCAAGCCGGATGGGAAGCAGAGACCGTTAGGCATACCGACAATCCGGGATCGGGTTGTGCAAACGGCGGCCATGCTCGTACTCGAACCTATCTTCGAGGCCGACCTGCAGCCGGAGCAATACGCCTATCGGGCGGACCGCAGCGCACTGGACGCAGTACAGCACGTCCACAAGCTGATCAACACGGGTCATGGGCAGATCGTTGATGCGGATCTCAGCAGTTACTTTGACAGTGTTCCGCACGCCGAGCTTTTGAAGTCGGTGGCTCGCCGGATCGTCGATGGAGGGATGCTGCATCTGATCAAGATGTGGCTGGAAGCTCCGGTCGAGGAAACCGACGAGCGTGGGAACAAACGTCGGAGTACGCGCAATCGGGACGAAGGTCGAGGTACTCCACAAGGGTCTCCGATCAGTCCCTTGCTCAGCAATCTGTACATGCGACGGTTCGTGCTGGGGTGGAAAAAAACTCGGGCACGAGAAGCGTTGGAAAGCGTACATCGTGAACTATGCCGATGACCTCGTCATCTGCTGTCGTATCGGAGCCAGTCAAGCTCTGGCCGCGATGCGGACGATGATGTCGAAGCTGAAGCTGACGGTGAACGAGAACAAGACGCGGG
>Ga0182015_10000283_pt1 | contig 73061 bp, 55 predicted proteins | sample 712P3MmetaG_FD_120478 | JGI IMG/M metagenome (GOLD analysis project Ga0182015, IMG submission 120478) | Permafrost microbial communities from Stordalen Mire, Sweden - 712P3M metaG | ecosystem: Environmental > Terrestrial > Soil > Wetlands > Permafrost | place: Sweden: Stordalen | collected...
ATGCGCACTGCATGCCGCACAGAATCCGGCTTACAGGCCCGTCCGCTACTAATTGTTCAAAAAGAAGGTGTTCGAGTGCTCCGGTTTGAATGGCACAGGTGTGACGCCGTGTTGGCCTGGCGCCGAACGGACGCACTAATTCGAAGTCTGACACTGGTCTTGGGTTCGAAAAACTTGGGCACTAATTGGGCTTCCGTTGCTCGCTGGATTCAAAGTGAACAAACGAAAGCAGAATTCAGTGGAATTATCGACCCGTAGGGGCCAGCGGTTTGCTGATATATACTCGCGGTCAATTCGAAGCCGCGCCGCTGCCTGTGGCAGGTTAATTATGCTCAACAAGTATTTGTTGTTCACCTTCTTTACTTTTTTTTCATGCCAGACTTTATTTGCGCAGACGCAACCGCCGCTGGCCCCCGGGGCACAGCCGCAAGGAGCACAGACACCAGTCCATGTGGAAGACGGCGGCACGCGGGAAGTATTAGAAAGCATTGTCATACCACCCAAAACAAAAGCCCCCTTTTCCTTGACGCTGCAAACTGAGTGGGTTAAGACCCTGCCGGATGGCGGAACCATCACCTCCGAAAACCAGCGTCGGATTGCGCGGGACAGCGACGGGCGCATCTACCAAGAGCGGTGGTTTCTAGTGCCGAAAAACGGAAAAGTTAAATCGGCGATGACTACGATCCAGATCTCTGCCCCGTACACCCATACGTTATATAACTGCTTTGTTCTCGATGGAGACCACCAGTGCGTGCTGAGCAGTTACACGCCATCCACAGATGCGGTTTACAATTTTCAAGGCCCGAAGACCGGACCGTTGCCCGATGATGCTGGCTCTGTAATTCACGAAGACCTTGGCAAGCAGTTTATCGCTGGAGTGGAGACCATCGGGACACGAGACAGCGTAATCTACAATCCAGACGTTTTCGGAAACGACCGGAAGGTGACCATCGAACGGGAATTCTGGTACTCGCCGAAATTGGGTATCAACCTGCTTTCTAAGCGTTCCGACCCGCGCATCGGCACCCAAACATTTACGGCAACCAATCTAATTCTTTCTGATCCAGAGCGAAAATTGTTCGAACTTCCGGAGGGATACAAGGTGGTTGACCACCGAGAAACAGCCCCTCCCCAAAATTGAACAAGGAAGAAGCATTGTCAGAAAGCGGAATGCTCTTCCGTCAACGGCTGCTTACGGCAGCGACGCGTCACAGCAGCATTGAAAATCATCACATCCTGCATGCAGATCGATCGGCCTTCGATATTTCTTGTGGCCGGTGGCTCAGAGTTTATTGGCCTGTGTGATTTGTGACCTGCATCACATACGCACGTGTTACGCGGCACAAAAATAGAGCCAGCGTTTGAGCTACAATCTCGCGTGTTCCAGCCAAGCCCGTGTTCCAAGCGAGCCGGAGTCACGAGGTTTAACAGGAGAACATCACGGTGGCGTCCAGAAACCAACCAGCAGGTTCAAGTTCAGACGAACAGTTCTTCCCTAAAGGGGCCATCGCGTTTTTCGCCAGTATGTTATTGGCCTTTGCGGTGATCTGGCTTGGGTTGTACTTCATGCTCGTGCAACGCCAGTTGTGGCTGTAGCGGAAGGCGCGCCGATGGCCACATCCGAAAGCAGCGGCTCACAAATCAATTCAATCGAGAAACGCGTGGTCCTCGCAGCGATTTTATTCGCCGCGGGATGCATGGCCATGCTGGCCTACGGCACCTGGGGATTGGGGATTACTGTGCCCACCTGCGTGCCGGATGCCAAGAATTTTGATCACGGGTCGGTCGCAAAACTTGCGAATAAAAACTATGAGCTTCACTACCTGGCCAGTATGTGGAAATTCGAACCGACACGCGTGTTGGTTCCTGCCGGCTCGACGCTGGATATTTATGTGACCAGCAAAGATGTCACCCACGGATTACAGATTCTCGGGACCAATGTGAATCTGATGGCCGTACCCGGAGCGATCACCAGTTCGCGCGTACACTTTGACAAACCTGGTGTCTACACCATCGTATGTCACGAATATTGCGGCGCGGCGCACCAAAATATGAGTGCGGCGATCGAAGTCAGCGACAAGGTCGCTGATATTTCTGCCGAGGGACTAGCGGAACTGGGCGAAGGCAGGAAAATCGCCGAGGATCAAGGGTGCCTGGCCTGCCACAGCCTGGACGGCAGCACGGGAATCGGTCCGACCTTCAAGGGATTGTGGGGGCAGACTGTGCAGCTCACCGACGGCACCCCGCGCAAAGTAGACGAAGCGTTCGTCAGAGAGAAAATTCAGAATCCCGATAGCAATCACGTGAAAGGGTTCGAGCCAGTTATGCCCAAGCTCCCGATAACGGATGAAGAAATAAAGCAGATCGAAGAATTTCTGAAGGGGTTGCAATAATGGAACTCCAAAAAGGGCTTCAGAAAATTATTCTGATCGAGCTGCTCGTGCCACTCGGTTGCTTGTGCTGGGGTCTTACCACGGGGTATTGCAAACCTTATTTCGCGCCGGTGTTATACGCGGGTCATCTTTTGCGGGGATCGAATATTACCAGGGACTGACGGCGCACGGGGTCATCAACGCTCTGGTGCTGACCACGTTTTTTGCGGTGGCTTTAGGGCACGCACTGGTAAGCCAGGAACTGCAAGAACCCCTTACCATTTTCGGCTCGACGCTTTCCATGGTGGTGATGCTGCTGGGAGCGGCCATGGCAGCAGCGGCTATCCTGGCGGGTAAGGCTACCGTGCTTTACACGTTTTATCCGCCACTCAAGGCGCACCCGGCGTTTTATCTGGGACTGGCAATTTTTATCGTCGGTTCGTGGGTCGCGCTGTACTGCTGGATTCCCGCGTATCTTCGCTGGAGGAAAAATAATCCGGGAAAGAAAACGCCGCTGGCGGTAGTGGGAATGTTCGCAGCTTTTATTATTTGGCAAATCGCCACGCTGCCGGTGGCCTTTGAAGTGTTGGTGCTGCTGGTGCCGTGGTCACTGGGGTGGACGTCTGGAGTAAATGTGGTACTCAGCCGAACACTATTCTGGTTCTTCGGCCACCCATTGGTTTATTTCTGGCTGTTGCCTACGTACGTGCTGTATTACACCATGCTGCCGCGTCTGGCCGGAGGAAAGCTGTACAGCGATTTTGCGGGACGAATGACCTTCGTGTCGCTGATTGTGCTGTCTTCACCGCTGGGCCTGCATCACCAATTTGCCGATCCGGGAATTTCGTCCTCATGGAAGGGAATTCAAGGCGCGCTTACTTTACTGATTGCGGTTCCCAGCATGCTTACGGCGTTTACGTTGGCCGCTTCGTTGGAATTTGCGGCACGCCAAAACGGCGGCCGCGGCCTTTTTGCGTGGTGGAAAAAGGTGCCGTACTTCGATCGCGAGAGATGGCTTTTTCCGTACCTCTTTTGCGGTCTGGTCATTTTTCTCTTTGGAGGAATCACAGGCATCGTCAACGCGTCGTACAGCATGGATAACATTGTGCACAACACTGCGTGGCTGCCGGCCCATTTCCATCTAACGGTTGCGGGCCCGGTGTTCCTGGGCATTTTGGGCATGAGTCTGTTTCTGATCACTGGCCTGCTAAAGAAGCCGGTGGTTTCGCAAAGCATGGCGCTGGCAATTCCTTACGTGTGGATGGCGGGCACGTTTATTTTTTCGGGAGGACTCTTTCTTGGAGGCTTGCGGGGGGAGCCGCGGCGCACAAACCTGGGGTTGACGTATATGAATCCCGCGTCGCCAAGCTACCGCCCTGACTGGTGGATTACGACGCACGTTGGCATGGTGGGCGGCTTGATTATGGGCACCGCCATTCTTCTGTACTTTGTTGTTTTGATCCGCAGCCTGGTAGCCGCGCCAGTAGCGGTACGTGCTGGTGAACCACTGATCCCGCTCAGCGAGGCGTATCACGATGAAAATATTCCTGCGGTGAGAAATTTTGCGCCATGGGTAACCGTGGCGGTTTTGCTGGTTGTTCTCGCGTACTACGTGCCGATCAGCGATATCTTGAAGAGTAAATTCAAGCCGGCGCCGGGGTATCACCCGGACAGCCCAGTGGTTGCAGGTATCACGCGGTGAAAACGCCGATCATCCTGCGGGCGTGTTTTGTTTTGTTGACACTTCTTTCTATCGCGCTGCACCCATCTTCTCTGCGGGCTACGGTAGCTCCCGCCTTCGGAACCCGCGGACCAGTCCCAGATGCTGCTGTATGGGATGAAACCGATCACAAAATTTCTTTGCGCGCGAAATTAAAAGAATTGGGTCCCGATCCCGTAATTCTTCTGCCGCTCTACACGCGTTGTATGGGAAGTTGTCCGGTGCTGACACGTAAACTGCAGTCTGAACTCGCTCGACTAAATTCTAATGCTTCCTATCACGTAGTACTTTTTTCATTCGATCCCGCAGAGACGAGCGAAAGCCTAAAACTGTTCAGGGAACGCGAACGCTTACCTCGTGAATGGCTCATGGTGCGTGGGGATGAAGTGGAAATACGCAAGTTCATTGACTTCTTTCATTATTCCGTGATGAAAGAAAATGGCGCCTTGCTCCATCCCAGCGAAATATTTTTGCTGGCAAACGATACGAGCGCTGGTAATGAACTTCAATGGCGAGCAAGCCTGGTGGGTGCCGATTGGTCGGCACGTGACATCGAGAAGGAATTCAAAGAAATTGAGTCTCCGTCACTGATGGGCCGGCTCGAGATGAATCCGGGACTCATCGCCAAGACGGCCTTTGCCGGACTAATTGCAAGTTTAAGTTTTCTAATCGCCTGGATTACTTTCCGCAAAGCATCCCACCCAATTCCGCAAAACTAAGCGGCGCCTGTTCCCCCGATAATTGAGAATTCCGTCGGCGGGTTCGATGGATATGGCGGTTCGTTATAAGCTCATTCTCAGTTCCAGTCTTGAATCATTCCTTGCGGGTACAGCGGCGCGGGCCGCGACGGAACTCGAGGATAATGTCGACCAACGCCCTGATCCCTATCGCGCTTCGTTCCATGAATCGTGACGGGTGGCTGCTGTTCCTCACGCGATTTGCGCGGCTGTTCGCTTACGGCTCGCTTTCGGTAATCCTGGTTTTCTATCTGGTCAGTCTCGGTCTGACGGAAGCGCAGACTGGATTGATTTTTAGCCTCACGCTGGCGGGCGACATCGTCGTTTCGCTGTACCTCACGACACAAGCCGATCGTATCGGGCGCCGACGCATGCTAATCATCGGGGCGGTGCTGATGGCCGCGGCAGGAGCGGCGTTCGCATCCACCAGGAACCTGTTGTTCCTGATTATCGCCGGTACCATCGGGGTCATCAGTCCGAGCGGCAATGAGGTGGGGCCATTTCTGTCGATCGAACAAGCTTCGCTCTCGCACATTGTTCCTGCGGCTTCGCGCACGGAAATCTTCGCGTGGTACACCCTGGCGGGTTCGATGGCCACGGCTCTCGGCGCGCTCGCTGGCGGCGGCATAGCACAGGCACTGCAACATGGCGACGTATCCACGGTGGCCAGTTATCGCGCCGTGGTGATTTTGTACGCTGCTCTCGGCGTTTTACTGGCAGTGCTGTTTACGCGACTATCGCGGGGTGTGGAAGTTACTCCGTCGTCAGCCGATCCGAACAATCCAGTCAAAAAGCATTTCTTTGGCGTGCCGAAATCCCGCGGTGTCGTGTTCAAGCTCTCAAGCCTTTTTGCCATGGACTCATTCGCGGGCGGCTTCGTGGTGCAGAGTTTCGCTGCGTACTGGTTTTATCTGCGCTTCGGAGTGAAACCGGCTACGTTGGGGGCCATTTTTTTCTGGGCGAACGTTTTCGCGGGAATTTCCGCGCTGCTGGCTTCCAGGCTGGCTGCCCGAATTGGCCTGGTTCGCACGATGGTATTCACACACCTGCCCTCAAACGTGCTGCTGATTCTGGTTCCGCTGATGCCTACTTTGCCGCTGGCTATTGCAGTTCTTCTGGCGCGCTTCAGCATCAGCCAGATGGACGTGCCTGCGAGACAGTCTTACACCATGGCGGTGGTGCCAGCTGAGGAGCGGTCCGCGGCCGGCGGAATCACCGGCGTGGCGCGCACTACCGGCGCGGCCGTGAGCCCACTGTTTGCCGGGATGCTGTTCGCCACGCCGTCGTTGATCAGCGTTCCGTTCTTTCTAGCGGGAGGGTTGAAAATCGTCTACGACATACTTCTTTACTATTCATTCCGGCAGGTTCGGCCACCGGAAGAAGAGTAGGCGCGGTAGAGGGGCTTTCGGGCAATTCAAGGCCCGATTAGACGAACAAAATAGTACTATCTTAGTATCGGATAGGGCAACTCCCCGGTACTTTTAATATTTCATCTAACTATTTACAAATAGGCGACTTACATTAGTTTTTGCCTACCTCGTATTACCTCGTTGTGCAAGCCCCCGCAATAATCAAATACGGTTCGTTTACTCCAAAGGTACTGTTTGAAGGTCCGGTGGTATCGGCGAAGCATCCCGGCGAAATGCGAACCGGCCCGTCTTCCCGGCTTAGTCCTCGAGTATCGCTTTTGTGGGCATGGCCGACCAGGACCGAGTTTTATATGCGACCCAGGTTAGGAGATATGATTTCTATGAATTCGAACTCGAATCGCCTTGGTTTTGTGTGCCTCATGGTGGCCGCGCTTATTCTCGGCGCTTGCAGCGGCGTGCACGTCGCTTCTACTTCCGGAGGCAGCGGTAGCGGCACGGGGCCCTACTCCATTGGGGGTACGGTTACTGGCTTAACCGGGACAGGTTTGGTGCTTCAAGATAACGGCGGCGACAATCTGACAGTGAGTAAAAGCGGAGCGTTCACATTCGCGACGTCGATAGCGAGTGGCGGAGCGTATGCGGTAACGGTAGTCACGCAGCCCACCAATCCGGCGCAGAGCTGCTCGGTTACCAGCGGAAGCGGCACGGCCACAGCGGCGGTCACGTCGGTGGCGGTTACGTGCACCGCCGTGGCTACGAATGCCACTGTTGGCGGCACGGTTTCGGGCCTCACGGGTACTGGATTGGTCTTGCAGGACAACGGAGGCGATAGTCTCACCGTCACCGCGAATGGTTCCTTTACCTTTAAGACGACTGTAAATGGCGCGTACGCGGTTACGGTGCTCACGCAGCCCACCAGCCCGGCACAGCTTTGCACCGTGGCGAATGGCTCGGGAACCGCCACGAAGAACATTACCAATGTGGCCGTAACGTGCGCGTTGAGCTACACGATCGGTGGCACAGTGACTGGGCTGGTTGGCACCGGTTTGGTTCTTCAAGATACTGGCGGCGAGAAACTCACGATTACCGCCAACGGGCCATTTACCTTCGTCAATCAACTTACCACCGGTACTATGTACACGGTAACAATCGCCACTCAGCCCACCAGCCCGGCTCAAACCTGCGTAGTCACTATGGGTACAGGCAGCGGCACCGCGACAGGGAATGTTACCAGCGTGGCGATCACCTGCCCGGCGGTTACGTACAGTGTTGGCGGAACGGTTGTTGGTCTGGAAGGCAAGCAGCCCACTCCTCCCAACGACAATCCTCTCACCGATAACAGCTTCCAGTTGCTGAACAATGGCGGCGACAACAAGATCATCACCCAGAACGGACCTTTCACCTTCGCAACGCCGGTGGCCGACAATGGCGCCTACTTCATTTCGGCAATAAGCTACCCTTCCACACAGCGTCAGGGTTGCACCCTGTGGGGTTATTCCGGTGTGGCCACCGCCAATGTAACCAGCATCCTGGTCGACTGCGCTCATGACGACTGGACGTGGATTGATGGAACGGATACGGCCGGAACCGACCAGGCTCCTCAGTATGGTTCGTTCCCGGCTTCACCCCCGCCTCCTCCGCCGCCAAATCCTTACACCAATACTCCTGGTGCGCGAGACTCAGGTGCTGCGTGGACCGACGCGTCCGGCAACCTGTGGCTCTTTGGTGGGCTCGGCTACGAACTGTCAGGGAAGACTCCGCCAGATACGTTGTCAGGATTCCTCAGTGACCTCTGGGAGTGCCCGCTAAACGGCGCGGACCAGTGCCAGTGGCAACTGCTCGAAGCTCCTGTGGCTGGCGCTTTCCCGATCGCCCAGAATGAGGATCTTCCGGGCGCATATGGCAGCAAAGGAACTGGTTCCACCAACAATCTGCCGGGCGGTCGTTGGGGTTCCGCCACCTGGGCCGATTCGACAGGGAATCTTTGGTTGTTTGGGGGGCAGGGAGAAGATTCGGCCGGAAATCCTGGGTTACTCAGCGATCTATGGGAATACAACATCGGCAGCGGACAGTGGACGTGGGTTAGTGGTTCCCAGTTCGTCAATCAGCCGGGCAGCTACACCGGCGGAACGCCCGTACCGGGCGCTCGCTGGACGCCAGTTTCCTGGACCGATCACTCCGGCAACTTCTGGCTTTTTGGTGGATTCGGCTATGACAAAAACGGGGATCTCGGGTTCCTGAATGACCTGTGGGAGTACACCGGAGGAAATTGGGTATACGTATCCTCGACGGTGCCGAGCTCGAACATCATCAATCAATTGGGCGTTTACGGCACCCAAGGAACAGCAGCGGCTGGCAATACTCCTGGCGGACGGCAAACCGCTGCGGGTTGGACTGACGCGGCCGGAAACCTGTGGTTATTTGGCGGAGAAGGTGAAGACGCCACTGGAACGGCAAACGGCATCCTCAACGATCTGTGGGAATATTCAATCACGAATAACCAGTGGACTTATGTGGCCGGATCTACTGCGGCAAACCAGACCGGCAATTATGGACTTCAGCCGTTGATCGGACCTTCTGATACGGCGAGTGCCGCCGGCACCGTAGGCCTGACTCCAGTAACGCCCGGTATCTTCCCGGGTTCACGCTGGGGCGCCACCGCGTGGACCGATCCTGCCGGAAACCTGTGGCTCTTCGGCGGATGGGGACTTGATTCCACCGGAAATAACGGTAACGGCTACTTAAACGATCTGTGGTCTTATACGCCGAGCACGACGGCAGGCGCAGTAGGTACTTGGACCTGGGTCAAAGGCTCCAACACGAGTAATGAGAATGGTGTCTACGGACCCGAGACGCGTCCGTACTTTACAATGGTGACCTGGACTCCTGGAGGCCGTAGAGGCGCCATGAGCTGGGTAGACGCACAAGGCGAACTCTGGCTCTTCGGGGGCCAGGGCTACGACTCCACCAGCAGCACAGGCAACGGCTACCTGAACGACCTGTGGCGTTACCTGCCGTATCCATAGCCTGAAGGGTCTGAAGTTTAGACTTGCAGTGCCTTCGATTCCAGGTTTCGGACGCCGGATATACCGCGTTCGAAACCTGGAATTTTTTTAGGTTGGTGGTGTAAAGGTGAAGAACTCCCACATTTTTGGCGCTGCCGACGCTGGCGCGGGAACAGTCTTAACGCCTAGTCCTTCGAGCATCAGCCGCAACACGCTGGGATGCTGATAGAGAGTGGTGGATTTATATCCCGCTTTGCAGAATGGGCTGACAATTACCGCGGCCACGCGACCGCCGCCGTTGGTATTGTCATTGCCAGACTCATCAAACACGATGATCAGCAGCCCGTCTTTTTGAAACGCGGCACTTTTGATCAGCGGATCGATTTTGTTTTGTAGCCAGGTGTCGGCAATCGACAAGCTACAGTCGTGAGCATCGTCGCAACCGTTCGGGGTAATGAAGGAATAGTCCGGCAAGTCGTTGGCGGCCAAGTCTGCCGCCAGCTGCGTGAACGGCACGATGTTCGGCTTCTGTGTCGCGCTGTCCTGTACGTCCGTCATGAAGGGCAAAGGGACATGCCGCGTATAAAACGTTCCGCCATCTAAACCAGTCGCGTCCCCGCCTATATAGCCGACCGACGGAATCGATTCAGCGTAAGACTTCCAGGTCTTGCCGGAGGCCACCAGTTCACGAACCACGTTGTCCACTGAAACCGGGAAAGTCAGCGGCGTTTGAGAATCGTCGTTCGTCAAAGTTTGTCCGGTTGTTAAAGCAAAATAATTTGGGATCGATGGGTGCGAAGAGGCATAGTACTGCGTCGCAAGTCCATATTGATTTGCGAGGGCATTCAGATAAGGAGCGGATGCGCTTCCGACTACGTCTGCATAATTCGCGTTCTCTTCCATCACGATGAAGACGTGCCCAAAAGGCGCGACCGCGGTCGAGGCAGCAGCAATCGTGATGCTGAGAGTCGCGGAAGCTGACAACCCCGAGGCGTCCGAAACTCCGATCGTTAGCTTCGCAGTCCCGCTAGCGGTGGGCGTTCCTGCGAGAACGCCAGCGGTGGAAAGGGCCAAGCCGGCAGGGAGCTGGCCGCTCGAGATAGACCACGTTAATGGCGCGGTGCCGCCCGAAGCTTGCAACGTTACGTTGTAGGCCGCACCCACTTGGCCGTTCGGAAGCGTCGATGTGGTTATCTGCAATTGGGGATTGTTCACAGTGACGGACACAACGGCACTCGTCGTGGTCTGGCCGGCTGAATTGGCGGCTACCCCAGCGAGCGTATGTGTGCCGTTGGTAAGTAAGGTGCTGTTCAATGTGTAGCTGAAAGGCGCCGCCGTGACAGCGGACCCAGAATTTTTACCGTCCACCACGAACTGCACGCTGGTGGTGTTGGAGGATACGGTAGCGACGATGGTCACAGGCCCTGAGACGACCGCTGCATTTGCAGGCGAACTGATCAAGATCGTCGGCGGCGTCGAATTGTTAACGCTGATCGAGACGGTGCCACTGGCTGCCGTCTGACCCGCAGTGTTGCTGGCGGTAGCACTCAATGAGTGTGTGCCGTTTGATAGCGTGGTGGTATCCAGCGAGAAACTAAAGGGCGCGGAGGTTACCGCGGTGCCGGCACTCTTGCCGTCGACCAACAGCTGCACGCTGGAGGCATTGCCTGAAGCTGTAGCCAGAACTTTGATCGTGCCGGACACACTCGCACCGGGCGCTGGCGAAGTTACGGCAATGGTCAGAGGCGTGTTTTGAACGTTGGAAGTGGTGCCACTTACGCGACCACACCCAGTATGAAACAGGGCCAAGCCGAGCAACAGGGCAAAGCACAGAGGTAGTGCACCCAGGGTGCTCTTTGATGCCACCCGCCTGTAATTCAAATTCACTAGCATTCTCACATCCCTTTAAAAAAAGCGATTCCGCTGGGTTTCGGCATCAACCGTCCCAGATGCTCTTAGATACCGGCATTTGAAGTCGGGATTCCCGCATTCGGGAAATGGCGACCTTATTTTTTTTACCTTAGTCTGTGACGGCTCTACAGCCAATCGGAGTTTTGCGTGTACTTCCTTTACAGGTTCACTGGCCAGGACAAACGGGAAGTGAAGCGGGGGACTGCATAAGTTATACCAAAAGCGTGGGAGCCGGACAAGCGACGGCGAAGAACAAAATATGATCTGAAAAAATTGCCCGCCGCTGACTTTCTTTCTTGTATCTATTGTCTTTAAGGCGTCGCTTGGGTATTCCCGTGCGGGCTCCCAAAACCGATTTCGAGCGGTGTGTCCCTGGGGAACACAACTTCGCGGCCACGGGACAGGAAGTTGCTGTAGATGGATGCCGATGCGCCATAGACCCCGAAGGCAATCGAAACCGGCTGAGATTTCGAGGCAAAACTGATCAGCGCTCCGGTGATGCGAAAGCCGGACCCGCCAGCAGCGGTGCGTACGCTTGGATCACCGGCGCTGTCCACCGTGCCATGGTCAACGTCGGTACGAGAGGCCGCAGCAGCAAGCAAAACGGCAACCCCGGTCGAAAGGTAGCGGGTCTTGCTTTCCGTGGTGTGCGCGCCGCCCTCTTCGTCAAGCACCATGTGGTCGCGCTTGTCGACTTCGACGCCTTCCAGGTTACCGGCCATGCGTACGTTATTGCGGCGTGACAGTTCCGGGCGTGATTGCTCTGCGGAATTCTGTGCAGAAATTTTTTGCGAAGCTTCCTCAGCGGCTCTCTGCGCTTCAGCCGGAATTTCGATGCGCTCGAAGATGAGCCGCAGCTCTCCATTGCGATGAAATTTGTGCGCAGCTTTGGACTGCACGACCTGGCCAATGATGCGGCTGTTTGCGGGAAGAATTATTTGATGCGCCGGTGAATAAAGAGGCTCGGTCAAGGCAGCTTCGACGCGAGTTCCCCGAGATGCCGTGGCCGAGGTGACTTCGGCGGTAAGGCGCGCCTTCAAAGTGGTATTGGGAGTCAAAGCGCTGGCTAGTGCCGCAAGATCGCTCGACGTGCGATCGATTTGTCCAAAGGAAAGCGTTTGATCAAGATCGGCATTGAATCGTGTGCCGGGCTCGATGTACTGGTGACGGTAGGGCGATTGTGCCAGTAAATATTGCTTCAAACGATGCATGCGTCCGGGCGCCGAAACTTCTTCCCAACCTTTGCGGAGTTGATCTTCGGCGTTATGGATCGCGCCTTTGGCCTGCTGCTTCGCATTATCCGTAGCGCGGCCGGAGGCGTTTTTTTGTTTTTGCGCCGCACTGGTCATTAAATGTACAACCTGCGCGGTGCCCGGGGAAACTGTCGTCGTTACCGGGAGGCGGAGCCCATCCGGGAGGGTCACGGTGTCGAAGGTAATTTCGTAAGGGTGGACCGGGGTCAAATCGCCGTTGCAATACGCCCTGGCGCGCCGCATGGCGGGCACTGCGTTCACTTTCGTAACGTGCCCAGTTGCCACGCTGCCCGCTGGAATCACCGGTTGATCGAAGGCGTAAACGGTTTCCACGACTGTGCCATGTACCGGCTCGCCTGGATGGGAAACACGAGTGCGCTGATCTAAAGCAATGCGTAACGCGGTGCCTTCGGGAACAACCAGGTCCACCTTGGCGACGCTCACCGCGGTGGCCAACTGTGGATTATCGGCTTCCTGGACGGCATCGTTGCTGTTGTTTACGTTTGCGGGAATGCATGTGGACGGCGAGGCATCGCCTGCCGGAACCTCGGAACATACACCTCGATGTGTTTCTTGAACTTTGCCGGGTCCGGCGGAGTTCGTCTGCGCAAAAACCGCGGACACCGGAAGAGACAATAACGAGATGAAATACAACGCACGAGCAGACCGAAACATTCGCTTTATCCTCGGGGCTCCTCGGTGGGAGAAAATGCGTGTGGATTATAGAACCTACAAAAGAACCATAACTCCCGCAAAGCGCTTTGTCCAGAGTTGAGGAATCGCGGGCAGCCCTTCGGTTGAACAGACAACGGCGTTAACGCCCACTGTTGTGCCTATGCCGGGCTATTTGCCGGGTTTTTGCGCCGAAGTTTCAGATTTTTTATGAGCATCGACCGAAGCCTGATGGGCTTTGACGGCGAACTCCATGGCTTGCTTGGAATGTTCGTGCCCAGTCAGGTGGTCTTCTTTTCCGTGATGAACCGCGGCGGACCGATGCGCTTGGGCCGCACGTTCATGAAATTCAGCAGCTCGAATATGCGAGTCATTTGGCACTACAGGCCTCTCTTATCTCACGGACGCGGTAGCGTGATCCTGACCTAACCATATCCATTGTAAGTTATTCTAACTGCAGAGTTCGTCTGAAAATACGGCCGACCCGACCAGGGGCTGGGCGATTCTTGATGATTATTCTCGTAATGGGAATTGAAGGTTCGGGGAAAACCACGGTGGGTCGACTCCTCGCCGAACGATTGAAGTACGCGTTCGCCGACGCTGACGATTTTCATTCGGCAGCGAACAAAGAAAAGATGAGTAAGGGAATTCCGCTGACCGATGCGGATCGCGGGCCATGGCTGGCCGCTATCCGGCACCAGATGGCGCGCTGGATCGCGGAAAAGGAAAATGGAGTGGTCACCTGCTCTGCGCTGAAACAGAGTTACCGGGATTTTTTACTGACGGCCGGCAATATGACGGGCGTCAATGTCTCGGGCGGGAATTCCGTAGATATCAAAATTGTTTATTTGCGCGGCACGTTGCCTCTCCTGGAGGAACGGCTGCATTCGCGCCACGGACACTTCGCAAAGGAGTCCTTGCTTGCCAGCCAATTTGCCACGTTGGAAGAGCCGCATGGCGTTATTACCATCGACGTCGATGAGACTCCCGAGCAGATCGTTGATGAAGCGATGCGCCAACTTAATCCCAACTGACGTCTCAGCTGACGGGCGCGTTCGCAATCGCGCGTGAAATTTTTGCGTTTGTGGCAAAGTAGTTCGAATGCCCGCGCAGCAAGACACCAAGTCAGCAGGCCTGGCCGTCTTTGGCTTCCAAAACTTTCGCCTGTTCCAGTTGGCACGCTTTTGCATGGTTCTGGCCCTGGAAATGCAATCCGTGGCGGTCGGCTGGCAGATTTATGAGATTACGCACTGCGCGCTGGACCTCGGCTACGTGGGTCTGGCGCAATTCCTGCCCGGGATTCTGCTCTTCCTGGTCTCGGGTCATGTGGTGGATAGATCGAATCGGCGCAATGTGCTGGTGTTTTGCTATTGCGGACATGCAGTGTGTTCCAGTCTGTTGCTTTTTGTGGCGCTGCGATCCGGCCACTCCATCAGGCTGATTTACTGTGTACTCGTGTTAATCGGCGTGGTTCGATCGTTCAATGGTCCAGTGAGTCGCGCGATTCTGCCGCAACTCGTGCCCGAACATCATTTCCCGAGTGCGGTGGCATGGGCCTCCAGCGTGTTTCAAGCCGCGACAATTCTCGGACCGGCTATGGGCGGCGTCGCGTATGCCGCTTTTCACGGACCCGCTTTCGTCTACGGCGCGGCTGCCACGACCTGCAGCGTTGCGGCACTGGCCACTTTAGGAATTAAATCCAATGCCAAGGCCTCCGCGCGCGAACCTGTCAATCTAAGAACGGTCCTGGCCGGGTTTCATTACATCTGGAACCAGAAACTCATTCTGGGGTCCATCTCGCTCGATCTTTTCGCCGTGCTGCTCGGCGGCGCCGTTGCGCTGCTGCCCGTTTATGCGCGCGAGATATTAAACACGGGCCCTTGGGGACTGGGGCTGCTGCGCAGCGCGCCGGCAGTGGGTGCGGCAAGCATGGCGCTGTTCCTCGCTTACCGGCCGCTGCAGCGAAAGGCCGGACGAACCATGCTGTGGTGCGTCGCCGGATTTGGAGTGTTCACGGTTCTGTTCGGGTTTTCGCATAGCTTGGTGCTTTCACTTATCGCCCTCGTTTTCGTGGGCGCGACAGATATGGTGAGCGTGATCGTTCGCGGCACGTTGATCCAGGTGGCCACGCCGGACGAGATGCGCGGGCGCGTCAACGCCGTGGACATGATTTTTATTGGCGCCTCTAACGAGTTTGGCCAATTTGAATCCGGTCTGACGGCGCACTGGTTCGGCACCGTGCCCGCAGTGGTGCTCGGAGGGTTAGGGACGCTGGTGGTCACCGCGCTGTGGGCTTGGAGATTTCCGGAGTTGCGAGACGCCGACCGTTTGACGGATATTCGCCGCCGGTAGACGGCATGCTTTTGTATCAGTGTTGTTGAGTCGGAGCCACCGTAGCAGGATTCACTAGAAGAGTGGACGAGGCCGTCGGCTCGTTGCTCAGCAATACTGCTTTCACGTTTGCAGAAATTTTGTCGGCGTTTTTAACTAGGATACTCACCTGCCAGATCTGCGTCTCGGTAAGCTTATCTTTGAAGCCCGGCATCCCAGTCATGCGTATCCCGCCTTCGACCTTCCAATATGTTTCCCACGGCTCGTCATCGGTCACGCCTGTCCCCTTAAAGAGCTGCGGCGGACTGGGGGCCATGCCAGAAGCGATATTCGTTTTCGGTTCTCCGGGTAGGCCGTGGCATACCGCGCAATTCTGCTTGTAGACTTGCGTGCCCGCGAGGAAGTTTGACTCGTCCTGCGGAACCTGGGGCTCCGGGTGGGGCTGTTTAGCGAGGTAGGCGCTCAGTCCCATGTGCGCGAACTTCCGCTCAAGCGGCATGGGCGGCGCGGTGACGGCCACCGGCGCGCTTCCGGTCGAAAAGTAGAGATATACGCCAGCCATCACTAGTAGAATGCCCAGCAATATCCCGAAGACCAGACCTCTCAGCATTTTCTCTCCATATCGCAGCAGGCCCGATGAATTGGTCCTAAATTAATCTCACCTGCGGCTCGTCGCGACGCTCCGCAGGTGTCGGGCTAGTCTACGATTTTCACTTCATTTGTGCACCCAGAAATCAGGGGTGGAATTGGCCGTGCCACGATGCACGTTAAGGCGCTCGGCAACAAAAGTCGGTTAGTAACCTTTTCAGGAATCGATTCGTCTTAATATGGGGAAAGCATCTTTACCGGTACGCTGCGGTATCATCCCCGCAGCCACCCCTGCGATTACGTGATCGTGTCTCGTCCGTAGACCAACTCGCAACCCTACTGGGATAAGGTGTCGACAAGGAGTTCGTGAATGGGACGCTTAGAATCCATGAACCTGCCGGAGCCTGCCGCCTCGGACAAGGCGGTTGCGGGCGCGCCGACGGCAAGGGGTCGCTGGTGGGTCTGGCTTCTGGTTCTTGCGGCGGTGGCGATCGGCATTTGGTATTACCGCGGAACCCATTCCGCGGCGCAAGCGCAGAACCCGGGCGCAGGCCCAAATATGGCGCCGGGCGGTATGCCCATGGATGGCTCCATGCCCCCTGTGCCGGTAGTTGTGGCGACTGCGCAGCACGGGGATCTTCCCGTTTATTTCACCGGGCTTGGAACGGTCACAGCGTTCAACACGGTAACGGTTCACTCCCGGGTTGACGGTCAGCTGATCAGCGTGGCCTTCAAGGAAGGCCAGTTCGTGAATAAAGGCGATGTCCTGGCGGAGATTGACCCCAGACCGTTTCAGGTCGTGCTGGAACAAGCGGAGGGTCAACTCGCCAAAGACCAAGCTTTACGTAAGGATGCGCAAACGAATCTGGAACGCTACAACCTGCTCTACGGCGAAGGCGTCATTCCCAAACAGCAGATGGACACGCAGCAGTCGCAGGTAGGGCAGTATGACGGCGCGATCAAGACGGACCAAGCAACGATTGACAGCGCGAAGCTGCAGTTGTCCTTCACGCATGTTACCGCGCCGCTGAGCGGCCGCATAGGTTTGCGACTCGTCGACGCGGGGAATATGGTCCACGCCAACGATCCCGGCGGATTGCTGGTGATCACGCAACTGCAGCCTATTTCGGTGATCTTCAGCCTGCCGCAGGATCAGTTGCCGCAAGTGATTGCAAAATTGCGGGCGGGCGGGCAGCTTCCCGTGGAGGCGTACGATCGTGACGACACCGCCAAGATCACGGCGGGCACGTTGAGCAGCATCGACAACCAGATCGATACCACAACGGGAACCTACAAGCTGAAAGCCACTTTCTCGAACGAGGGCAACATTCTGTTCCCCAACCAGTTCGTGAATGTACACCTGCTGGTCGACACCAAACACAACCTTACAGTGGTTCCCATCTCGGCGTTGCAGCGCGGGCCGCAGGGAGCGTATGTATACGCGGTGGACGGCAATGACACCGTGAAAATTCGAGCCGTAAACGTGGTGCAGGCGACCAGCGAGAGCGTAGGCGTAAGCTCCGGCTTGTCCGCCGGCGATACGGTGGTTACGGACGGGCAAGACAAGCTGCAAGATGGCAGCAAGGTAATTCCGACAGTCAGCAATGTTCCACGCCGCGCAAGCGCGGCGGCTTCCAGCAATACTCCGCAGGGTGCGCCGGCAACGAGAGGCAGCACGCGATGAATCTTTCTCGGCCGTTTATTCTGCGGCCGGTGGCGACCACGCTCCTGATGGTCGGCATACTGCTGGTGGGATTTGTGGCCTACCGGCAGCTCCCCGTTTCCGCGTTGCCGCAGGTTGATTACCCCACGATTCAGGTGCAAACGTTTTATCCCGGCGCCAGCCCGGATGTTATGGCTTCCTCGGTGACCGCTCCTCTAGAGCGGCAGTTCGGCGAAATTCCCGGGCTGAACCAGATGACTTCCACGAGTTCTTTCGGGAGCTCGATCATCACCTTGCAGTTCACGCTGGACCTGAACATCGATATTGCAGAGCAGGAAGTGCAAGCGGCCATTAACGGCGCGTCTAATCTGTTGCCGCCGCTGCTGCCCAATCCGCCGATTTACAGCAAAATCAATCCGGCCGATGCGCCTATCCTGACTCTCGCGCTGACTTCCAATTCATTGCCGCTCTCCAAAGTAGAAGACCTGGCCGACACTTCGCTGGCGCAAAAAATTTCTCAGCTTACCGGTGTAGGGCTGGTCAGCATCAGCGGAGGGCAGCGCCCCGCGGTGCGTGTGCAGGCAAATCCGACAGCTTTGGCGTCTTACGGACTTAGCCTTGAGGATTTGCGTGTGGCGTTGAGTCAAGCCAACGTCGACCAGGCCAAGGGTACGTTCGACGGCAAACAACAGGCGTACACGATCGGTGCCAATGACCAACTGCTTGCCAGCGACAACTATCGGCCGATTATCATCGCGTATCGCAACGGTGGTGCGGTCAGGCTGAAGGATATCGCGACCGTTCTCGACGGCGCTGAAAATGTGCGGCAGGCCGCGTGGGCCAACAAAACGCCCGCGGTCATTTTGAATATTCAGCGGCAGCCCGGCGCGAACATCATCGCCGTGGTCGACCGGATCAAGAAACTTCTACCGCAGCTGCAATCCTCGCTACCTGCGGGGATCGGCGTGAACATTCTTACCGATCGCACGACCACCATCCGCGCGTCAGTGGCGGATGTGCAGTTCGAGTTGATGCTCACCATCGGCCTGGTGGTGATGGTGATTTTTCTTTTCCTTCGCAGCATACGCGCCACAATCATTCCCAGTTTTGCGGTCCCGCTCTCCATCGTAGGCACCTTTGGGGTGATGTATCTGCTGGGCTACAGCTTGAACAACCTGTCGTTGATGGCGCTGACGATCAGTACCGGTTTTGTGGTGGACGACGCCATCGTGATGATTGAAAACATTTCTCGCTACCTGGAGCAGGGCGAATCTCCGCTGCAAGCGGCGCTGAAAGGCGCTTCGCAAATCGGATTCACCATTTTGTCTTTGACGGTTTCGCTGATTGCCGTGTTGATCCCGCTGCTTTTCATGGGCGACATCGTCGGCCGGCTATTCCGTGAGTTTGCGATCACGCTGGCGGTTACGATTCTTGTTTCGGCATTCGTGTCGCTAACGTTGACGCCCATGATGTGCGCCAAGCTGTTGCGCCATCGAAGCAGGGAAGAAGAAGGCTGGTTTTATCGCAAATCGGAAGACGCCTTTAATGCCGTGATCGCCGCATATGGCCGGACACTAAAAATTGTTTTGCAATACCGGAAAATCACGTTGCTGGTCACCGTGGGCACGCTGGTCGGAACAATTCTTTTGTACATCTACGTTCCCAAAGGGTTTTTCCCGGTGCAGGACACCGGCGTCATTCTGGGCGTCTCAGAAGGTCCGCAGGATGTTTCTTTTCCCGCGATGGCGCGCCGTCAGCAAGCGCTTGCCGATGTTATTTTGCAGGATCCAGCGGTGGAAAGCCTCTCCTCATTCATCGGCATCGATGGGACCAACACCACGATGAACAGCGGGCGCATACAAATTAATTTGAGGCCGCTGAAAGAACGCAAGATCAGCGCCAGCGACGTCATTCGCCGGCTGCAGCCCAAAATTGCCGCCGTAGATGGAGTCTCACTCTTTATGCAACCGGTGCAGGACTTAACCGTAGAAGATCGCGTCAGCCGGACCGAATTTCAGTACAGCCTGGAAGACGTGAATCCCAGTGAGCTGGCGTATTGGACGCCGCGATTCATTGAGAAGCTGCAGTCGGTTCCGCAGATTCGCGATGTGGCCAGCGATCAGCAAAATAAAGGATTGCTCACCACACTGACTATCGATCGCGACACGGCTTCGCGCCTCGGTGTTCTGCCGGCTGACATCGACAACACGCTCTACGACGCCTTTGGCCAGCGGCAGGTATCGACCATCTTCACTCAGCTCAATCAGTATCACGTGGTGATGGAGGTCGATCCGCAATTCCAGCAGGATCCCAATGCGCTGAAGAATATTTACGTGCACTCATCGACGGGACCGCAGGTGCCGCTCAGCGCTTTCACACGCGTAGAGCCGGGTCTGACGCCACTCACGTTGAACCATCAAGGACAGTTTCCTTGCGTAACGCTGTCGTTCAACCTTGCGCCGGGCTCGGCATTAGGCGATGCAGTCATCGCCATTAACAAAGTAAAACAAGAGCTGAACATGCCGGTCAGCGTGCAAGGACTTTTCCAGGGCACCGCGGCAGCCTTCCAGAATTCGCTGGCCAACGAGCCGATCTTGATCCTGGCGGCGCTCATTACCGTGTACATCGTGCTCGGTGTTTTGTACGAGAGCTACATTCATCCCATCACCATTCTTTCGACGCTGCCATCCGCGGGCGTAGGCGCGATTCTGGCGCTACTTCTTTGCCGTACGGAATTCAGCGTGATTGCGCTGATCGGGATCATCCTGTTGATCGGGATCGTCAAGAAAAACGCCATCATGATGATCGATTTTGCGCTGGAGGCCGAGCGGAGGGAAGGGAAGTCACCGCTCGAAGCGATTTACGAGGCTTGCTTATTGCGTTTCCGTCCCATCATGATGACCACTATGGCCGCGTTGCTGGCGGGTTTGCCGCTGGCGCTGGGAACCGGGGTGGGCGCTGAATTGCGGCGTCCGCTGGGAATTACCATTGTAGGCGGCTTGATTTTGAGCCAGTTGCTGACCCTTTACACCACGCCGGTGGTGTACCTGGCTTTCGATTGGCTGGCGCACCGGTTTCAGTTTCATATCGGAAATCCCATAGAAGAAAGCGCTGCGCCGGGAGATTAATACTCTAAGTGAATTTTGCCTCCAACTTCTCCGCTCCGTTTATCCGCCGCCCGGTGGCTACTTCGCTGGTGACCATCGCGATTTTTCTTTCCGGCGTGGTGGCCTTTAAATTTCTACCGGTGGCGCCCTTGCCGCAGGTGGATTTCCCCACCATTTCCGTTGGTGCCGGCTTGCCGGGCGCCAGTCCGGAAACCATGGCATCCGCGGTGGCGACCCCGTTGGAACGACAGTTCGGCCGAATTGCCGGCGTAACTCAGATGACTTCTTCCAGCGGACTGGGCAGCACCGGCATTACGCTGCAATTCGATTTGAACCGCGACATCAACGCCGCAGCGCGCGACGTAGAGGCGGCCATTAACGCGGCGCGCAGCCAATTGCCCGCCGATCTTCCGAGCCAACCCACCTATCGCAAAATCAATCCGGCGGACTCGCCTATTATTCTTCTGGCGCTAACGTCGGAAAATATCCCGAGCCCCCAGATTTACGACGCGGCGGACTCCATCCTGGCGCAAAAGCTTGCGCAGATAAGTGGTGTTGGACAAGTGTTCGTGTGGGGCAGCGCGAGTCCGGCAGTACGCGTGGAAGTGAACCCCACGCAACTGAACAGCTACGGCGTCAGCCTGGAAACGGTGCGCAAGGCTCTGCAATCGGCAAACTCGGATCTGGCGAAGGGTTCCGTTGCCAACGATCACACAACCACGTACATCACCGATACCGATCAGCTTTTCAAGGCACATGAGTACCAGTCGCTCATCATCGCCGGCCATGCCGGAGGCTCATTGCGGCTCCAGGATGTGGCTGACGTGCAGGACTCGGTTGAAGATACGCGCAACCTCGGCCTTACCCTCGGCAAACCTGGTGTGATTCTCGCGGTGTTCCGGCAGCCGGGCGCAAACATGATCGAGACTGTCGATCGCGTCAAAGCTGTGCTTCCCGTACTGCGCGCCTCCATCTCACCGTCGCTGCACTTGATCGTGCTGATCGATCGCACCATCACCATTCGCGCCTCCGTGCATGACGTGGAAGTCGCGCTGGTGATCTCCATCCTGCTGGTCATTTTTGTGGTGTTCGCGTTTCTGCGAAATGTGTGGGCCACCTTGATTCCCAGTGTGGCTGTGCCGCTTTCACTGATCGCCACCTTTGGCGTAATGTACCTGTTTCACTACAGTCTCGACAACTTGTCGCTGATGGCGCTCACCATTTGCACCGGATTCGTAGTCGACGACGCCATTGTGGTAATTGAAAATATCGCTCGCCACATCGAAGCCGGCATGGCTCCTTACGAAGCGGCGATGCAGGGTGCCAGTGAAATTGGCTTCACGGTTGTTTCCATGAGTGCCTCGCTGGTTGCAGTATTCATTCCTATCTTGCTGATGGGCGGCCTCGTGGGCCGGCTCTTCCGTGAATTTGCAGTGGTGCTCAGCGTAGCCATCGCTGTCTCCCTGTTTATTTCACTTTCCACCACGCCGATGTTGTGCGCGCGATTTTTGAAGCGTGACACCGGGCGCCACAACAAGCTCTATCGATTCTCGGAAAACGCGTTTAACCGCTTGCTGCGAAGCTACGACTTTTCTTTGCGATGGGTTCTGCGCCATCAATTCCTGATTCTGCTGCTTACTATCGGCACGGTGTGCCTCAACATTTACTTGTTCGCGAAGACCCCCAAAGGATTTTTTCCGCAGCAGGATACCGGGCGCATCAGCGGACTGATTCAAGGCGATCAGGATTTATCGTTCACGGCCATGTCGCAAAAAATGCGCCAGTTCATCGATGTGGTGTTGCATGATCCGGCAGTAGATACTGCCACGGCGTTCGTCGGAGGAGGAAACGGCGGCAGCACCGCGCGCATGTTCGCGGCATTAAAGCCGCTTTCCGAGCGTAAGCTCAGCGCCGACGAGGTCATTGCGCGTATCCGCGCCAACACCGCGAATATCCCGGGAGCTTCTCTGTTCCTTCAAGCGGTGCAAGACATCAGCATTGGCGGACGATTCGGCGGCGCACAATTTCAGTACACGCTGCAGGCCGACAATTTGAATGATCTGAATCATTGGGCTCCGATATTGATGCAGCGCATGAGCCTGATTCCGGAGTTGCGCGATGTTAACTCCGATCAACAAATGAAAGGGTTGCAATCATCGCTGGTCATCGATCGCGATACTGCGTCGCGAATGGGCGTAAGTGTCTCGGACATCGACAACACGCTTGATGACGCCTTCGGTCAACGGCAGGTGTCAAATATCTACAAGGGATTGAATCAGTACCACGTGGTGATGGAAGTCACGCCCGAGTTGCAAGCCGGTCCGGAAGCTTTGTCGCAACTATATGTGCCCTCGAACACCGGAAGATTAATTCCATTAAGTGCGTTTGCCCGTTATGAGCCGTCCAATACGCCGCTTTCTGTGAATCACCAGGGCATCTTCCCGGCGATTACGTTGTCGTTCAATCTTGCGCCGGGCGCCTCGCTGGGACCAGCCGTCGAACACATTCAGGCCGCGCAGCGTGAACTGGGAATTCCCTCCACGGTGCATGCAACGTTTCAAGGTTCGGCGCAGGCTTTTCAGGATTCGCTGTCCAGCGAACCGGTGCTGATTCTCACGGCCCTCGCGGCGGTGTACATCGTGTTGGGCATCCTCTATGAAAGTTATATTCACCCCATAACGATTCTCTCCACCATTCCTTCGGCGGGAATTGGCGCGCTGCTGGCCATACGCTTCATTAAATCGGACCTGAATATCATCGCGCTGATAGGAATTATTCTGCTGATCGGTATCGTCAAGAAAAACGCCATTCTGATGATCGACTTCGCGGTGCAACTGGAAAGAGAAGGGGAGAAATCTCCCGTGGAAGCGATTTATCAGGCGTGCTTGCTGCGCTTCCGCCCGATTTTGATGACCACTATGGCCGCGCTGCTTGGTGCGTTGCCGCTCGCGCTGGGGTACGGCGTTGGTTCAGAATTACGCCGACCGCTGGGCATCACCATCGTTGGCGGATTGATTCTCAGCCAGATGCTCACGCTTTTTACGACGCCGGTCGTATACATCTACATGGACCGGCTGCAGTCGTTCATTCATAGGCTTCGCACTGGGGGCGAAAGCGTTTCGGCCCAACCTGCTCCGGCTCAGAGCGACTAAGCCGTCGTCCCGTCGATTTGTTACTCCTTCGAGTCAGATTAAGATCAGTCCTGCCTCTGAAAGCCATCACCTTATGACCATGAATGGCGATTCCGCGTCATCCAACCCGCGCCTCCGTTTTTTTGCTGGTCTGGTCCCGCTGACGATTTTGCTTGTAGTGTCCGGGGTTTTGCACCTGCTCTGGCCGGAGCCTTATTTACGAATCATGCCCCCATTTTTGCCATGGCCGAAAGCACTGGTGTGGATTAGCGGGGTGGCGGAAATCGCGGGAGGCATAGGCCTGTTGCTGCCTAAATTTCGTCGCGCCGCCGCATATGGTTTGGTCGCTCTGCTTATTGCTGTGTTTCCGGCCAATGTGTACATGGCTGTGGCCCACGTTCCGTTCTCAGGGCTGATGGGCGCATCGTGGGCCCAGTGGCTGCGGCTTCCATTACAGATCCCCTTGATCCTGTGGGCGCTGTATTACGCTCGAAAAGATGCTCCAATACGTCGGCTACCCGTTTTACCTAAGAGAGCGGTTTGATCAAATTCACGTTTCGAGGTCCAAATGCTGCACACAAGAAAGGAGGGAACGGAATAATTTCCGTTCCCTCTTTGCGGTGAAGCTCCACCTCGACACCATGAAGCAGCACCAAACGGCTTTGCACCTATTCAGGCAAACATCTCCGGCACGATCGCACTAATGACTAAGGTTGGCGGCGACGATCACTTGCGAGCCCGAGGATCCGTTTCGGGCCATGCGAAGTTCCGTGTGGCTCTTGGGAAATTCACGGGAGACGTAGCTTCCTGCCGACCAGACCTGATAAAGGAAGTAGGAAGTGCCCACCCGGTGAAACACGAGCTTCGTCTGTGTTGCAGGGATCACGGCGGTGTTCTTGCGGGCTTGAACGACAAAGGGCTTCGAATCAACCCGGCTCCTGAGATACAGAAAAGTGTCAATCGTTGGCGCGAGCGTCTGGATGGCGTAGTCACCTGCTGGATAGACTTGGTCCCCAATCACAAAGTTGAAAGGAACGGTAGCGCGGACATTTACGGACTGCGCGTTAGCAACTGAACCGAACGTTACTGCGGCAGCGATAAGTAACATGGATCGGAAAATGTTGATTTTCGTTGTGGGCACCTCCTTGGTGCTGTGCCCACATTCGAATATGTGCCGATCTACCTCAATGCTTTGGGTCGCGCAAAGAAGTCAGATATACCTCACAGCATAAACTGCACAAACTAAAGACGGTTGGCTGTTCTTGGGGGGAAAGAGCGGTCTGAGCCTTAGGCCCTGTGCTATGCTGCCGCGGCAGGAGTACCGAATGCCGGGCAATACCGAGCCACTGGCGATCATCCCTTTCGGTCCCTTTGAAGCGTATTTGACAACGCAGGAATTGAGAAAGCAGGGCATTCGCCTTCGCTTGCCCAGGCAATCCTTTCAAATCCTGCAGGTGTTGTTGGAGCGCCCGGGTAAGCTAGTAACCCGCGATGAAATACGGCAAACCCTGTGGCCTTCCGACACTTTCGTCGATTTCGACCATGGCGTGAACGCCGCGATCAACCGGCTGAGGGAGGCTCTAGGCGATAACGCCGACGATCCCCGCTACATCGAGACACTTCCGCGACGAGGGTACCGCTTTGTCGGTCCAATAGTGCTACCGGAGCCCCCATCGGTACCCGAGGCCAAAGTAGTCGTAGAAACGCCTCCCAAAGATCCGGCAGAGGTTCCGATCGGGCTCCCGGTTGAGGTAGTTGCGGAGGGGTCCGCGGGATCACCGGTCCACGCGCTTCAGGAAGGAGAGCAAGGAAAACAGCAAGGGACTATCGAGCCGGAACCCGCAGTGACACTTACTCCTACTGACGCTCTCCCAGCTCTCGAAGAGCACACGGCTACAACCAACCAGGCGCGCCCGTTACGAAGCGGCGTTTATTCGGCAATCCTTCCCATGGTCATCATTGCTGTGACAATCCTCGCCGGCGCGCTTTACTGGCAACTTCATCGAGTCAAGAAACTAACCAACAAAGAACCCATCGTCCTTGGCAACTTCGCTAACAAAACTTCTGATCCAGTGTTTGACGACACTCTCAAGCAGGCGCTCTCCGTATCGCTGGGGCAATCCTCGTCGCTAAATATTCTGTCGGAGCAGCGGGTTCGCAGCACTCTCAAGCTGATGGGCCGGTCCGAAAGCGATCCGCTTTTACCTGACGCCGCGCTAGAGGTTTGCAAACGGACGGGTAGCACCGCCGTTTTGTCCGGATCCATCGCGAGTTTGGGCTCGCAGTACGTGCTAGGCCTCAACGCCACGGAATGCAGTACCGGAGAAATTCTTGCTCAAGCGCAAGTGCAGGCTGCTCGCAAAGAAGACGTGCTGAAAGCGCTGGACAAAGCGTCCACGCAGCTTCGCGGAAAACTTGGCGAATCGCTGACCACCATGCAGCATGACGACACTCCCCTCGAACAAGCCACTACCGCATCACTCGAAGCGTTACAGGCCTATTCCCAAGGCAGGAAGTTGCACGTCTCGGGAAACGATGCGGCGGCAGTGGCCTTTGACAAGCAGGCGGTGGCACTTGATCCTAATTTTGCCATCGCGTACCTGGACTTACATTTCGCGAGCGGGGACTGGCAAGCGCTGGAGAAAGCTTTTGCGTTGCGCGATCACACCAGCGAGCGGGAACGCTATCGGATCGAGGCTTATTATTATGCGGAGACCGCCGATTTCGATGACGCGCGCGCGACGTCCTCTCGGTGGGCGAAAGCCTATCCCCAGGATTTTGGCTCATTCTTAGCGCTTGGGTTTGTGGGGCAGCAAGATGGGGATTTCAACCAGGGCATCAACGATATGCGTGAGGCCTTGCGCCTTGCGCCTGAATCCGGCCTGGTTCTCGGAAGTCTTGCGTCCTTGTATATGTCCGCGAATCACCTCGAAGAGGCAACCTCGACTATGGCGCGGCTGCCAGCCGGACCTGACCCGACGCGTTATGCGCTGGCGTTTCTGGCCGGCGACACACAAGGAATGAAGCAACAACTGACTGAGGCAGCAGGCAAATCGTACCTTGAAGGGAAACTTCATGCAATGGCCGGAGATACCGCCGCCTATTATGGGCACAATTCCGAGGCCCGAGAATTAACTCGACGTGCTGTCAGCGCCGCGAAACGTGATGGCAATAAAGAAAATGCCGCCTGGTGGCAGGCAACCATGGCTTTGCGGGAAGCAGAACTTGGAAACCGCAAGGAAGCTCGGCAGCAGGCGCAAGCCGCCATCGCTTTGGCCAGTACTCGTGACTCGCAAATCTATGCGGCCCTGACGCTGGCGCGTAACGGTGATCTCGCGAATGTCGCGAAATCGGCGGATGGGCTGGCGGAACGATACCCGCACGATACTCAGTTGAGCCACTATTGGCTGCCTTGCATACGAGCGGCGATCGCACTGCAACAGAAGAATCCGAAGCAGGCGCTGGAGGCTCTTGAAATTGCCGGTCCATACGAGCTTGGCAATGAAGGGCCGCTCTATCCGGTATATCTGCGTGGTGAAGCATTTTTGCAGTTGCACAAAGGCAAAGAGGCGGCTGCCGAGTTTCAGAAAATTCTGGTTCATCGCGGAGTGGTGCTGAACAACATTATTGGAGCGCTGGCGCACCTGGGAATGGCGCGGGCGGCCGAAATTCAGGGAGATACGGCGGATTCGCTGCAGGCCTACAAGGATTTCTTCACGCTTTGGAAAGACGCCGACCCGGATATTCCGGTGCTGAAGCAGTGCCAAAGCGGAATATCCAGTCGAGCCGTTTGAGTCAAGAGCTGCCGATTAGGTATCCCGTCAAGAAAACAAGAGTGCCGCCGACGATGGCCTGAATGGCTGCCTGAAAAAACGGTACGTCCATATAACGATGGCGGATGTAGGCGATCGTGCCAAGCTCAATGGCCACCACGATTACCGCCACAGTCAAAGCGATGTGGAAGTTTTGTATCAGGAACGGCAGCGTATGGCCGATGCCGCCGGCGGTGGTCATCAGCCCAATGGTCGCTCCGCGAATCCAAGGAGAGCCGCGCCCGGTGAGGGATCCATCATCGGAACCCCACTCGGCGAATCCCATGGAGATACCCGCGCCGATGCTCGCCGCCAGGCCCACCAGAAAGGCATCCCAGGATTTGTGGGTAACGAAGGCCGTAGCAAACAAAGGCGCCAGCGTGGAAACGGAACCATCAATCAAGCCAGCGAGGCCGGGTTGCACGACTTGTAATAAAAATAGTTTGCGGTGCGATTCCTCTTCCTGGGCGCGCGCGTCTTCGGTGAGATGTTTCGTTTCCAGATCGCCGGCAGTGGCGGAGTGTTTTCGTTCTTCGTCAGCCAGCTTGTTCAATAACTCGCGGGTCGAGACGTCCGTGATGCGGCCTACAGCTTTGCCGTAAAAACGCGCCGCTTCCATTTCCATTATGCGGGCCTGGCGGCGCGCCACGTTTACGCCCAAAGGGCGCGTGAGCCACGTGGGCTTGCGTTGCAAAAAACCCTTCACGTTTTCTCGACGGATCAGCGGAATGTGCTCACCAAAACGCTGGCGAAACATAGCCATCAGGCGGTCGCGATGCACCACTTCCTCTTCCCGCATTTCTTCAAACATCTGCGCCGTAGCGGGATACCCATCACGTAGAGCGTCAGCGAATTCCCCGTAGATGCGGCCATCTTCTTCTTCGGAAGAGATAGCCAGCGCCAGAATCTCTTTCTCCGTCAAGTCTCTGAACTTTTTCAACATGCACTCGGGTCCTTGGAGTTACAAGCAACTCCTGTGGGGAAGAAGAATCGCACAAACGACGCGGCGAAGTCATCATTCGGGGTATCCAGCGGAAGTCTGGCAAAATCAGCAGCAACCAAGCGCACATCGATCAACTGGAGGTATTTGCGCGGTGCGTTATGGTCCGATAGAATTCGCGTACCACCCGCTGCGAAATTGCAGGAGCCAAAATGAGCGTTACCACCAACGAAAACGAGCGCATGAACCGCCCACTCGATGTTGTCGACCCGCAAATTGCCGATCTGTTGCGCGATGAAGCGCGCCGCGAAGCCACCGGCCTGGAGTTGATTCCCTCGGAAAACCTCGTCTCGGAAGCAGTGCTCGAGGCCATGGGCTCGATTTTCACGAACAAATACGCGGAAGGTTACCCGGGAAAACGTTACTACGGCGGCTGCGAGTATGCCGACAAAGTGGAACAACTGACGATTGATCGCGCCAAGGAATTGTTCGGAGCGGAACACGCCAACGTGCAGTCGCATTCGGGAACCTCCGCGAACGTTTCCGTGTATATGTCCGCGCTCCAACCCGGCGACATCGTCCTGGGTATGAATCTGGCGCATGGCGGACATCTGACCCATGGCCACCCTCTAAATTTTTCCGGTCGTATGTATAAATTCGTTCCTTATGGCGTGAAAAAGGAAGACGAGCGGATCGATTACGGAGAACTGGAGAAATTGGCGCAGGAAAATAAGCCAAAGATGATTGTTGCCGGCGCGAGCGCCTATTCGCGGGTGATTGATTTTGAGCGCATGAGCAAGATTGCCAAGAGCGTTGGCGCGCTATTTTTTGTGGATATGGCGCACATAGCCGGCCTAGTCGCTGCGGGGATTCATCCCAGTCCCGTCCCGCACGCCGACTTCGTTTCCACCACTACGCACAAAACGCTGCGCGGGCCTCGCGGCGGCTTGGTACTTTGCAAGACAGCGTTTGCAAAAGAACTGGATAAGTTAACTTTTCCGGGGATACAGGGCGGTCCGCTAGTGAATACTATCGCGGCGAAAGCAGTGTGCCTGAAGGAAGCGATGGAGCCTTCCTTCAAGGAATACCAGAAGCAGGTTGCGTTGAACGCCAAGGCCATGGCGGCTGCAATCGAAAAACGCGGATTTCGCATCGTGACGGGTGGCACGGACAACCACCTGTTCCTTGTAGAAGTACATTCACGCGGCATTACTGGTACCGATGCGGAAAAGGCCCTCGACCGTGCCGGAATTACAGTCAACAAGAACTCGATACCGTTTGATCCCTTGCCGCCCATGAAGGGCGGAGGTATACGGTTGGGCAGTCCTTCGATAACGACGCGCGGCCTTCGCGAATCCGACGTGGAGCAGGTCGGCAATTGGGTTGCCGATGTGCTCGAACACCTGGGCGATGTTGGCGTGGAGCAACGCGTCCGGAAACAAGTAGCGGAATTGGCGGCGCGTTTCCCGATCTATAAAGTGCGCATGAGCCCGCGCGTCACTGCTCGCGAACAAGTGAGCGTGTAACCGCACCATCTCGGACTGTTCGATGATTTGCAATCCGGTGTCGTTGAAATCCACCTGCCCATTTTCGGGGCGTTAACAATCACGTTAACAAGATTGTTATGTTCGAAAGTCGCATTTGGTGCGGCTGTCCCAAGACTGTTCGTTCGGACAGTAGATTCACGCTCGTCTGCGGCGTACTCTCAGGCCATCGACTCGCATGGGGATCTGGCACGCAGCGTCAATCGGCCTTGTTGTCCTCTCCTGGCTATTTATCCGCGCAAAGGCTGCTCAAGTTTTAGCCGTGCAGACGGCGGATGGCTCGCGCCCAGGGAAGACAGGGTTGCCTGCGTATTCAAGGTCTGTCAATTAATCGCGGCTCAGTGCCGCTAATGAGGTGAAACCATGATGGACACGGAAGCGTTTCGAGAGTTCAAGACGGGGTTGAATTTGTTGCGCGACAATTACGCGGACCGGGCGCTGCCGCACATGCGCCGGGCTGTGGACCTCGACAAGAATAATCCTTATTACATGTCGTATCTAGGTGTGATCCTGGCTCGTTCGGAAAAAAAGTGGGGCGAGGCAGAGCGGTTGTGCGATTCCGCCGTACGCATGAAGCGGAATCAGGCGCAGCTCTATCTGAATTTAGCCGATGTATATAGAATTTCGGGGCGCCGGGATGAAGCCGTGGAAGCCTTGCAAGCTGGAATGAAATTCGCACGCCGCGATGTGCGCCTTACCATTGCGATGAACAGACTAATTCCGAGGCGAAATCCGGTTCTCCGGTTTTTGCGACGCACCCACCCGATCAACCGCCAACTGGGCATATTGCGTCATCGTACGCTCTCGATGTTAGGCCAGAGCTAGTACACGAAATCTATTCTTAAAAAACGGCATACGATGGGTCTAGGTTGAAGCAAACAGGGGCATTCCCGATTAGGGATTGCCCCTGTTCGTTGAGCTTCGGAAGCTTTTTACTTGCGTTGGCCGGCCGAGCCAAACGAAAAGCTGGGCTGCTCGCTCATTTCGAGCAGGGTTTTGAAGCCCACTCCGGTCATGCCGTTGGGCAACGAGTCCTTGCGAACGACTTCCGCGAGGTATTCACGGCTCATCGCCGATGGATTGTATGAATAGGGCATGGTTACGAAGAGGCGCATGCCGACTTCGTAGCCCAGCTCAGTGGTGTGGAAGTAGATACCGCTGCGAGAGACGCTGACGGTGCCGCGCAGGTCCTCGAACGGCTCCTTTTCGGGGTCCGAAGGACGAATACGCATAAGTTGGGTGATTTTGCAGCGGCGGCTGCCGCGGCGTTCGGGGCTCGAAGATCGCGTCACCGGCCCGCCTATCGTCGATTTCTTCATGAGAACATCCTGACTAGTGGCCATGGCTGGGTAACCTCTCCAATAAAAGTGCTAGCTACAAGGGAGAGTTTGCGCTCACTCCTAAAAAAAACCCATAGCGGACCCGTACCCGCCTGAAGGTTGTCCATGACAAAAGTATGGTAGTACGAGCGTACTGATAATGGAAGCAAGATTGGGCCTGCCGGTATTTGGGCAGAACTGCCATTAGGTCCCAATATGGCTTCCATTTCAAAGCCCGGTACCAAATGGGATTTCCAACTTCCAAGATCGCGTTGAACACCATGATCTAACCTTTTTTTTATCATATAGATATAAAGCGACTGAAATTCAAGCGGGTGTGCTGATCCCGGTTGTAGGCTTGCAATGCATCGGAGCATGCGTCGAGCCAGCAGGTGCAGCCTAATGCGTTACCACCTGCTTGGAACTCAACAGCGGGGGGAGCTCAATGGGTACAAGCGCGCGACAAGGCTTAAAGATACAAGACGGGTCTGCGTTGCAGGGCGTCCGGGGTCGCTCGACGGGCGAAGTGGAGCGATTAGTTGCAGACGTTGGAGCTACAGTGCCCAGGTCAGGCAGAGCTCGTGTGCGTGTGGTTTCTGAGAACGATGAGGTGCAGGAGCAATTATCGATCCTGGCCGCGAAGGGCTCAGGAATCGAGCTGATCCAAGCCGGATCACGAGAACTTTTCCACCCGGAAGCGCTTCTGCGAGACCTACCGGACTTGCTACTGATAAAGGTCAGGGGCAATCTCGATGAAGACATCTCCCTGATCCGCAAAATACGGATTGAGGCTAACAGCGTCCACATCGTTCTGTATGGGTGTACGGGCGACGAACGGGAGTTCCTTCAATATGTACGCGCCGGTGTCCGCGGCTACCTGCAGGCCGGGGCTTCCGCCGAGGACATGCTGGAAGGCCTTTTAACGGTGTTCGCCGGCAGGGCCTTCTGCCCAGGTTCCCTGTGCAGCGTACTGTTTCGTTATTTCGAGCGCGAAGCCACGACCTTGCCTTCGGCAGCCATGCGACAGCGGCTGGGGTTGACCAGGCGAGAGCAGCAATTACTTCCGCTTATCGCACGGGGGCTGACGAACAAGGAGATCGCCAACCACTTTTGTCTATCCGAGCAGACGGTGAAAAATCATCTGTACCGCATGAAGCATAAAGTGGGCGCCGACAATCGTCTGGGCATCGTGCAGACGTGTCACACACAAGGGTTCTTGTTGTAGTCAGACGCGCAGTTGATTCAAGCTCGCAGCAAGTGTGACAATTCGGGGCTCTACCTTGGCGATTTGTCCATCGACTAGGATGCGCTCGATTCTGTCATCGATTCGCACAGCTTCCACAGGGCTTCCTCTTCAATTGGATTGTGAAACTCGCAAGGCTCTTCCTTGCGGTTGAACCAGAAACGTCCCGTGACTCCAGCTATCTCCGGGCTGTTAGCCAGCCAAACCGCAGTGTCGGCGCCCTCTTCGGTCGTTCGGCCTTTCATCCCGGGCACAAAAGTTCTCAACAAACGGGTATCTACAGCTCCCGGAGACATGGCGTTCGCTGTAACTCGGGAGCCGCCCAGCCGCCGGGCCAACGCCCACGTGAGCATCCGGTTGCATTGTTTGCTCTGTTTGTAAGCGGCGGTAGCGTCGTAGAGTCGCCGCTCAAATTCAACGTCGCTCAGATCGAGCCCTCCCGCAAACTTGGAAGCGACGTTAACGATGCGGCCCGCCCGAGCTTTGCGCAGCGGATCGAGCAATAAATTGGTTAACAGAAAATAGCCGAGTACATTGGTGGCGAAGGTGAGTTCAATGCCGTCGACACTTTGCTGACGCTGTGGCAAACCGACACCTGCGTTGTTTACGAGCACATCTAGCGCAGGATGGTTCTGCAAAAAGTCACGAGCGGCTGTCCGGATCGATTGTTGGCTGGAAAGGTCAATGATCAGCAGTTCCAGGGAAGCATTTTGAATCTCACGTGCGATGGAATCGACTGCGGCCTGTCCTTTTGCCCGATCCCGACAAGCTAGTACGACGCGAGCGCCTGCAGTCGCCAGCCCGCGAGCGATCTCAAAACCGATTCCTATATTCGCCCCTGTGACAAGACACAAGAATTCTTCGGAACTATTCTGAGGATCGGTCACTGTTTGCCCTGCGAGAAATCCTAGTCTACAGGCGTTTCATCTATTAGTCGCTTGAGTAAGCAGAAGTCTCAAGTACCCTTACGGAGTCGTGTACGCCTAGCGGCTGGCCAGCAGCCTTTTCCAGCGTGCCCACGAATCATCGCGGGCTTTGCGGTCGGCCTCCTTGGCATCCGGAGCTTCCCCAGCCCGCATGAATCCATGGCCCGCGCCGTCGTAGGTTACCGGCTGGTAGGTTTTACCCGAGGCTTTCATCCCCGCGATGGCGTCCGGGATCGTGCCATCGATGCGTTGGTCGTTGCCTGCATAAAAACCGTAGACCGGAGCTTTGATGCGCGTCATAGCATCTTTGTCCGGGGGCGCACCGTAAAAGACAAAAGTAACCGCGAGGTCGGCACGACTGGTTGCAAGACGGAAAGCCTGCGTACCGCCCCAACAAAATCCAACCACATAAAGTTTGCCGTTCGAGGCTGGCAATTTGAGTCCATAATCCGCAGCGGCATTGAGATCGGCAGTGACCTGGTCAGGATTCAAATGACTGACGGCTTCGGTGACCTTATCACCGGGGAAGTCGGACGTACGTCCGCCGTTAGGCGCCATGCCGGAAAGCAGATCGGGAGCAACGGCCACGTAGCCGGCTGCGGCTACCTCATCGGCGAGCTCTTGAGCCCAATCGGTGAGGCCAAAAATTTCGTGAATTATCAGCACCACTGGTTTTTTATCTTTCGCTTCGGGATACACGATTAACGTTTCGACCGAGCGCCCGTCGTGCTTGATGCTGGCCCACTCGCGGTGGCGCGGAGACTGCTTGAGCTTCGCCTGCGCCCAATCCTGCGCGCTGGCCGGAACAGAAATGAGTGTGGAGGCTGCGAGAACTAAGGCTGAGACCATCAATTGGAGACGATTCATGAATCCCTCGTGGAGTGGGCGGGCTTGAGACGCATATGCATCATAAAGCGGTCAAAACGCCAGAGCAAGACAAGCTGGGGCGACGCGATTTAAGATTTTTCTCAGCCCCATCTCGAAAGTCTTGTCCTCTAGCACGTATGGAACGCTGCTGCGTTGACAGTGTTCGGGGTGTTCGCTACGCTTTCCTATTCATTCATCGGAAATTTCTTGTACGTCTGCCGCTCCGCATCCAAATTGAGCAGAAAATAGGTCAACCGCCGCATGGCTGAAGAAAAGCTCCCGACTCGCGCCGAGGATTTTTCGGAGTGGTACAACCAACTGGTCTTGAAAGCGCAACTGGCGGACTACGCTCCGGTACGCGGCTGCATGATTGTGCGCCCGTATGGGTGGGCGCTGTGGGAGAACATCCAGCAAGCTCTCGACAGGCGATTCAAGGCCACCGGACATCAGAACGTGGCATTTCCGATGCTGATCCCACGCAGCTTTATCGACAAAGAAAAACATCACGTAGAGGGCTTTTCGCCGGAACTTGCCGTGGTGACCATCGGCGGTGGAGAAGAACTGGCCGAGCCGTTAGTCATACGCCCTACTTCCGAAACCATTATTGGGCACATGTGGGCAAAATGGATTCAGTCCTATCGCGACCTGCCAGTGCTGATGAATCAATGGAACAGCGTGGTGCGCTGGGAGCTTCGCACCAAGCTTTTTCTGCGCACGCTGGAGTTCTACTGGCAAGAAGGTCACACCGCCCACGCCACTCGTGAAGAGGCCGAAGCGGAGACGCGCCAGATGCTGGATATTTATACCGACTTCGCGGTGAACGATGCAGCCATCCCAGTGATCCCCGGCAAAAAGTCCGACGCGGAGAAATTCGCCGGCGCTGACCACACCTATTCGATCGAAGCCATGATGGGCGACGGTAAAGCTCTGCAAGCTGGGACTTCACATTTCCTGGGACAAAATTTTGCCCAAGCGTTCGAGGTGAAATATCTCGACCAGCATGGGCAACAGCAATTTTGTTGGACGACTTCATGGGGATTATCCACGCGGTTTATCGGTGCGATCATTATGGTCCATGGAGACGACCAGGGGCTGGTGTTGCCTCCGAAGGTGGCTCCGTACCAGGTGGTGATCGTGCCCATCGCCAAGACCGACGAAGAAAAGGCCAGCGTATTCGGCGTGGCTCGAAAGCTGAAAGACGATCTCGCGAAAGCGAATATCCGGGTAACGCTGGATGAACGCGACGGCCCAAGCCCGGGATGGAAATTTAACGACTGGGAGATGCGGGGGGTACCGCTACGCGTGGAGCTGGGGCCCAAAGATGTGGCCAAACAGTCCGCGGTTCTGGCGCGCCGCGACCGGCCCGGCAGAGAAGGGAAAGTCAGCGCTTCTCTGGCAGACTTGCCACGAAACATTGAGAGCTTATTGGTGGAGATACAACAAGCGATACACGACAAGGCGCTGGCATTTCGCAAGTCGCATACGCATGATGCGAAGGGCTACGAAGATCTGAAGAAGGCGGTGGAGACGGGGTTCGCGTTTTCACACTGGTGTGGCAGCGCGGAGTGTGAGGCGAGGATCAAGGAAGAGACCCGGGCGACCATGCGGTGCATACCAATAGATCAGGATAATGAGCGGCCCGCTCATGAGGGCATCTGTGTTTATTGCGGGAAACCGGCTAGCCAACGCGCCATATTCGCACGAGCTTACTAGCAGTCTATGTTCAGAGAGGCGCGGCCTTCAGGCCCCCGTTCGTTTAGGGAAACACGCGTTTTCCCGGTTCTAGACACTCCCGGCAACGAGTGCTAATTTCAGTACATGAGGATAGTGCCCCAGACCCTCCCTGGTTTCGAGCGTCGAATCTCGCTCGAATCAACGGGTACACGTACCCTTGGTCGCCGCTCGGAACGTGGAGCAGGGCGATTCAAGGCCATCTTCACTCTGGTCGTTCTCGTCTTCGGAGTTTATTGCGCCGTGAAGTTGATACCGCCTTACGTTGCGGAATACCAGTTAGCCGACAAAATGACCGAGCAGGCGCGCTTCGCGATCGTGAATCGCTATACGGAAGAGCAAATTCGCGAAAACGTCTTCAAAGTGATGCAGGATTTGGACATTCCAGCCAAAAAAGAAGACATAAAAATCGTAGACAACATGCAGGTAGTAAAAATTTCGTTAGACTATGTTGTTCCCGTCGACCTGCTTTCTTACCGCGTCGACTTGCACTTCACACCTTCGAGCGAAGGCAAATCGCTCACCTAATTTTGGGCAACTGTCTCTGAAACAGCCGGGGGAGCGTGATACAAACGCTCAGGCAACAATTGTGTGCCGAGGCCCGTCTTTGTAAGTAGGCGTCTTTGTAGCTGGAAGGTGTTGGGAGACAATGGACTTTAGGAATTGGAGCCACCGGTTGCGGATTCGCATTCAAAGGGGATTTTTCACTTCCATCCTAGGGCTTACGATTCTAGGCGTTGTTTTCGCCATAATCCTCACTACCGCAGGCATTTACACCTACCACTACGTTAAATACTCTCGGATGATCGATGCCCGCCTGTCCGGGCGGGTTTTACAGAACACTACTCAGCTATTTTCCGCGCCGCAGTCTATCGCTACCGGAGAGGTGTGGACTGCCGGCGAAATGGTCGCTTATCTGACGCGTGTTGGTTATCGCCCGGTGAAAGACGACAACGCCATGGGGCAATTCACGGAACAGGGCGATACTGTCGATATACGACCGTCTAAATATTCTTACTTTTCCGCAACCAATGCCCTGAGTGTCCAGTTCGACGGCAAAAAGATTAAAAGCATCCGAGCGCTGGCGGGCGGCAGCGATCTGGGCAGCGCAGAAATAGAGCCGGAACTCATCACCGATCTGTTTGACAGCGCCCGCGAAAAACGCCGGCCGGTGCTTTATCAGGATCTGCCTCCCACGCTGGTGCACGCAATTTTGTCCGCGGAAGACAAGCGCTTTTTCGAGCATGGCGGGTTTGATTTTGTGCGCATCTTTGGAGCGGCCTGGGCTGACTTGCGTCACAGTAGCAATCATTACCAGGGCGCCAGCACCATCACCATGCAGGTATCCCGTACTTTCTTTTTCTCAAATGAGCGCACCTGGCGGCGCAAATTGGCGGAAGCCATGGTTTCGCTTGAACTGGAGCAGCGCTTTTCCAAGAAACAGATTTTCGAGCTGTATGCCAACGAAGTCTACCTGGGCAATCGCGGAAGCTTCGGTATTCGCGGCTTCTCTGAAGCCAGCGTCGCCTACTTCGGTAAGGATATGCGCCAGCTTTCCCTGGCGGAGTGTGCATACCTCGCGGGAATCATTCGCGCACCAAACTATTACTCAGGAGCGGACCGGCACCCGGAGCGCGGCGCGCAGGCGCGCGATCGCGTGCTCACGCAGATGCTTGAAAACAAGTTTGTCACTGAGGCGGACGTTCAGGATGCCAAGCGCGAGCCTATCAAACTGGTGCGCACCTCGGTGGCCGGCAGCGAGGCGCCGTATTTCGTGGACATGGTCAAAGACCATCTTCTGGAGAAATATTCCGAGAACGAACTTATCAATCAGAATTTTCGCGTTTACACCACGCTCGATCCGGCATTACAGCGCGCGGCGGCGTCGGCCGTGGATGCGGGGATGAAGAACGTTGATAAGCTGCTGGCGAAAAAGTACGACAAGTGGCGTAAAGCGCAGGAGAAAAAAGGAACAAACGAGGCGATTCCGCAAGCGCAGGTGGCTTTAGTTGCGCTGGACCCGCACACCGGAGAAATCAAAGCGGTGATTGGCGGGCGTGATTATGGGCAAAGCCAACTGAATCACGCCTTAGCGCACCGGCAGCCGGGTTCGGTGTTTAAGCCCTTCGTCTATGCGGCGGCGTTCGACAACGCGGTAGACAATGTCCAGCCCATTGTGACGCCCAGTACCGCGGTGGATGACGAGCCGACCACGTTCACTTTTGACGGTAAAGATTACACGCCCAATAATTACGGCGAGAAATTTATGGGGCATGTCACGGTGCGTGAAGCGCTGACCAATTCGCTGAACGTGGCGACGGTAAAGGTGGCGGAGATGATCGGCTACGGACGCGTCGTGCAGATCGCGCGTCAGATGGGGCTGGGCACGAATATTCTACCGACACCTGCGGTGGCGCTGGGCGCCTATGAAATGACGCCGGTGGAAGTAGCCGCTGGTTATACGACATTTGCGACGATTGGTACGCGTGCGGAGCCGGAGTTTTTGAAGCGGGTGGTAGGCGCGGACGGCAAGGTGCTTGAAGAAGTGGAGCCGCAGACCCGCGCCGCGCTCGATCCTCGCGTCGCCTACCTGGTCACCAGCGTCATGAAAGACGTGCTGAATCACGGCACCGGCGCCGCGGTCCGAGCCAAGGGATTCACGCTGCCGGCTGCGGGGAAAACCGGGACGTCGCGCGACGGTTGGTTCGCTGGGTTTACCTCTAATTTGGTGTGCGTAATCTGGATCGGCTTTGACGACAATCGCGACTTGGGCTTGGCCGGTGGGGTGGCTGCGGCACCCATTTGGGCGGACTTCATGATCAAGGCGACCGCACTGCCGGCGTACCATGACGTTAAAGACTTCTCCATGCCTGAAGGTATCCAGGCGGTGATGATCGATCCCGAATCGATGGAGTTGGCGACCCCCAGCTGTCCCACGACGCGGTCGGAGGTTTATGTCACTGGATCGGCGCCGACACAATTGTGCGAGCTGCATGGCGGCAAAGTCGCAGTTGGCGGGTCCTGGCTCTCGCACATTTTTGGGGGTGGCCAGCCGAAACCGCCGGCGCAGCTTGGTGCCGATGGCAAGCCTTTGCCACCCGATGAACCGCAGGCCGGCGGTGGAACAGAGCCCGCGGTGGATGCCAATGGGAACCCAGTGGATGGGCAAACCGGCCAAAAGAAAAAGAACGCTTTGCAGAAGATTTTTGGTATCTTTGGGGGCAAGAAGAAGGATCCCGACAAGGCCAAGCCTCCGCCGGAGAAGGGAGACTCCCCATGACGAAGTTTCATGCGGTAGTTCCAGCAAGCTTTCTCCTTCTAGGTCTCACCATCACTTCCGCAGGGCAAACCTTTGATCACAGCAATGCACTGCCTGATGCGCCTGCCATGCAGCAGGCCCCGGTGGATTCGTCTGCGATCGTAGTGCGTCCGCAGATCACCACGGAGCAGCTCGCAGATATCTACATGGCGCGCAAAGACTACCGGGAGGCTGCGGAAACCTACAAGCACCTGGCGGATGAAAACCCGCGCAATCCGGTGTATTTGAACAAGCTGGGTATCGCGCTGCACCAGCAAGAGTCGTTGGTGCTGGCGCTGAAATATTACCAGAAGGCCACCAAGGTGGATCCCAGCTATGCCGACGCCCATAACAACATCGGCACAATCTGGTATCAGCGCAAAAACTATGGCAAGGCTATACGGTCCTACCAGCGCGCCATAGCGATTCGCAAAGATATGGCGGTGCTGTATAGCAATCTTGGTTATGCCTATTTTGGCGACAAAAAATACGAACAGTCCATTGCGTCGTTTCGCCAGGCGCTGGTCCTGGATCCGCAATTTTTCGAACACAATGGCAGCAGGAACGGATCCGTGCTCCAGGATCGTACTGTATCCGACCGTGGCCGCTTTTATTACCTGCTGGCAAAATCCTTCGCGCAATCGGGAAATGTAGACCGCTGCATTATCTATCTGCGCAAGGCCAAGGATGAGGGCTATAAAGATTTAGCCGCTGCCAAAACCGATCCAGACTTCGCCGCCATGATGAAGAATCCGGCGGTTCAGGAAATTTTTGCGCCCAAGCCGATTGAGAGTGCCCAACGTTAGCGCTGTTTCGAGCCAAAAGATTTCCAGGTCAATCTTTACCGGCTTTTGTTTGTTACTGAGTAGTGGTGTGAGGACGTAGTGTGCAGTCTGGAGTGGTTATCCTCTGATACAATGTCAGAACATGGTGCGGCGCAGTTACTCTAGGTTTTTTTTGATTAGTTTTGTCGCGAGCTTGTCGTTTCCCGCCTGGAATTCCGCGTTACCGCAAACCCCACAGGCATCCCCAAGCGGCACCAGCGCTGTCGCCGGCAGAAATGTCTCTCACGGGATTTATCTCGTTTTTCCGTTTGAGAATGGCGGGGCCTCGTCACGGCTGGATTGGCTGTCGGAGGGCTTGGAAGAACTTACCATTCAAAGTCTGTCTTCCGCGGGTGAACAGGTCTACTCGCATGCGGGTCGCCTCGGCGAATTGGAGCGTTACGGCATTCCGGCTACCGCAAAGGTCAGCCGCGCGACGATGTTGCACGTGGCTGAAGACCTTGATGCGGACTTTGTGGTGTTCGGCAGTTACAACTCCGACGGAAAAAATCTCACCATCGAGTGCCACCTATTGCGCGTCGATCCGCCATCGCTCCTAACACCTTTGCGCGAAAACGGATCGCTCGATTCATTGATGGAACTGCACACGCGGCTGACCTGGCGTCTGCTCTCGGAAAACGATCACGCGTATCCGCTGAACCTGGCGGAGTTCAGCAAAACGCAACAACCGCTCCGGCTGGATGCCTTTGAGCACTACATTCGAGGATTGGTTACCAACGATGATGAGGCGCGCTTGCGCGAGCTGCACGAAGCAGCGCGGCTCCAGCCGGAATGGGTGGAACCGGATTTTGCCTTAGGTGAAACATACTTTACTCGGCGTGATTGCGCTTCGGCGCTGCCGTGGTATGCGCACGTGCCCAAAACACATGACCGCTATGTGGAGTCTCTGTTTTCGATCGGCGTTTGCCGGTTGTTGATGAATCAACCGGACCAGGCCGAAGAGTCGTTCTCGGCACTACAGCTCCTGTTGAGGAGCAAAGTTTCGCCCGGGGTGGATTTTCCCGAGGTGCTCAACGATCTAGCCATCGCCAAAGCCAGACAGAATAAGTTTCCCAGCGCCCAGGAGGATTTGAAACGCGCGTCTTCGCTTGATCCCGACGAGGACGATTATCCATTCAACCTTGGGTTGATCGCCGTGCAGCAGGGCGATTTCAACGGCGCGGTCACTCTGTTTCGCGAGGCTTCCCACCGCGAGCCGGATATTCCCGAGGATCGAGGAATGCTGATCGCCGCTTTGGAGAAAGCGGGTAAGAAAGAAGAGGCTGAGCAGGAGCGCAATTCGGCGTCCGAAGCGTTTGGCCCCAATGGCGTCGCGGTCGTACATCTAGATTCGAAGAGCGATGCGATAACGCATTTTGAGCGGGTAACCACGGAGATCGATCCGGAGACTTTGCGATTTGAAATGGAGTCGGCGGAAGCGCGCGCCGCAAATTCTGGCGAATCCGAGGCGCGAGATACCCCCGCTGCGCACCTCCGGCGCGCGAGGCAAGAGCTTACGGCGGGAAGGTTGGACGCAGCGGAACGCGAATATCGAGCGGCCCTGACCGGAGGCAACGGAAACGCTGCGGCACATCTGGGGCTCGCGGAAGTTGCGCGGCGCGAAGGCAAGTTGGATGTGGCCGTAAGCGAATTGCAAGCTTCTCTGCAGGATCGGGATTCCGCGGTAGTGCGAACCACTCTTGCGCGCATTTTTCTGGAGCAGAAAAAGTTCGCCTTCGCCCGCGCCGAGGTGGAGCGCGCGCTGAAGCTTGCGCCGAATTACGCGGAAGCGAAACAGTTGCTGGAACATTTGACGAACTCGCCAAATGCGCCGACTGCGAAGTCAGTCGAAGGTTCTCCGAAAGGAGGTCCGCAATGAAAGCTTGGACTGAAATAATTGGAGGTAGGCGATACGTGAGCCTGCGGTCGGCTAACCGCGGGGCGGTTTTCATCGCTTTGCTATTTGCGATGGGCTTGTTTGCCCGCGGAACCTCGGCCGTCGAAGAACATCACTCCGCGGAAGTGATGGAACTCAAACTGGACGGGGAAGTGGAACCGATTCTCTCCACCTATATCGACGAGGGGCTGGCGGATGCGGCACAACGACACGCCGCGCTGGTTCTCATTACCATGGACACCCCCGGCGGCTTGAGCGATTCGATGAAGGACATTATTCAGCACATCCTCGCCTCTCCGGTTCCGGTAGCCGTATATGTGGAGCCTACCGGAGCACGCGGGGCCTCGGCGGGATTCTACATTTTGCTGGCCGCGGACATTGCCGCTATGGCTCCGGGTACGCATGCTGGAGCCGCATCGCCGGTCATTATGATTGGCGGATACACGCCCCAAATTGACCCGACCATGCGCAAGAAAATCGATAACGACGCCACCGCATTTCTGCGCAGTTTCACGGAACAGCGCGGACGTAACCCGGTGTTGGCGGTGACGGCCATCACCGATGCCAAAGCGTTCACCGAGAAAGAGGCGCTGAACGGCAAGTTGATAGATCTAATAGCCAGTTCGAAGGAAGATTTGTTGCGCCAGATGAATGGTCGAACGATTACGCGTTTTGACGGCGCCAAGATGACTTTAGCGGTCGATCATCCGCAGATAACGCCGTTCGAATTGTCCACGCGGCAGAAATTCCTCGCGCGTATCGTCCAGCCTGACGCCTTTTTCATTTTGTTGATCGTCGGTGTGCTGGGCCTGTACACGGAATTCACCCATCCGGGCGTTATCGCTCCGGGAGTTTTTGGCGGAATCTGCATGGTGCTGGCGCTTTACGCCATGCACTTGCTGCCGGTAAATTTCGCCGGAGTATTTTTGATTTTGCTGGCGCTGGGATTTTTTATTCTGGAAGCCAAATTTGCGAGTCATGGCGTGCTTGGGCTTGGCGGCGCGATTTCCATGGTGCTTGGAGCGCTGTTTCTGATTCGATCGCCGCTTACCAACGGTGGCGTAAGTCTGGGAATTGCTCTGGCTGTTACGCTGCCATTCGCAGTGCTTACTGTTTTTTTGATGCGCCTGGTGCTGCGCTCGCGAAAGTGGAAAATAGCCACCGGAATGGAAGAGTTGATTGGCGAGCAGGGCATCGCCGTTTCAGCTTTGCGGGCGGGCGTCGAAGGTATGATTCGTATCCATGGGGAATTGTGGGGAGCAGTTTCTTCACAAGAGGTCCCTGAAGGGGCTCCCGTGCGTGTGCTGCGCATAGAGGGGCTCAAACTTTATATCGAACCGGCACAATCGCGGGTAGCGGGGAGCACTTAGAAGGCGTGCACTGAGGAGGACGACGTGGAAATAGGTTTCTTGGGAATCGCGATCATTATCGGCATCGTTTTGATCTGGATCTGGAATTCCCTGTACATCATCAAGGAGTGGGAGCGTGGCGTAGTGTTGAGGCTGGGCCGCTTATTGCCGGAAGCCAAGACTGCAGGTGTCAGGCTGGTCTTCTGGCCCATTGAAACGCTCTACCGCATTAATATGCGGCTGGAAACTTTGGACGTGCCTCCACAAGACATCATCACGCGCGACAACGTATCCGTAAAAGTGAACGCCGTTTGTTATTTCCGGGTGGTGGATGCCAATCTGGCGATGTCCCAGGTCCAGAATTATCAGTATGCAACGTCGCAACTGGCGCAGACTACGCTGCGCAGCATCGTCGGCCAGTTCGAACTTGATGAGATTCTGTCGCAACGCGACAAAGTAAACGCCAAGCTGCAGATCATTCTCGATACCGACACGGAACCGTGGGGCATTAAAGTTTCCAAAGTCGAAGTAAAGCAGGTGGACATCCCTGAACAAATGCAACGCGCCATTGCGCGCCAGGCGGAGGCGGAACGCGAACGCCGCGCCAAAATTATTCATGCCGAGGGCGAATACGAAGCATCACAGAAACTCGCCGACGCAGCCAAAGTTTTGGAAACACAACCCACCGCAATTCAACTTCGTTACCTGCAAACGTTAACGGAGATAGGTACTGAGAAGAACACAACGATTGTGTTTCCGCTGCCCATCGATATCATTAACCAGTGGACCAGGGCGTTGGGCACCGGTAAATAAGGTAAAACATGGCATCTGGCGGCAGAAAAAGAGGCGCGGGAGAGCGCGTACTGGAAGGCCGGCATGTCATCGGCTTATTTCTGCTCATGCTGGTTTTCTCGGCGGTGTTCTTTACCCTGGGTTATGTGATGGGACGGAATCAGTACGACGGACAAGTCCGCGCGGCCATGACACCACACGCTCCGGAAGATGCAATTGTCTCGGATAAGCCGGATGTTCCTATAAAAAAGCGTCCTGCGAACAATTCTGCGGTCCCCGCGACCAAAGCTGCTCCCGATGCGACACCTTCCGATTCGGGCTGGGAGATTTTCCGGGCAGATAAAAAAACGGATAGTGAGCTGAAGTCTACAGCGCCTGCCACCGTGTCTTCGGGTGCGCGCCCCGGGCAGCCGGGTGCCACGGATGCACGATCCGCGGCAACGCCCGTCGATTCGCAAAAGACTTCGGCAGTTTCAGGCGGCTACATTCTGCAGGTGACCGCCGTGCGCAGGGAATCGGATGCGCTCGAGCTTGCCAAGCGACTGCAGAAGAAAAAATTTCCCGCATTCGTTTTACCTCCTCAAGGAAATAAATACTACCGTGTGCAGGTGGGGCCCTATGCGGATCAGAAATCCGCTGAAGCCGCGAAGAAGGGCCTTGAGGGCGCAGGCTTCAGGGCTATTGTGAAGCACGGATGACATCGAGAAATTGGTTAGCGTATTTCCGCCCGCATCCGGGCGAGCGCACGCCCACAAGTTTTCGCCTGGTGGTTGCGGCGGTTTCCGGCGCCGCGCTGTCGCTTTCCTACGTAGGTTTTTACCTCAGCATTTATTCGTGGATCTGCATTGGTATTTTGCTGGTCGCGATCATCGGAGCACGTCCGGGGGTCGCATTCGCGTGCGGTTTTCTTCACGGACTGATTTTCTGCATTACTTCTGTGCCGTGGATTGCCACCGTGCTGGCTGTACACGGGGGAGTTTCACGGCTGGGCGGCTGGGGCGTGCTGTTGCTGATCGCTGCGGTGTGGGGAGTTTTGATTGGCACGTTCGCGTGGATCGTGCAGCGCCTTTCTGAACAAAGCATCGAGCTGGCGTGCATAGGAACCCCGTTTGTCTGGGTAACTTTTGAGTTCGTGCGCGCGAAGCTGCCAGAGATCAGTTTCCCGTGGAATTTGCTGGGCTATCCGGCGGCGAATCTGGGTTTTATTCAGCTGACGAGCATCACCGGGATTTATGGTCTGTCGTTTCTGGTGGCGTCTTTCAATGCGCTGCTGGCGTGGTGCGATGCCGGCCCGTCTCTTACCGCCGGGCGCCGGTTGAGAATATTGGCGGTCGCAACCGCGGCCATCATTGCAGCAATGTTGATTGGGCCGCGAATGGTTCCCCAAGCGCACGCGAACCACGTCGCGCGAGCCGTCCAGTTAAATTTCCCGGAAGCGCCGGAGTACGCGTCGAATTGGTTCACAACCCATGCCAAGGATTTGCAGGAGGCCGTGGGTTACAGCGTTGCGCCTAGTGGCAATCACCCCGACCTGCTGGTTTGGCCGGAAGCCCCCGCGCCATTTTCCTACCAGGATGCGCGCTTCGCGAATTTTGCGACAAGCCTGGCCAAACAATTTGGTCATCCCTTTCTGGTGGGAACAATCGAATGGAAGGCGCCCCCAGATGGAGCAGCGTCGACGGCGCATGCGTCGTTAGTGCCGTATAACAGCGCGCTGCTCTTCAATGCGCAAGGCCAAAGGGTTTTTTCCTACGACAAAGTTCACCTTGTACCCTTCGGCGAGTACGAGCCGTTTCCGCTGATCCACAGCGTGGTGAGCAGCGTTTCGGAGGAGGTCGGCGGATTCCGCAAAGGTCAGACCTACAACATCGGTTCGCTGCCGGGTGGGTTTTCTTTTGGCACCTTCATTTGTTACGAGGCGATTTACCCTGGTGAAATCCGCCATTTCGCTGCAGATGGCGCCAATGTGCTGATCAATATTTCGAACGACGGATGGTTCGGACGCTCGGCGGCGCCGCAGCAACACCTGTTGATGGCCCGCGTGCGCGCCGTGGAAAATCGCCGCTGGCTCGTGCGCGCAACCAATAATGGATTTACGGCCTCGGTCGACCCTTACGGAAGGATTTATGAACCGCTGCCCCCGGACGTGCGCGCGGCGGCCGACTTGCCTTACGACTTTCGCACCGAGCGAACAATTTATACACGCTTTGGGGATTGGTTCGCCTGGCTGTGCGTATTGGTTTCCGCTATTCTGTTGGCCTCAACTTTCTGGAAAGGAAACGTCACGAGCGACACCCTCCCGATACCGGTGGAGTTTCTGGCATCGCCTATCAGCGCGGTCCCGGATGCAGTCACGTCGCGATCTTCCCTATGATCATCGAAGATTTACAGCACAAGTATGAAGGCTTGAAGCAGCGCATCGCACTTGTGCGGAGTTATCTTTGACGCCCCGCAGCACCGCGAACGCCTGAAGGCCCTCGAAGAGCGTGTTGCCGGCCCTGATTTTTGGAGCAATCAGGAAACTGCGCAAGCCGTGCTCCGCGATCGCAAGCGTGCCGAAGATCAGGTCAGTGCGGACGAAAAACTCGCGTCGATGTCGGAAGACATCGAGACGTACATCAATCTGGCGCAGGAAGAAACCAACGCCGATCAGCGCAACGATCTTTTAAAGGATCTAGATCGTGAACTGAGTGTGGCGGAAACCTACGTCGCCGAGCTAGAAACAAAAACACTGCTTTCCGGTGAGAACGATCATCTCAACGCCATCATGACCATAAAGCCGGGCGCAGGCGGCACCGAATCGCAGGATTGGGCGTCGATCTTGCTGCGCATGTACTTGCGCTGGGCGGAACGCAAAGACGTGAACGCGGTGGTGCTGGACGAAACACCTGGCGAAGAAGCGGGCATCAAATCCGCGACGATCCAGTTCAGCGGAGAAAATGCTTACGGATTGCTGGCCGGCGAAACGGGTGTTCACCGCCTGGTACGTATTTCGCCCTTCGATCAGGCAGCGCGGCGGCATACTTCCTTTGCCTCGGTGTTCGTGATACCGGAGATCGACGACAAAATTGAAATCGATGTGAAGCCGGAAGAGATTCGCGTGGACACTTTTCGCGCGGGCGGCGCCGGCGGCCAGAACGTAAACAAGGTAGAGACCGCCGTGCGCATAACGCATCTGGCTTCAAACATCGTGGTGCAGTGCCAGGCCGAGCGCAGCCAGCATAAAAACCGTGAGATCGCCATGAAGATGTTGCGGTCGCGGCTATACGATCTGGAAATCCAGAAGCGTCAGGCCGCTACCGACAAACTGGACGAAACGAAGCTGGATATTTCGTTTGGCAGCCAGATTCGATCGTACGTGATGCAGCCGTACCGCTTAATAAAGGACCACCGCACAAAGTTCGAGGTTGGCGACGTGGACCGTGTTTTGGATGGCGATATCGACCCGTTTATCCGCTCGTTTTTGATGGCCAAAAAGACAAAAGGCAAACTTAGAGTTGAGTTGGACGACGCCGACGTGGCCTAAATTCACGCTGTCAAACTCTATTCTGCTCGTTTAACTGCAGATTCCTGCTGTTCGGCCCTCGTCTAACGCATTTGAATTCAACAATTTGATTATTGGCTTTTCGAATGGTACCGTTCAGGCGTAGCGACTATAATAAATTGTTGGGCTGTATACGCGTCCCATTGCCGTCCCCCCGGCAACAAATACTTAAGGAGATCCTGTTTTGAGCGAAGCCTTACGCAATTTCCTGTTCACTTCTGAATCCGTGACGGAAGGTCACCCGGATAAGATAGCGGACCAGATTTCTGATGCGGTACTCGATGACGTGATGAGGCAGGATCCCAACGGCCGTGTGGCCTGCGAGACGCTAGTCACCACCGGTCTTGCCGTAGTTGCCGGAGAAATCACCACCACCGCGCATGTGAACTACGACGAACTAGTGCGCGACACGATTCGCGGCGTAGGTTACGACCGCGCCAAGTATGGATATGACTGCGACACTTGCGCCGTCCTGTGCACCGTAAAGCGGCAGTCACCGGACATCGCTATGGGTGTGGATACCGGTGGCGCAGGCGACCAGGGTTTGATGTTTGGTTATGCCTGCGACGAAACCGATGAGCTGATGCCCATGCCCATCCAACTGGCACACCGCCTCACGCAACGTCTCTCCGAAGTTCGCAAGTCCAAGAAAGTCGATTTTCTGCGTCCTGATGGAAAATCCCAGGTCACCATTGAATATCGCGATGGGTTGCCCGTGCGAATCGACACCGTGGTAGTTTCGACGCAGCACGATGACAAAATTTCGAATGAGGATCTCCGCGAAGCGATCACTGCGCAAATTATTAAGCCCATCCTTCCCGCGGCAATGCTCGACTCCAAAACGAAATACCATATCAATCCGACCGGCCGATTCGTGATCGGCGGCCCCATGGGTGATGCCGGCGTTACCGGGCGCAAAATTATTGTGGACACTTATGGCGGCTACAGTCGTCACGGCGGCGGTGCATTTTCCGGCAAGGATCCCAGCAAGGTGGATCGCTCGGCCAGTTACATGGCGCGCTACATCGCAAAAAATATTGTGGCTGCGGGACTGGCTCGCAAAGCGGAAGTGCAACTCGCGTATGCCATCGGCGTGGCTGAGCCCGTGTCCGTGATGGCCGATACGTTCGGCACCGCATCGGTTGCCGAGGAAAAGATCACGTCGCTAATCCGCGAATTTTTCTCGCTCACTCCGAAGGGCATTATCGAGACCCTGGATTTGCGTCGACCGATTTACAAAGCGACAGCGGCTTATGGTCATTTCGGGCGCACCGGTCCGGGATTCACTTGGGAAAAGACCGATCGTGCGGATGCGCTTCGCAAGGCTGCCGGACTGGGTACCACGTCAGCGGCGAGTGCGACTGCCGAAGTCGGGGCGCGCCGCTAATTTGTCGGCATCTTTAACATTTGTTGAAATTTGTAAGGTTGTTCCCCCCTATCCTCGCGCGAGTCATATCGCCGAAAAAATCGATTAAGGAGTGTTTCCTTTGGCTACCGCTGAACTGAAAAAAGGTGATGTGAAAGATATCGGCCTCGCCGATGCAGGCAAGCGCAAGATCGAGTGGGCGCAACAGCAGATGCCCGTGCTGGAATCCATTCGCAAGCGATTTTTGAAGGAGCAACCGCTGAAGGGCCTGCGCGTCTCGGCATGTTTGCACGTCACCAGTGAGACTGCCAACTTAATGATCGCCTTGCGCGATGGCGGAGCCGACGCGGTGTTGTGTGCGTCGAACCCGCTTTCTACGCAGGATGAAGTGGCCTCCTCGTTGAATCGCGATTACAACATTCCGACCTACGCGATCAAGGGCGAAGACAACGACACGTACTATTCGCATTTGCGCGCGGCATTGGATCATCAGCCGCAATTCACTATGGACGATGGCGCGGATCTGGTGACCATGCTGCTGACCAAGCGCACCGATCTGGTACCAAACGTAATCGCGGGTACCGAAGAAACGACCACCGGCGTGATTCGTCTACGCGCCATGGCCAAGGATGGCACGCTGAAGTATCCGATCGTGGCCGTCAATGACGCCATGACCAAGCATTTTTTCGACAATCGCTACGGTACTGGACAGTCGACCATCGACGGAGTGATTCGCGCGACAAACGTGCTGATTGCGGGATTAAAAGTGGTGGTGGCCGGCTACGGATGGTGCGGACGTGGGGTGGCCATGCGCGCGAAGGGCCTCGGCGCGGACGTCATTGTGACGGAAATCGATCCGGTGAAAGGCATTGAAGCGGTGATGGATGGATTCCGCGTGATGCCCATGGCCGAAGCGGTGAAGGAAGGCGACATCTACATTACCGTGACCGGAAACAAAAGTGTTATTCGCGGCGAACATTTTGAAAGCATGAAGGCTGGCGCGATCGTTTGTAACTCGGGACACTTCAACGTGGAAATTGATATTCCTGCGCTGGAGAAAATGTCGAGCGGCAAGCGAGAAGTGCGACCCTTGGTGGATGAATACACGCTAAAGGGTGGACGCAAAGTTTATCTGCTAGGCGAAGGCCGCCTGGTGAATTTGGCGACTGCGGAGGGGCATCCTGCTTCGGTGATGGACATGAGTTTTGCGAACCAGGCGCTTTCAGCCGAATATCTGCGCGCGAACTACAAAAATCTGAAACCGCAGGTTTATGTCGTACCGGAGCATTTGGACAAGGAGATTGCGCGCTTAAAGTTGGAGACCATGGGGCATAAACTGGATAAGCTGACGCCGGAGCAGGAACATTATTTGGCGTCGTGGCAGGAAGGTACCTAGCCCCCGCGACAGCCGCAAGAAATTTGTAACGGCAGTTTTCACGGGGGCGCGCAAATTGCGCCCCTTATTTTTTTGCCACCGTATTTTTGAACAACTGAGCTTACTTATGTGGGATCTCTGTACACGATCGTTGGACACAGCCCGACTGCGCGGTGCTTCGTACGCGGACGTTCGCGTCATGCATCAGCGGCAGCGCGATCTGACCACCAAAAATGGAATAGTCGGCAGTCTGACGCAATGTGAGTCCATCGGCCTCGGGATTCGCGTGCTGGCTGGCGGTGCCTGGGGATTTGCATCCACGGACCGGCTGACCCGTGAAGGCGTGGAACGATGTGCGGCACAAGCGGTGGCAATTGCTAAAGCGTCAGCTTCCGCTAAACGGAACGACGTGGTGATGGCTGATGAGCAGGTTTACATTGACAGTTGGCAAAGCCCCTTTCGCAAGGACCCGTTTGAGATTCCGCTGGAAACCCAGTTGACATTGTTGCTGGCGGCCGATGCCGAGATGCGGCGGATAAAAGGCGTAACGCTGACGGAAACGGATATGCAGTTTCGCAAAACGGATAGCTGGTTTGCGTCCAGCATTGGCTCGCGCATTCATCAGAGAAAAGTCACATCGGGATGCGGCATTGTGGCGACCTCATTCAAGGGTGAAGAAATTCAGAAGCGCTCCTACCCAAATAGCTTTGGTGGGCAGCATGCCTTGCAGGGCTACGAACTGATCGAGTCGCTTGATCTGGTGAAGCACGCGGCGATCATTGCGGAGGAATCCGTGGCACTGCATAGCGCCGCGCAATGTCCGGAGAAAAAAGGAACCCTCATTCTTGGCGGGAGCCAGTTGGGTTTGCAGATCCATGAATCCATTGGGCATCCCATCGAGCTGGATCGCGTGCTTGGCGAGGAAGCCAATTTTGCGGGCACCAGTTTTCTAACGCTCGACCAAGTAGATCGGTTGAAGTATGCGTCGGACATTGTTAACGTCGTGGCCGACGCGCGGCTCGAGCATGGCCATGGGCTCGGCACTTTTGCATATGACGATGAAGGCGTTCCGGCGCAGCGCACCGATATTATCCAAGAGGGGCAATTCCGCGGCTATCTGTCCAACCGCGAAACTGCGCGCCTGATTGGACTGGATCGCTCTTCGGGCACCATGCGCACCGAAGGCTGGAACCGCTTGCCCATTATTCGCATGACCAACGTGAGTCTGCTGCCCGGCAATTGGGATTTTGACGACCTGATCGAAAGTACTGACGACGCGATACTAATGGAAACGAACCGGTCGTGGTCCATCGACGATCGCCGCTACCAGTTCCAGTTTTCTACCGAAATCGGTTGGGAGATCAAGGGCGGCAAGAAAGTTCGCATGCTGAAAAATCCCAGCTACAGCGGTATTACCACGGAATTCTGGAACTCCTGCGATGCCATCTGCAATGCGGAATATTGGACCCTGTGGGGCACGCCAAATTGCGGTAAGGGCCAGCCCATGCAGACCATGGGCACAGGGCACGGCGCATCACCTTCGCGATTCCAGAACATCCATATCGGCGCGGCGTTTGCGGAACAATTGTCGGATAAATGAAAGTGTCGGCCAAAACCAGCAGGCACGTGCCGCGCAAACAACCTGTGAGAGACGGCGCCCGCGTTGAGCTATTACCCGAGCGTGAGCTGCGAAAGATTATTGATACGGTCTTGCGGCTGGCAAAATTGCTCGGCGTGGAAGAAACCGAAGTGCACGTGGATGAAGTCGCCGACGCACTCACGCGTTTTGCCAACAACGCCATCCATCAAAATGTCGCCGAACATGGTTTAACAGTGTCGGTTCGCACCGTGATGGAAGAACGGACCGCGCGCGCGACTACCAATCGTATTGACGAAGATTCACTTCGCGCCGCTATCGAAAGTGCGCTCTCGCTGGCCGCGAGCCAACCCAAAGATCCACGGCTGCTGCCCATGGCTGCAAAACAGAGCTACAGGCGCGTCAACCGTTTCATCAAACAAACAGCCGCGGTAACTCCCGACGCTCGAGCGCAACCGGTGCGCCGCGCCTGCGACCTGGCCATTAAGAATGGGCAAGTCGCGGCGGGAATTTACTCCACGGGGCAGAGCCAGACGGCGGTGGGCAATTCTCGTGGTTTGTCGGCGGCGTATCGTGAAACCCACGCCGAGTTTTCCATCACCATGCAGGAAAAACCGGCGGCCAGTTGGGCCAAAGCCAATTCTGCCGACGTGGGAAATTTTAGTCCCCCGGAACTTGCTGCTCGAGCCAGCGAGAAGGCGCATCAAGCCGTTGAGCCACGAGAATTGTCGCACGGACGATACACGGTGATTCTTGAGCCCGCTGCGGTGCTCGACCTGGTCGGTTTTCTTTTTTACGATTTCTCCGCCACCGCGGTGCAGGACAAGCGCAGTTGCCTCAACGACCGCATGGGCAAGCAGCTTTTTGGCAATAATATTTCGATTTATGACGACGCCTACCACCCGCTTCAGCTTGGGGCGCCGTTTGATGGCGAGGGCATGCCGCGGCAGAAGGTTCAGCTTGTGGATCGCGGGATACCGAGGAGCCTGGTGTACTCGCGCAGCAGCGCCAAAATTGCAAGGAAAACGCCGACGGGACACGGTTTCATGCTCCCGAATGAATATGGCGAAGCGCCCATGAATCTTGTTTTCTCCGGAGGCGATTCCACGCTTGAGCAAATGATCGCATCCACGGATCGCGGTCTGCTCGTGACCAGGTTGTGGTATATCCGCGAGGTCGACCCGTACGAAAAGATCATGACCGGCATGACTCGGGACGGCTTGTTTTTGGTGGAAAAGGGACGGGTGGTTTCCGCAGTACGCAATTTCAGGTTTAACCAATCGTTGCTAGAGATGCTCAGTAACGTCGAGATGATGGGTCCTCCCGTGCGGGCTACTGGTGAAGAGGCGTTCGAAATGGTCGTTCCCGCGATGAAAGTCCGCAATTTTCACTTTTCCGAAGTGACAAAATTCTAACGACATCCGCATTCGTGACAGAACTGTAACAATCCACGTCACTTTACCTCGCCCGTCAGAAAACGAATCCGCCGCATTCAAATTCTGCGTTTTACTTGTCAGCACGGCAGAGCCTATATACAGACATATGTCTTCCGGGTGCCGCACGTCCAAAAGGGAGCGGGTATCTGTCTTTTCGCGCCATGGACAAGCCCTGCCTGCGCGTCACCCCAACTGGGGTCATCCCGACCACGACGCTTGCGGCACGGGTTTTGTCGCGCGACTGGGCGGTCCGGCAGGTTACGACATCATTGAATATGCGTTAACCGCCCTGGAACGCCTCACGCATCGAGGCGGCGTGGACGCCGATGGCGCCAGCGGGGACGGCGCGGGCTTGCTCACATCGCTTCCTGACGGTTTCTTCCGGGCGCGCGCAAAAGAACTGGATATCGAGCTCCCCGAAACATTCGGGCTAGGTTTTGCCTTTCTGGCGACTGCGGGACTAACGGATGCGCGCTCGGCTATTGAGGCCGCTGCGGAAACCGAGCGGCTACGCGTCCTGGGATGGCGACGTGTGCCCGTCGACCCGCGTTCTTTGGGCCGGCGCGCGCTGGAAACCATGCCGGAAATCTGGCAGTTCTTCGTCGAAGCCGCGCAAAACGCCAAAACTCAAAACGCCAGAACCCCAGCGCGTTTCGAGCGACGCCTGGCCATGTTGCGCAAGCGCTCGGAAATTGCGATGCCTCCTCGTTGTTACATCTGTTCGCTATCCTCCCGCACGGTGGTCTACAAAGGTTTGCTCACTCCTTGGCAATTCCCCCAATTTTACAAAGATTTGCGCGATTCCTCATTCAAGACTACCTTTGCCATCTTTCACCAGCGTTACTCCACCAACACGCAGCCGTCTTGGGACCTCGCTCAACCGTTCCGTCACGTAGCGCATAACGGCGAGATCAACACCATCATTTCCAATCGTCGCTGGCTGCGCGCCAAGCAGCGCAAACAGCGCGCCAGCCTCAAGGTGGGCCCCTGGTTCCAGGCGCTGGAGCCCGATGTCAGCGATTCCGCAAGCTTTGATAACGCCTTCGAGTTGAAGTTGTTGGAAGGTCTGGCGCCAGAAGAAGCGATGTTGGGATTGGTTCCTCCGGCTTTTGAGAAGGATCCGCTTTTGTCGCGTGACGTACGCGGAGCGCTAGCCGCCGTTTCGCAGCACAACGAGCCGTGGGACGGCCCTGCCGCGCTGGTTTTCTCCGATGGGCAGTTTGTGGGCGCGAAACTGGATCGCAATGGCCTCCGCCCGCTGCGCTACACGTTGACGCACGACGGGTTGCTCATCGCAGGTTCTGAAACGGGTTTAATCGATTTTGAAGAATCGCGAATCGCAGAACGCCAGCGCCTGGGTCCCGGGGAAATGATTCTTGCCGATCCTGCGTCAGGCCTCTTTCTGCGATGGCGCGATATCCTGAAACGGCTGGGAGGGCGCATCGATCGCGCTTCCGTCAAACACCGCCCACTGGGCAAGCCAATCCAGCCTGTCGTGACGTTACGCGTAGAGCAGCCTAAGCGCATCGCGGCTGCGGCTGGCTGGACGGAAGATCAATTTAAGACCTTATTTACCGCCCTGGTGCACGGCAAGGAAGCAGACTGGAGCATGGGTGACGACGCTCCGCCGGCATTTCTTTCTACCTTGCCGCGCACCTTGTGGGATTACTGCAAGCAGCGTTTCGCGCAGGTCACCAATCCGCCGATCGATCCCTTGCGCGAGTCGCACGTCATGTCGCTGGAAGTACACCTAAAGGGCGGCCTGACTCTGCCGACTCCTTTGCTGGATGCCGCCCAGCTTGCGCAACTCACGGAAGAATTTGGCTCTGTTCGCCATGTGGATTTCACCTTCATTGCCGCCATGGGAGTCCCGGGCGCGCGTCGCGTAATTGCTCAGCTATCCACTACCCCTCTGAGCAGCGGCGGGCGTCCGGGTCTCCTCCTCCTTTCCGATCGAGCCATCAGCAAAGATCGAGCTTGTTTGCCTGCGTTGTTAGCGACGGCAGCGGTGTGGAAGGCCATGGTGCGCGAAGGGCTGTGGGACGTGCCACTGGTCGTGGAGTCCGCCCAGGTTTTTGATACGCATCACATCGCCTTGCTCGTTGCCAATGGCGCCAGCGCAGTGCTTCCATATCTCGCCGATCAGTTTGCGGAGGCTCTGGAGGCCGGCGGAACCGAGCGCGTGCGGACTGCGGTTCACGCCGGTTTGCGCAAAGTTCTCGCCCGCATGGGCGTCTCCACCGTCGCAAGCTACCGCAACAGCCAGCTTTTCGAGATTGTCGGGCTTTCCGAAGATCTATGCGCGGAGTTTTTTGAAGATGCCGCGGATTTTCCGGAACAGAAAAGCCTCGATGAACTGTTGGCCGATTATCTGCGCATGCACACGGCGGCCTTCGCGGCGGCGTCCGACGACATGGGAGACGCGGGGCTATATCGCTTCCGCAAAGGCGCGGAGCTGCACGCCAACTCGCCGGAAATTGTGCGGCGTATGCATGCCCACGTGAAAGCGCCCGATGCGAAGAAGTATTCGGCGTTTGAAGAATTGGCGGAGCGTCAGGGAACCGTATTTCTGCGTGATTTGTTGGATACCGTTCCAGGTACGCCCGTTCCGGTGGAGGAAGTTGAATCTTCCGCGTCGGTGCTGAAGCGTTTCAGCACGCAGGCCATGTCGCTGGGCTCGCTTGGCCCGGAGGCCCATCGCACCCTGGCAGTAGCGATGAATTTGCTGGGCGGACGCAGCAACACCGGAGAAGGCGGGGAAGATCCGGCCACTTACCGCTACGAACCCGCGGCAGCAAATAAAATCAAGCAGGTGGCTTCCGGACGCTTCGGCGTAACCGCGGATTATCTGGTACATGCCGAAGAGCTGGAAATAAAAATGGCGCAAGGCTCCAAGCCTGGTGAAGGCGGGCAACTCCCGGCGCGCAAAGTCACGGAATACATCGCTCGCATCCGCCACGCTACGCCCGGCACACCGCTGATTTCACCGCCGCCGCATCACGATATTTACAGCATTGAAGATCTGGCGCAGTTGATCCACGACTTGCGCGCCGTGAATCCGTTTGCTCGCATTGGCGTGAAGTTGGTCTCCGGCGCGGGAGTGGGAATTATCGCTGCGGGCGTGGCCAAAGCGGGCGCGGATGTGATCACCATCAGCGGCCACAACGGCGGAACGGGTTCTTCGCCGCTGACTTCCATTAAAAATACCGGTTTACCTTGGGAAATTGGTTTGCGCGAAACGCATGACACCCTGGTTCGCGCTGGCCTCCGTTCACGTCTCTCTCTCCGCGTGGACGGAGGCCTGAAATTTGCGCGCGATATTATTCTGGGTGCGATTCTGGGCGCGGATGAATTTGGTTTTGGGACGGCTTCGTTGCTCGCCATTGGCTGTGTCATGGCGCGGCAGTGCCATCTGAATACCTGCCCGGTGGGCATTGCCACGCAGGACGAAACGCTGCGCGCGCGATTCGCCGGAAAGCCCGAAATGGTTGTGGCTTATTTCCAATATCTTGCCGAGGAAGTACGCAAACGCATGGCGGAACTGGGAGTGCGTTCGTTGAGCGAACTTTCCGGCTGGTACGACCTGCTGGGAACTCGCTCCGGCATGGATGCGCTGCTGATTGTACCCATTTCCGAATCGCGTCGCGTAGCTACGCAACAGGAACCTGCCCTGCATGCCGCGGCTCGCGAGGCTTCGCTCCATTTCGCTGAGGATCTGGAACCACAATTAGGCACACAGCCAATTCACAATTCCGACCGTAGCGTTGGCGCAGGCATGAGCGGGGAAGCGATGCGTAGAAACAAAAACGGCAGCCCGCCGCTCGGCGAAATCACGCACGAATATAGCGGCTCCGCCGGGCAAAGTTTTGGTGCGTTCCTGGCCGAAGGTATGACGCTGCGCCTGCGCGGCGAAGCCAACGACTACGTCGGCAAAGGCCTCTCCGGTGGCACGATTTCTATTTCTGCCGGCCGGGCGGCCTCGCGGCGCGGGGATGTTTTGGTGGGTAACACCGTGCTATACGGTGCGACATCCGGACAACTGTATGTGGCCGGGCGCACCGGTGAGCGGTTTGGCGTGCGCAACAGCGGCGCACTGGCGGTCGTAGAAGGTGTGGGCCAGCACGGCTGTGAATATATGACCGGTGGCGTGGCGGTGATTCTGGGCCCGCTCGGGCTTAACTTTGGTTCTGGTATGACGGGCGGGCTGGCCTATGTACTGCGTTCGGAAGCCGAAGAAGTGTTGCACCGCGATTTCGTGACGCTGTCTGAGATAGACGCCAGCGAAGATACCTGGCTGAGGCGTGTGCTCGATGAGCACATTTACTTTACCAACAGCCCGCGTGCCGTGAAGCTGCTGCTGCGCAACGAGAGCCTGCCGATGTTGCGCGTGCAGCCTGTCCATTTTCAGGGCACGATCGAAGCCACCTGGAGACCGATGCTCGGCAAATTGCGGGACCGCGATGTTCCGGTGTCTGTCGCCTCGGAGACGCAAGCTTCGCAACCGGCTTTATTCGTCTAAGCAATCTTTAATCTAATTTAATTTGCAAAGGGCCATCATCAGCGCAGGCGGCTTCATAAATCAGTTATAATCTCCGCCGAGCACGACTTATGGATTTCGACCAACTCGCTACCTTCGTTTACGTTGCCAAACTAAAGAGTTTCTCGCGCGCGGGGCAAAAAGTTTTTCGGTCGCAGTCTGCCGTGAGCGCGCAAATTCGTCAGCTTGAACAGGCCTATCGCGCCAAGCTGCTGGATCGTTCCGCCAAATCTGTAGAGCTGACTCCCGCTGGCGAAGTTTTGTTCGAGTATGCCGAGCGGCTGTTGCGTCTGCGCGATGAGTCCATCCAGGGCGTGGCGGATCGCGGAAACGTGGTGCAGGGCACGGTGTTATTCGGTGCCAACGAAGCGACCTGCCTGTATTTGCTCCCCGATATTTTTGCGGAATTTCAGCGCCGCTACCCGCTGGTGCATATCAGCATTTATCGCAATTTCAGCCACAAAATCCTGCAGCGCATCGAGGATGGCACCATCGATGTCGGCATCGTAACCCTGCCGATCAAGGCGCTCAATACCAAGGTCCATCACATTTACCGCGACCGCTTGCGTTTTATGGTTAGCGCGCGGAACCCTTTGGCAAATCGCACCAAGATCACCCTGGAAGAAGTGGCGGCGCAGCCGTTGATTTTCCCCAGGACCGGATTCACGCGCCAGGTGCTCGACAAACTTTTTCGTCCGTACCGTTCGCGGTTGCGCATCACCATGGAGCTGCCCAGCATCGGAATGATTAAAAAGTTTGTGGGCGCGGATGCGGGAGTTTCGTTTATCAGCGAGAGCTTCGCGAGCGATCAGGTGAAGGCCGGGGAAGTGAAGCTCCTGAATGTGGAGGGCGTCGACCTGTGGCGCGAGCTGGGATTGGTTTACCGCCGGGACCGCAGCTTGCCGCGCGCAGCGCAATCCCTCATCGGCATTATTCGCGAAAGTCGTAAGTTGACCGAACCTTCCGTAGCCGCCGGAGCGTAGCGCTCCACCCGCCGCTAATCGCGAAATGACGCTTAGTTCTGATTAAATTCCAGGCTAGCGATAGCTCGTGCGATCACGTTTTCCTGTATCTGTATTAAGTCGGTACCGGAATAGGTCATGCCGACGATGGAGAACATGTCGCCGCTGCGCGCCACGATGAGCAGCGTTCCAGACCAGTCGTGATCGTCAGCGATTCCGCGGTATTGAATCTCGATGGCAGGGAATCCGCCCGCTACCGTTTTGCGCTGCGAAATGCGGCGGTAATTTCCGTACGTATCGCGCAAACGGCTTTCCACATCCGCGGCCGTGACCTCCAGTGTATTCGTCGTTTTTTCCTGTGCTACGACCATCAGAGTCGACTCGTCAGCAGTGCCCATAGCCACGATGGCGTTGGGTATCGTCTTGCGAGCATCATCAATCAGTTTCCAGCTTGGCGGTTTGTACATGCGAAAACCGTGAGTGTAGTTGACGTACACGTTGCCCTCTAGGGCTTCGCGGTTGGGCAATGAAGCTGGAGGTTTGGGCGTAGCAGGCTGCACTGCTGTGACCACGGGAATCGTTGAAGTTGCGGCTGCGGGCTTTGCATTCAATGTGGACACCGTTGCAGGCGCCGATGCTCCATTCGTTTTGCTTGGCACTGTACCTGCCGCGGACGCTGAAGTGGAAACCGGCGCTGGCGCCGGCGCCGGTTTCTTCTCAGGTGACTTCGGACTAATGACGGTGGATGCGTTCTTGGACCCCGCTCCGGCATTGCTTGCAGATTGAGAGGCAGGCGTCGCGCCGTTATTGGCTGGGACTGCGGATTTAGAACCGGCTGACGGCACGGGAGGTTTTACACCGGCAGTTACACCGGCAGTTGTTTGCAATGCATTTGACACTGTTCGGTCTTCCTTCCGTTCTGCTGACGAAGCTGGCCTCGGAGAAGCTTCACCGGGCTTTGAGACGGGGGGTTTTTCTGCAGGAGCGGCAGGAGTGGGCTCGGGCTTCGAGGAAGCGTTCACGGTCGGAGTAGTCGGAATGATCGCAGCGATCTTGTCTTTTTCTACCAGCACGAAGCCATAATCGGTCTTCACTTTAAACATGTTGTCTTCGTACGCGACAATCACGCCGTAAATTTTTTTGCCATCCTTTAGCCTGATTTCGTCCGCTTGTGAATTGATCCCAATTAGCGTAATGCCGCCAACGATCGCACTCAGTGCAAGAGTTCTTCGTAGACTAAGCGCGTTCCAAGGCATGTGGCTGAGTATGCTGCCGACCCCCGAGCGTGGCAATGTCTACCCAGTCACCGATTGTCCTCGCGGTCAAGGCTGTTCGTGTTTCGGCGCAAAGAGCCTTAAACCTAATCAGGGCACCTCGTGCCGCAGACAAAAGTGCCGTAACTGGAAATGTCGCGTTAACCACAGCACCAAACATAGTTATAGTACTTATAGAACCACGATTTTATTCTGCAATCAGGCTGCTACCAGCCCTGGGGGCAGAGAATGAAACAGCAAGTCTGTCGTGCAATCTTGGCGAGTGGAATCGCGGCTAGCCTGACCGTCATGCCGATGTATCCCGCTCAGAATCAATCGGCTGGCGTCGTCTTGGACGCCTACATGGCTCACTTAGGCGAGTCGCAACTGCGTCCCGGCGCGACCATTTATCCTGGGGACGTAGTGTCCACCGACTCAGAGGGTCGTCTCCAGGTGCGCGTGCATCAAGCACGGTTTGAGCTCATCGGCGAGTCCTACGCGGCCTTTTTTCCGGGAGCCAAGGGCGCTGTTGCGGAACTGCGGCACGGCACAATCATTGTCGCCCTGAATAGCCCGTCTGAGGACTTTGAGATTTTTGCCTCTGACGTGCGCATCGTCCCCAAGCCGGACCGTCCCGTTTTGGCCCAAATCACCATGAATTCGTCGTGTGACCTGCAAATCAAGGTCGAACATGGGGCCTTGGAGGCCACATCCGGTAAGGAAACCAAGACGTTGGAAGAAGATCACGCTTACGATGTCATTCCGGAGGTGTCGGTGAAGGATTCACGCAACCCAGCGATATCTCCCGAAGATTCTGATTTCCATCGTGGGCACGAACACGCCACGTGTGCAGCGGCGGCGAAACTTGGAAACCCACCTGCGGCCGGCTTGTCGCACTTCGCAATTCTTGCTGGCGCAGCCGCGGCCGGTATTCTGATCCCTGTTCTCATGCACGTTGGCGGTGGTCAGCCGGCGCCCGAAAGCCCTTTCATGCCATAGCTGAAGCACGGCCAAGCTGCGTCGATACCATCTGTCGCCGCAGTAATTTTGGCTGGTCAGTCTGTGCACTCTTCTAATTCTTAATCCCCCACGCGTGCGATCTGCCAAGTTGTCGCTGCGGAGGGATATTTGTGTCTCCGATGGCTTGGGGTAAGCTTATTCCACGACCTGTCTATGCCGTGAACGCAGCAGTTTCAGGATGTTCGCGCCAGGTTTAGTCGGGAGAGACCATGCCAGAACTCAACGCCACTCAGGTCAATGACACGAAGCCAATCGACACGAAGCCCAACGAAGCGAAACCGTTTGACACCGTGGATCATGTGGCGCTCGCGGTCACCGATGTGAAAGGCACCGTCGACTGGTATCTGAAGAATTTCAAGTGCAAGGTCGCGTACCAGGATGAAACCTGGGCTTTGCTCGAATTTGCAAATATCCGCGTGGCGTTTGTCCTGCCACAACAGCACCCGCCCCACTTCGCTTTGCTTCGCGATCCAGCGCTTTTCGGAGAGCCAAAAACGCATCGCGATGGCACTCGCTCGGTGTACATCACCGATCCTTCAGGAAACGCAGTGGAAGTACTCGCGCTGAAATAGAATTCTTGGCTCATTCTTTTCGGAGACTCAAACTCAATCCAGCTTTACGCCAGGTTTGATCGTTCCCTTTGCCCGCGCTATTTTCAGTAAATCTGGATAAAACTGGACGAACGAGTGTTCCTCCGCCGCGTTTTGTTCGTGGCACTTCCAACATGCGTTCTTGCTGGGCGTGGCCGCGCTGGCGGTTTTCTCGTCGCCTTCGAATCCAAAGTACGCCCACTTGTCCGCAAATCGCGATTCGTCCTTGACCTCCACGTCCAGACCCTGAAAAGCGCTTTGAAAGCTGCCGTGTTTGTTGATGGATCCATTGGACGTAGAGCTATAAATTTCGAGCACAAACATAGTTTTGTCTGGCCATTTCCCATTGGCTTGGAAATACTCGTAAGAACGGGGAGCCACGAAAACGTTGGTGAACTCCGGCGCTCCGTTTCCGCCGGCGCTTGGGTTGTAGCTCATGCCGAATCCTGACGACACGAAGACCCAGTGGCGATAGTCGACAGGCCGTGTCAGTTTGCCGTCCGCGGTGAATTCCGGGACCGCTGCTGGCGCGTCCTTTTTAGGTTTTCCGGCGGCCACCAGCGCCGCGAAGAGCAGCGCTGGCGCAATAATCCTCAAGACTGTGCGATTACTCATGAAACCTCCAATGCGTCCGCGAGCTTATTAAAGCGTCTCAAAGACTACGTCGCGACACGCCATAGAGTGTAAACGTGGACACTAACTAGTTGTTTCCGAAAAGTTACTCGTGGCCAGAAACCTCCAGCAAATTTGCGGGTACTTCGCCGGTTGGCTTTATGCGGCGATTCGCCAACCCGACGCCGGCAAGCACCAGCGCACCGCCCAGAATCTGCGAACCGGCTAGCGGCTCAGCAAGAATCAGCGCGGCAAGAACCGCCGTCAGCGGCCCTTGAGAGAGCAGGCTGATGGAGGCCGCAGTAGCGGGCAAATGTCCAAGCGCATAGGTAAGCGCAAGGTAGCCGCCGAGCTGCGAAATCAGCCCAAGACCGAACAGAGCTGCCCACGTGCGGCCGGGTGGAACTTTCAGAGAAATTCCCAGCTCCAGATTAATGATCAGCAAAGACACCCCGCTGGATATCATGGCCAGTCGCAAAAAAACGAGCGTGCCGGTAGTCCTGCGCACGCGCTCGGTGGCGATCATGTACGCCGCGAAGCATGCTGAAGCGGCCAGGGCCATGGCATCGCCCCATCCCAATTTGAAATGTCGCGCCAGGTCGCCCCACACGATGACACATGATCCAGCCAGCGCCAGCGATAAGCCGAGCCAAAAAGCGCTGCCGGGTTTCTGGCGAAAGATCAGCCAACTGAGCAGCCCTACAAAAACGGGAGTATTGTTGCCCAGCAAGGTGGCATTCGCGGCAGAGGTCTGCAAAATCGAAGTATTGAAAAAGGCGAGGTCGAGAGCAAAGAAGATTCCGCCTACTGCGATAACCAACATTGTTCTTTTGTCTACGCGTGGCGCTCGTTGCCCAATAAACCACGTAGGAATGAGCACCACCGCCGGGATAAGCATGCGATAGAATGCGGACGCTGGTCCGGGGATGTCCGTCCAACGCACAAAAATGGCGGACCACGCGATGCACAGCACGCCGGCGGCTAATGCGAGGTAAGGCCAGGCTTGCGGGGCTTCGCGCGGCCTAGTCATCCCACGCCGCACGTTTGCTGAAAATGTCGAAATGTTTCAATTCACGGAGTATCGCACACGAACCGCGCAGCGGCAGGAGCCCAATTTGGCCTATAAGATTTCAGGTGTCCATGCCGGCGGGATTCTGATCGCCGCGTGTTCCAAAGTGATGGTCACTCAATGACCGGTGAGTCGATGAAGCATGAGTCGCAGAGCGATAAACAGCGCGACGACAATCTCGGCATGCGCCGCAAAATCGCCCGCCGCGATTTCCTGAATGGTGTCGCTGTCGGTATTGGCGGTGCACTCGTAGGGGCTACTGCGGCGACGAAATCATTCGGCGCCGAAACGTTGCTGGCCGCCGCCGCGCTCGATGAATTTTCACCGGAAAAAGCCGCGGACTATTATCCGCCCGCGAAGCTGGGGATGCGCGGCAATCACGACGGTTCCTTCACATTTGCGCACCTTATGCGCGACGGTGAAAAGTGGGAGGACTTTGGTCGCGATGCCGACACCGGTGAAACTTATGACTTGGTGGTAGTTGGCGGCGGAATCAGCGGGCTTGCCGCCGCATATTTTTATCGCCAGCAAGCTGGTAAAGACGCGCACATTTTAATTCTGGACAATCACGACGATTTTGGTGGCCACGCTAAGCGTAATGAATTCCAGGCGGGCGGGCGCATGGTGCTGAGCTATGGCGGAACGCAATCGATCGAAAGTCCGGGCAAGTACAGCGCCGTCGCTAAGGCATTGATCAATGACATTGGAGTCCGCGTGGAGCGTTTCGAGCGGGCATACGATCAGGGACTCTATACAAAAATGGGCACCGCGGCGTTTTTCGACCGGGAAACATTCCGCGAAGATCGGCTGCTAACCGGAATGAATACGACTCCGTGGCCGGAATTTCTCGCCAAGGCTCCGCTTTCCGACGAAGTACGCCGCGATATCGTCCGCGTCTATAGCGAGAACAAAGACTACCTGGCGCCCATGTCGCTGGAGGAAAAGTCCGCGCTCTTGATGAAGATCAGTTATGCGGAATATCTAACGAAATATTGCAGGTTGACGCCCAAGGCTTTGCCATTTTTTCAAACCTTCACACACGATTTGTTTTGCGTCGGGATAGAATCCGTGGCGGCGATGCAATGCTATGAGGCGGGCGACGATTATAATTCGTTCACCTACGCTGGGTTCGACGGGCTGGGTTTCCCTCCGCACGAAAAAGAAGAGCCGTACATCTATCATTTCCCGGATGGCAACGCCTCGATTGCCAGGCTGTTGGTTCGTTCCTTGATTCCCGCAGCGATGCCGGGAAACTCGATGGAAGACATAGTCACGGCGCGCGCCATGTACAGCAAGCTCGATGAGGCCAATGCTTCCGTGCGTATCCGGCTGAACAGTACGGTCGTTCACGTGCACAACGACGGCGGTGTAGGTTCACCGAAACAAGTGCGGATCGCCTTCATGCGCGGCGGGAAATTGCACACCGTGTCGGGTAAGAACTGTGTGCTGGCCTGCTACAACGTGATGATTCCTTACATTTGTCCCGATGTGTCGGCGGCGCAAAAAGAGGCGCTCTCGTATCTCGTGAAATCGCCGTTGGTGTACACGCATGTCGCCCTCAGAAATTGGGAGCCCTTTGCAAAATTAAATGTCCATCACATCGTCGCGCCGGGCGGCTACCACACTTACACCGCTCTCGATTTTCCGGTCAGCTTAGGCAACTATAAGTTTCCGTCTAACCCTAAGGAACCTGCCGTTCTTTTCATGCTGCGCACGCCCTGCAAGCCAGGGTTGCCGCCGCGCGAACAAAATCGCGCCGGTCGCAGGGAATTAATGGAGACGCCGTTCTCCGTCTTCGAGCAGAACATTCGCGATCAATTGAACCGAATGCTCGGCTCGGCAGACTTCGATGCATCCCGCGACATCGAAGGCATCACCGTAAATCGCTGGGCTCACGGTTACGCCTTCACTCCCAATCCATTATTCGATCCTCCGTGGAAAGAAGAGGAAAAACCGTGGGTGATCGGTCGCAAGCGGATAGGGCGCATTGCGATTGCAAATTCCGATGCGGGAGCCGACGCCTATACAAATGTGGCCATTGATCAGGCTTGGCGCGCCATCGGCGATTTGCGCGAGACGAGTTGAACAGCCCCCTCTTCGGCTCCGCGTCGGCGTCCGCCAGCAAACCCAGCGTGACCGTCTGAGCCTAAATGTCCATTCGGCTTTTCTGGGCCAATATGATATGGTCTCAGACGTAGGCTCCCGAAGTTGGATTGCCTGAACTGCCTGGAACGTCAATCTGTCGCTCTTTCCTCCACTGGTTCAGCCAATTTTCAGCCAAGTTTTTGTAGTGCCGGAAAACGGCTGTGCCGAATTTTCGCACCTATGGCGCTTCGAAGGGCACCGGGAGAATTAAGATGAAGAGCTTATTTGTCGGGAATATGAGCTTTCAGACCACCGAAAGCGACCTTCGAGCGCTGTTTGAACCCTTTGGCCAGATTACGCGCGTGCACATGGCCATGGACCGGGAGACCGGACGGGCCCGTGGTTTTGCCTTCATCGAAATGCCCAACGATGAGGAAGCAGCCAAGGCCATGGCGGGACTCGATGGCAAGGAACTCGGCGGGCGCAACCTCAAGGTCAACGAAGCGCGTCCAAAAGGCGAGGGCGGACCACCACGCAGCGGACAGAGAAGCTTTAACAGCGGCCCCAGTGCGGGGCGTGGACCGAGCAGTGGCCGTGGCCCAAGTGGTGGCAGCGGCGGCGGCCGTGGCAAGGGTGGTGGCGGTGGGCGCGACCGTTTTTCGAACGAAGATTATCGTGAATCAGTGAGGCAACCGCGCGAACCGCGCTGGTAGTTTCACGCGTTGCATGAGTTGATTGACCGCCCCGGCGGGCTTGCGGGTGCGCACTCTGTGGCGAGGAGAGAGAATGACGACGACCTTTCAAAAGCGGCAGAAGGAAATGAAGCGCATGGAAAAGCGCAAAATGAAAGAAGAAAAGCGCGTTCAACGCAAAATGGATAAGACCACGCCCAGAGAAAATGGTACCGATGTCGATCCCGCCCTGGACCCTACCATCGACTGGAATCACTCCGACGATTACATGACGCCTGAGTAGCAGCCTACAACCGCGGCATTGCGACGAATAAAGCGATACTGCAAACCGCACTTCAGTTGAAGCCATTCACGTCGCGAAAGATTCACTGCGTTTTCATTCTGTGAGAACATCCGCACAGGATGATCTGTCGCCACTTCAAGAGCAAAAAATGGCCCGCCGTGGTTCCCTTCCGCGTCATTCTCGCTCTGTTTGCAGTTTTTGAATTTCAGCTCTGTTGTCTGTCCATCTCGCGAGCGCAGGGCGGCCCTCCGTATTACACCAACGATCCAGGGACCCCGGGAAACCGGAACTGGGAAATTAATCTGGGGTACATGCCATTTCTTTTTGCGCAACAATCGACGACACACACGCCTGATGTCGATATTAACTACGGCCTCGGCGACCGTATACAGTTGACGTTCGAAAATGCCTGGCTGCGAGACAGATTCAATGGTGCCCCCGCGAAATATGGTCTGGGACAAGACCAACTCGGTATGAAATGGCGGTTTTACGACGACACGAAAACCGGGTTGGAGATATCGGTCTTTCCGCAACTCTCCGTCAACAATTTCAATCATTCCGTGGAGCGGGGGATCACGCCGCCGGGCGCGAGTCTGATCCTGCCGGTGGAGTTCACGCGGAAACTAGGTCCGATCCATATCAATTGGGAGGTCGGCTACGACGCGGTGCATCGAGGATCCGACGGATGGATCGCCGGCGTAGTGGTAGGACGCGACATGACGAAGAAATTGGAGTTGGACGCCGAGTTCTACGGCTTCGGAACGTTTGATAGCTTGAACAATGAGCAGACTCTGGACGCGGGAGCACGCTACAAGTTGCGGCCGCCATTTATATTGCTGCTCATGGCCGGGCGGAGCGTCACGCATGCGAACAACGGACAGCCTTATTTTGTAGGCTATTTCGGGATGCAGTTTCTTTTGCCGCCGAAACCATTTGAGGACTGATTCGGCGGCAAGATTCTTTTGCTGTTCGCAAAAAGTTCGGAGTTTCGCCGCGCTGGAGTTTAAGCTTTTGTAGTGGAGTAGTGCTTCAAAACGCCATCGGAAACCACGCCCGCATACCGGCCCGCTCGCAAAAACTGCATCACCTTGGCGCCCTCGCGTGCCAGTTTGGCCCACCGCGAAGTCGTTTGTGGATTTTGCTCCAGTCCGCGAAATTCGAGGCCGTTCAATTCAAAATCAATTTGCGCGAGCCGGTTTTTTGACGTGCGGCGCACGGTGAAAGTCGATCCGCCAACGCTTACGATTTTCTTTTGTTCCACGAGCGCCTGGCGCCACACCGAGACGAAGGCTTCATCGATGGCGGAATCCGTGTCAGCGGCGGTCATGGTAATCGCGGTTTATTCAGGGCGACAAGGTTTAACGCTGCGACTGTGCTGTTGCGAAAAATTTGGCTCCGGGGCGTGGACTCGAACCACGATAGTCAGATTCAAAGTCTGAAGTCCTACCGATTAGACGACCCCGGAAGGGCCGCAAGAAGTTTAGCAGACGCACGCGGCCACTCAAAAGTTGTGTGCCCAGCCGTGCTGCGTTATTTTTACGGCATGCGATCAAATTCCGATTTAATCATGTTGATCTACGCGGCGTTCAACCGGCGTGAGATCGATTCAGTTATTGAGATGTTACACCCGGAAGTGGACTGGCCGAATGGCATGGAAGGTGGGCGTGTGCGCGGGCGCGCCGACGTCCGTCACTATTGGCTACGCCAATGGGCCCGGCTTGATCCCCGGGTTGAACCTTTGCATATCGAGGACGATGAGAGAGGCAACACGATAGTGGACGTCCACCAGGTGGTGCGGGACCTGTCGGGAAATATTCTTATCGATCAGATGATTCAGCACATATACGTCATTCGGGAGGGTCTGATTGAGCGCATGGACATTCGAAACGATGCGCAGGAGAAAGCTTCCGGATAACCCGACACAGCTTCAGTTTGACGCTACATTAGCGCAGAGAGTCGGCGAATCTCCAGTGTCGCATCTGGCTGGCGAATTGTAGGCCTTTGACTTCTTTGATTTTATCAAGCCTTAGAGTTCTGTGCGCAGACTCGGACAGTTCAGCGCCAGCCATATAAGAAAACTCAAACCGGCAAGAATCTCCGCCACTCGATCATTCAGCAGGAAAATAAAAATAATCATCGTTACCAATAAGCCCCATTTTGCGGATTCCTGGCGAATGGCCTGCCTCCACGTGACTGCGGAGCGGATTTCTGGAGTGCGCAAAGAGCGCTCGTGCTGAACCAGATGCACGAAGACGATCGATTTCGCGGCTACCAGCAGTAGGAACCCCGGCAGTGGCGCAAAAAATCCCAGGCCGATGGAAAACAACAGGTTCCCCAATTGTTCCGGGGAGCGAAAATGACCCTGAGGGCTGGGACGATCACGGCGAGTTAGAGCCGACGTTCGAATCGTGGCGGCGATACCAGTGAGTAGGGCAGCCACCGCAAAAAGTACACGCTCGTAAAGGCGAGGGTGGGAAGTGCCTTTGACCAGAGCCCACACGATGTCGTCGGACGCGACTATGTAGGTCGCAAAGCAGGCGGCAACGATGATCAGATGAATTAGTGTGCGGTGACGATACTCAAATTCGCTCGCTTTCATCAGTTTGCATCTCGCGAAATCCAAAACATCCGGTAAGATTTCAGCTCCGAGCCGCGATCGTTTTTGTCGTTCTGATGCGTCGAGCAATCATCCCGTAAATGGATGCACCATAGTTATACGCTGGGAATTCCATCCCGCATCAGCATCGAAAGGAAAATATGAAGACACGAATGTCATGGATGGGATTGCTTGTCGTTTTTGTCGGCGGAATCCAGTTTCTGGCCACCAGCACGCTGAATGCGCAATCGACTAAAAAGATTAACGGTGTGATCTCTGCCGAACAGTTCACAGCAGCCGATGCAAGCGAGATAATCCAAAACGCCATCAACGCGCTCCCTCCGACTGGCGGCACCGTTGACGCCCGGAATCTCGATGATCCCGACGGGAAGGGAAGTACGGTCATTGATCCCGGTACTCGCGTCGTTACGCTAATTGCTCGGGTCTTACATCTATACGATCCGCCAGATCGTGTTACGCAGCAGCTTTAAGATTCACGGTTCAGGGCAAGGAAAAAGTTCCGAAGACGCGCCGGTAACTTTGTTGCAAGTTGCGCCTCTTGCAGAAACATCGACGCAATCGTTCTTCCTTCCGCCGGTCAGCCCATCCAGGGCGTAGAGCTCGACCATTTTCGGCTTTATCCCACGCCAAGCAATTCGTCACAGCACGGGTTGTATCTTGTATCTTCGGGCGCCGGTGGGGGACTCTGGTACAGCAATTTGCATGATATTTGCGTAGGCGCCTGCGGGCCCGGCTCGCCGATGTTTGGAGGCAACAACATCGTCCTCGACGGCACTGCCGCCAAGGGACTTGGCGTGATTCAGTTTGTGAATTTTACAAATGTATAGGCGCCGCGTTCCGCCGCCGGAACCGGAAAGTACGGTTTGTTGATCAGGCGAAACGTTGGACAGGAAGATTTTTGAAACTGTGAATTCGATGGCCCGGTGATCGGCGACAACGGAACAAACATATGGATCGGCGATGGCGTCGCGGGCGGCGTGCTGATGCCTAACACCCTGCATTTTACAGAGTTGACTTGCCAGATGGCGGGCGTTTGCGCCTCGCTGAACGGTTCCTGGAACCTCACCTTCGATCACTCGCATATCGAAAATACCAAGGGCACTTGGGTGCTCAACCTTGGCGTCACCAATGGCAACGTGAACGTCGGAATTTTAAATAGTTACATCGCCACTTCGGGCAACGATTCTGGAAAGGGATTTATCGTCAAAGTAGCCTCTCCGCTTGCCACCGCCTCCGTTAATTTCACCGGGAAATTACGTTGAAAGCACCCCGGATACACTTTTTTCTGGTTCGGTCGCCAGCATTAACGGCATCAACAATTTTGGCATGGGCGGAAATGCCAACCACAATATTCCTTCCGCCAATCGCATTGCGTCTGCACTGCAGGTTTCCAGCATTCAATCCAATCTCGGCCCCAATCTTGACGCCAGCGAAATTGCCTTGGACGACAAGTGGGGCACCTCGGCATACATAAACGCCATTGCGCCGCAAAGCACCGGCCAGACCGCCAGATTTACAATTCACGTTGGCACCGACTCTGCCGCAGCGCGGCCCACCGTAACCGTCAAGTTTCCCGCGGCCTTCAATACCGCCCCGATTTGCACCCTGGATCAGCACGGAGGTACGCAAACCAATAGCAACGTTTTCTTTTCCCAATCGCAAGAAATCGCCGTCGGCAACTACCTTCACATTTGAAGGAACTCCTACGGCCAATTCCACCATTGATGTTGTGATGCGCTGCGGTCCGTAAGGATTTATTGTGTCTCCGTGGGCTGCGGGAATTGACCCATCGGAAATCCGTGGCGAAAGCATTCACCCGCCGTCGCGCAAATAGTAAAAGCCTCCGCTTGGGGATGTGCGATGCCAGCAACTTTCTGCTAGATTGATTAAGTCATCCGCACAACCACACGTGGAGAGGTGTCCGAGCGGTTTAAGGAGCACGCTTGGAAAGCGTGTGTAGGAGAAATCCTACCGTGGGTTCGAATCCCACCCTCTCCGCCATCTAGTCTGAGATTTTCTCTGCCAAAGATACTTCATTGCCAGAAGCGCGTTATTGCCGCGAAATTGCGGTAATTTTGTCGCAGCTCTTGGAGTTTTGAGAGACAACTAAACGAGCTTTATGGTAATGACCGGAATTTTTCTCCTTGCTCCGGCCGATGGTGTACTTAGCGAATGCTGTCTGGTCACACAAACCAGCCGTCGGAACCCCGTTGATCTCGCTAGGAGCCTGCTCTGGTGGCAAATTCGTTGTGTCCAGAGCAGGAGAAGCGTACGATGCGCGAGTCAGAGGTCCAAATCGGAAATTCCTGCCAAATTGGAGGGTAAAAGCGTGACTATCACAAGCAGATTTCTTGGCTGCTGCACGTTGCTTTGTGCCCTGGCGGGAGGGTTCGCCATTCCACCGTTTTCTCTTTGTTTGGCTGCTAAATCGCAAGCAGCCCAGCCAGGCCTTCCAGCCGGCGTGACTGCTGTCCAGTACGTCTACAAGGGGCTGAACTTTGAAATCCGGCTACTTCGGGGCCAGCTCTTTATGGTGCTCCAGAACGGGATGCCGATTGTGATGTACATGAGCGGCACCGTTCGTCCAATCAGCACCGACCCCACAATCGTCTCACTCGCGGAAGAAGCAGCGAAAGCCTATCGGTCGGGAACTCCGTCCGAGGCAGCGAGTGGCCCTGGTTCAGCGGGGACCGCCGGGCCTGCCCCAGCCGGGACGGCGCGGGCTCCATCATTGACGGTGGACGAGGTGATCTCGTTGATTGGCGCAGGGATTTCCGGCGACCTGATCATCGCAAAGATCCGCACGAGCGGCCAGACCTTTGACCTGAGCACTGACGATATGGTCCGTCTAAAGAAAGCAGGGGCCAGCGATGCAGTGATGAAGGCGATGATGAATGCCACGCCTGCTCCCGCAGCGACCTCCGCTGCTCCTGTTCCCGCGCCATCTGCCGCTGTCGCGCCGGCGGCCGGTGCTGCGCCGAATCCGGTAGCCGAAGACCCTAACATGGGAAAGCTGAAGAAAGAGGGCTTCATGGCGAGCATTGGTCATGGAGTTAAAAACGCCGCGACTGGAAAGACCATCATTGACCGGCTAAGCATGCGAAACATTCTGCCGCAATGGGATCCGAACAAGCGGCTGAGTGAGCAGTATCCTCACATCGCCATCACGGTACTTCATTCGCCGGGGGACTGGACGGACGATTACCGGGACGTTCTGCGCAAGAATAACATCCCGCTGACCTGCTTCAAGCTGAAGGCCGTGGTCTGGCTGGATGCGACTCGATCCAAGACAACGGACGAGTTCGAATGGTGCTTCGATAAAGACATGATGATGGCCGAGCTCCAGCCGACTTACCTGTATAGTTTTGTTGCAACAGAGGCCGACGACCAGACGACCGGGATTAACCGTACCGATGGCCCGCAACCACCCGAGAAGTTGCTGCCCAACGATCGCGCAACGCTGGACATGGAGGCAAAGACCAACCCCCTGGGCGCAAGCAAAGACCTGAACCTGGATCAAAACAGCTTGTTTGCAATCATGTTTGCCAATGTGCGGAAGGATCTCGGTGAGACCCTGGCATCGGATGGAGATTTCCGGGTTTGGATCACGACGATCAAGCG
>Ga0182015_10000284_pt1 | contig 72979 bp, 56 predicted proteins | sample 712P3MmetaG_FD_120478 | JGI IMG/M metagenome (GOLD analysis project Ga0182015, IMG submission 120478) | Permafrost microbial communities from Stordalen Mire, Sweden - 712P3M metaG | ecosystem: Environmental > Terrestrial > Soil > Wetlands > Permafrost | place: Sweden: Stordalen | collected...
CTCCGACGCGCCCTTGCGACGGTAGAGCGCATCCTCGGCGACTACGTCAGCAACGCTCGACTTGGAGCCGCCGCTTGAAACTTGTCACAAGATCCAGAGACCCGTAGACCAAGAAGTTCTAGGTGGTGGAACTGCGTCTCAACCCGCTTTGCATGGGCGACGACGCGGCAGCCGGCTGAGATCAAGGCAAAGGCGAGCCGAACGTTTGCCGCAGGTCATGCACTCTTCAACCCGCTCCGAGTGCGAGTTCAGCGCATCGTCGATCGTCGCTTCAACCGCGCCCGCTATGACGCGGAGGCGACCGTAGCAACCTTCGCGGCACGGCTCCGGGACGCCGTCGACCTGGAGACCGTGCGAACCGAGCTGCTCGAGATTGTCAACCGGGCCGTCGAGCTTGCGCACGCCTCGGTGTGGATCAAGCGGCGGGAGTCCGGCTGAGCCATCACTCCGTTGCGCACCCTCTAGCGAACAGACTCGGCCGAGGTGGGGAACCGTCCTTGGCTCCTGTTCTAAAATGGCCCGGGCCTGGCCATCCGGATGCGGCGCGCGACACGAAGGCGCCGGAGGTGGTCCCCGGTAGGGCCGAAGCCCCGAGTTTCCGTAGCCGCAGGCAGCGGGAGTGGTCGTGGCGAACCTGCTCTAAAATAGGCCGGGCCCACCTGTCCCGATGCGGGGCGCGACACACGAGGGAGACCTAAGGATGCCGAAGGCGGTCATCGTCGAGGCAACCCGTACCCCGATCGGCAAGCGCAACGGGTGGCTCTCGGGCCTGCACCCGGCCGAGCTCTTGTCGGCGGTGCAGATCGAGGTCGTGCGACGCGCTGGGATCGATCCCGGCGAGGTGGAGCAGATCGTCGCCGGCTGCGTGACCCAGGCCGGTGAGCAGGCCTCGAACGTGGCCCGCACCGCGTGGCTGTCGGCGGGACTTCCCTACCACGTCGCCGCGACGACGGTGGACTGCCAGTGCGGGTCGGCCCAGCAGGCGAACCATTTCGTGGCGTCGATGATCGGCGTGGGGGCGATCGAGGTCGGAATCGCCGGCGGGGTCGAGGCGATGAGCCGCGTCGGTCTCGGCGCCAACGTGTACGGCGGCCCGGGGATCCCGCGGCCGGCGCACTTCCCCTGGGACCTCCCGGACCAGTTCGGCGCTGCCGAGCGGATTGCGGAGCGAAGAGGCCTCACGCGCCGCGACCTCGACGAATTCGGGTACGCCTCCCAGAAGAAAGCCGCAGTCGCCGTGGCAGAAGGTCGCTTCGAGCGGGAGGTCGTGCCGGTCGAGGCGCCGGTTCTGAGCACTGACGGCCCGACCGGAGAGCGGCTCGTCGTGAGCCGCGACCAGGGACCGCGCGAGACGACACTCGCCGGCTTGGCCGACCTGAAACCCGTGGCTGAAGGTGCGCTGCACACCGCCGGGACGTCTTCGCAGATCTCCGACGGTGCGGCCGCGGTGCTCTGGATGTCGAAGGAGCGAGCGAAAGCCGAGGGCCTTCGGGCCAGGGCGAGGATCGTCGCTCAGTGCGTCGTCGGTTCCGATCCGTACTACCACCTCGACGGTCCTGTCGACGCCATGCAGCGACTGCTCGACACCTCCGGCATGACGGTCGACGACATCGACCTGTTCGAGGTCAACGAAGCCTTCGCGTCGGTCGTCCTGTCGTGGGCGAGCGTGCATCGGCCGGACATGGAGCGGGTGAACGTGAACGGTGGGGCCATCGCGCTCGGCCATCCCGTCGGGTCGACCGGGAGCCGGCTCGTCACGACCCTGCTCCACGAGCTCGAACGGCGCGATGCAGGCGTCGGTTGCGTGCTCATGTGCTGCGGTGGGGCGCTGGCGACGGGAACCATCTTCGAACGGCTCTCGTGAGCTTTCCCCTGGGACCCTTGCCGGTGCGCGATCGGTGAGCCGCGGTAGTGTTGGCGCGTCGGCGGGACCGGTGTTCGGGGAGCCGTGCGCGAGGGGCACGGCATCTCGTGCGGCGCCGCTTTGGTCGCACGCCAGCTGACCGGTAGCCTCTCGCAGGTGAGCGAGGGTCATCCGGGACCTGACCGGCTCCGTAGTCCAAGTGGAGTGCGACCGGAACTGCTCAACGCGAGCGACGCCAATCTTGCCCTGGCGATCGCCCGCTATCGCGAGGACGCCCTCGCCGAGGCCTACCGCCGGCACGCCGGCGCGGTCTTCGGCCTGGCGCGTCGGCTGCTGCACGAGCGGGCAGCTGCCGAAGAGATCGTCCAGGAGGTGTTCGTGCGGCTCTGGCACGCGCCGGACCGTTTTGATCCGGAGCGAGGCACGCTGCGGTCCTACCTGCTCGCTCAGGCGCACGGCCGCGCCGTGGACCAGCTGCGATCGGAATCGGCTCGGCGGCGGCGTGAGGAGCGCGAAGCGCGCGAGACCGCCCGTGCCGGCTACGACGTCGAGCACGAGGTGGGGGACATCATCGTCGCCGACCAGGTTCGCGAGGTCCTCGGTGCCCTCCCCGACATCGAGCGCCGGCCGATCGAGCTGGCGTACTTCCGGGGCCACACCTACCGCGAGGTGGCCACGCTCCTGGGCGAGCCGGAGGGCACCGTCAAAAGCCGGATCCGCTCCGGCTTGAAGCGCATGCACGGCCAGCTCGCCCTCGGCGGGTTGGGTCTGAAGGGCGACCAGGCATGACGCACACCGAGATCGAAGAGCTGCTCGGCGCCTACGCCCTCGACGCCGTCGACGCCGAGGAGCGTCAGGAGGTCGAGGACCATCTCGCCACGTGCCCGCGGTGCCGGGCGGAGATCGCGGCGCACCGCGAGGTGACCGCGCTGTTGGGCAACCCCGCCGGCGATGCCCCCGCCGTCGCGCCCGAGGACCTTTGGGACCGCATCTCCGCCTCGCTGCAGGACGAGCCGCCTGCCCTTGCCCCGGTGGTGCGACCCACCGACTGGCGCAGGTTCGCCGTCATCGCGCCCCTTGCGGCGGTCGCCGCTGCGCTCATCCTGGTCGTCGGGCTGCTGGCGGCGAAGGTCGGGAACCTCGACAACAAGGTGAAGGGGCTCGGTACGGCCTACAGCGTCGGCGCCGTCATCCTCAATCCGTCGCACCGGACCGTGCAGCTCACCTCGACGACGGGGAGCTGGCATACCGAGGTGGTCGTGCTGCGGGATGGGCAGGGCTTCGTGATCAACCCGACCATGCCCTCGCTGCGGCCCTCGGAGACCTTCCAGCTCTGGGCACTCTCCAGCGGCAAGGTCGTCTCGCTCGGTGTGCTCGGCTCCCATCCGGGCGGTGCAGCGATCCGCGTCGAGCCCACGATGACGACGCTCATGATCACCGCCGAGCCGCTCGGGGGCACGCCCGCCCCGACGACTCCCGTCCTCGTGCGGGGGAATCTGCCCGTCGGGCTCTGAGCCCGGGCCGGCCCGGCCGGTCGCTCAGTACGGCGTGTTCGTCGAAGCGAACCCGATGTCGTCCCCGTTCAGCCCCTTCCAACCCGCGGTCAGGGTGTAGCCCGTGACGGCAAGTGTCGGCGCCTGGTTCGTGAGTGCCTGCGGCTCGAACTCCTGCGGTGCCCAGGTACCCCACTTCTGGAAGATGGGCCAAGAGCCGGAGTACCCGATCTTGTGCGTCGTCCTGCCTTCCCAGGCCACGTAGACGGCATCGCCCATTGTGGCGAGAGCGGGGGTTGCGGCGGTGAGCGCCTGGGGAACGGTGTCCTGCGCCGCAAGGTCGTCGAGGGGGAGGTAGCCGATGGTGTTGTTGTCGTTGGTCCACCCGAAGATCAGCGTGTCGAGGTTCGTCGAGAAGGTGAGCGCCGGCCCGTACGGCGTGATGATGACGTCGCCCTTGGCGTTCTCCAGCTTCACCGGTGCGCTCCACTTGGAGGGGGACGTCTCCTCGGAATAGTTGATCGTGTCGTTGGCGTCGGTCCAGGTGATGAACGGGAGCCCGACGTTGCTGGCGATCGCCGGCGCCGAGAACGTCGCGGCCGAGGTGAGCTCCTGTTGGCGCGCCCACGTCGAGCCATTGAAGGAGGAGAACCAGACGTTGGCCACCCCGGTCGCCTTTCCCTTCCAGGCCAGGATCAGCGAGGAGCCGTCGGTCGCGAGGGCAGGTGCGGCGCTCGACAGGGCCGAGCCGGGGTTGGTCCCGCCCCAGGACACCTCCTGCGCCACGGCCCAGCTCGAGCCGTTGAAGCTCGAGTACAACAGCTCGTCGCCGCTGAGCATGTCGGTCCACACCGCGTACAGCGTGTGACCGAGATACGCGAACGCAGGGCTGAGCACCGTGCTGGCGCTGCCGCTGCTGCCGTTGGGGCCGGACCAGTTCGCGAGCGACTGGTCCGTCCATCCCGGTGTGATCGCGATCGCGTCCGGCGCCTTGCCGACGCCGATGGCGGCGTCCGATGTCGAGGTCGCGGTGTCGATCGGGGTCACGGTGTTGGACCCGGAGTTGGCGACGTAAACGGTGGATCCGTCCGGGGTCACGGCCAGGCCCATCGGCGAGGTGCCGGCGAAGATCGCGGTGCCCGCGGTGCCGGTCACGGTGTTGACCGGGGTGACGAGGTTCTGCCCGAAGTCGCTCACGTAGGCCACCTCCCCGCCGGGCGCGACCGCGAGGTCCCTCGGGAAAGCGCCCACCGGGATCGCCGGGCGGCGGGCCTCGGTCGTCATCGTGATCGGCGTGACGGTGTCGTTCGAGAAGTTCGTGACGAAGCCCGTGGTGCCGTCCGGCGAGATCGTGAAGGAAGTGGGGTCGCGGTTCACGCCCTTCGGCGTCCCCTGGACCTTGTTGTTGAAGGTGTCGATCTCCACCACGTTGCCCCAGGTCTGGCTCGTCACATAGACAGGCGAGCCGAGCGGTGCGATGGCGATCGCGTCCGGGTGGGTGGAGGATCCCGGGTGTGCCGAGGTATCGATTCCGATCGAGCTCCCGGCCTTGTTCTTGGCAAGGTTGATCGGCGTCACCGAGCTCGAGCCGAAGTTGGCGACGTACGCGGTGGTGCCGTCGGGCGTGATCGCGATTGCGTCCGGGTGGAGCCCGACTCCGATGGCCTTGCCCGCCTTGCCCGTCGCCAGGTTGATGGGCGTCACGTTGTGCGAGCCCCAGTTGGCGACGTAGGCCGTGGCGCCGTTCGGCGTGATCGCGATCGCGTCCGGCTCGGAGCCGACTTTGATCGCCGTGCCGGGCGTGTCCGTCATGGTGTTGATGGGCGTCACGTTGTTCGAGCCCCAGTTGGCGACATACGCCGTGCCGGCCAGCAAGGTGCCGGTCCCGACGGCCGCGCCCGCCGGCACGAGTGCGAGCCCGACGGTGACGACCGGCGTCACGACGGCGAAGGCGACCGCGGCGCGACCGCGGCCGCTCCATTGGCGACCGGCTCGCCGGCGGCCAGCTCGCCGGCGGTTCGCGGGCCACGGGTTGAGGCGTCGTCGCATGGACTCCCCCCTTCTCAACTGAGCGGGATGTGCACGACGAAGGGCCGGCGGTAGTTGGTGTCGACCACAGCCGGGGCGGTCGAGCCGGTGTAGAAGTCGATCTCGCTGATCCGAAGCCGGAGCCGTCCGACGTCGGTCACCGTGCCTTTCGGGAGCGGCACTTCGCCCGACCACGACACGAAGGCACCGTTGTCGCCGGGGGAGGGGAGCATCACGGGACGGGTCCCCGGGGCCGGCGCCCAGGCGAAGTCGCCCCCGAGGCCGCCCAGGGTGATGCTCTGGCTCTGGACCTCGACGACCATGGTCGGTCCCCCGTAGGTCTCCGGGGCATCCTGGGTCGGCGAGATGCCGCTGTAGGCGTCCCCGGCCGTCTTGAAGACCGCGGGTCGCCACCCGGCGTAGCCCCATCCGGACACCTGCACCTGGACGGTGCCGAGCGTCGACCCGGTCGTCACGAGTACCGACCGGTCGGGAACCGGTTGCGCGATCGAAGCGAGCGCGACGGCGGAGACCTCGACTCCTGCGAGGGACCAGGGCTGGAATCGCGCCAAAGCCAGGCGGGCGAACATCGGTGGGTAGGCCCCGTCCGGGTTGTCAAAGGCGAGCCCGATATCCGCGTACCAGAGCCGGGTATGGGTATCGAACCTCACCTCGAACGGCCAGATCCGGTACTTGGCGCCGCTCGGGTCCTCGACGATGGAGAGCTCCGGTGGGCTCGTGTAATCGGGCCGGCCCGGCACCGACGGCACGATGGCCTGGTTGAGGAACGAGCTGATCCCGGTGAAGCTCCCCCAGTCGGAGAAGAGGGCGTCGTAGATCGGGTCGGCGCCCACGACGCTCGTGTGCGCTTGCTGCGCCGCGGTCGGAAGCTGCGCGTCGAGGCGCGTGACGACGCCGAGCAGTTCGCCTCCGCCGGAGGAGAACCAGGGCCGGTCGAGGTAGACGCGCAGGAAGTTGCCTTGCCTCGTCTGGGTGATCCCGTCGGAGTCGAGGGACCCCCTCGGAGCCGACAGCGCCCAGGCCGGGACGACTCGGGCGATCGTGGGCGCGAGTGGGCGGGCGGTCGAGAGGACCGGGACGAGGGACTTGGGTCCGGCAAGGGTGTCGGTCGGGATCCAGGAGACGTCGACGGCCTCTCCGGCGGCTGCGGCGACGCCGGACGCGGTCAGGGCGACCGTCCCGGCCGGTGCGTCGACGCGGAAGTCCCCGCGGGGGAACTCCTTCGCCGGCTTGTCGGGGCTGGTGCTCGGGATCGACAGGCTCACCGAGGCGGCGTCGAGGCCGAAGGTGCTCATTACCACAGGGGTCGCGCCCGAGAAGGTGACCGTCGTCGTCTGGCGGAAGTAGCCGTTGAATCTGCTCGTGCCGACGGCGTGGTAGTCGACGAGGTGGTGCTTGGTGTCGCCGAAGTCCTGTGTGGCCGCCGAGTTGCCGCCGTCCAGCTTGAATCCCTCGTCGACGGTCAGCTTGAACGCATTTGCGGAATGCGCCGAGAGGTCGGGTGCCGGCTTGGCGATGTCGTCGACGGGATCGATCCAGGTGGCGAGAAAGTCCAGGCTGGAGGTGCTCTTGACGTCGACAACGAAGCTCAGGTCGAGCAGCTCGGCCTTGGTCGATCCGAGCTGGCGACGAGTCGCCGGCAGTCCGAAGGTGGGTGCCAGGAGCGGGAGCCGGACGGCGTGGACGAGGGTGAGGACGCGCGACGGCGACAGTTGCCACAAGAGGCCTTCCGCCGCCTTCGCCCTCAGCTCGTCGAGAAGCTTCGGGTTGATCCCCGAATCGGCCAGCCACTGCCACGGGCCGAGCACGAGGAGCCCGAGGAGCCTGCCGAGTGGGCCGACGGCTCCGGCGAAGAGGGCACTCGACATCGCCACCTCGGCCGTCTCGCCCGGCGGAAGGATGATCGTCTCGACCGCCGAGTCCGTCGCGGTGCCGGGCACGTAGGCCTCGCCTGGCACCGCGCCGGCCTGCAGGACGAGCAGGAGCGGGTCGGGGTCTGGCCAGCGGCCGCCTTCCCAGAGGCGGACGACTGGACCGGTGGTGCCGGGGACGCCGACCATCGCCACGCCTGAAGAGAGCGGGTCGGGGATCCAGGGGACCGCGAGCTTCGTGGCGCCCGGGAAATAGGGCGTTCCGACGTTCGGGCTGCCCGTCGAGTTGAAGTTCGCGCCGTAGAACTCGACGCCGGGGAGGTCGTTCAACCGGGCGGGGTCGCGCGCGGCGAGGAACTCGAACGTCGCGGGGGCGGCGCTCGGTGGTTTGGACGGGTCGGGTGCGGCACCCTCGACGAACCCGTCGAGCATGCCGTGCTCCTCGGCCATCAACTCGGACACCTTCGGAGGGAAGACCCACCGGCCGTTCGGCGGCACCGGGTTCACGAGGTCGTCCAGGATCACCATCAGCTGTGTTCCCTCGCCCGGAGCCGGCGGCCTTATTGCCGCGAGCTGGGGAGATTCGACCGGCTCGAAGCGAAGGTGCGGTTTCGGTGCCGTGGCCGTCGAGACGTCCGCCGAGGCAGCCTCTACGCCGTTGCCGGCAAGGTCGGCGGCCCGGGCGCGGAACCGGTAGAAGTCGCCGAAACGGAGCTTCGGCAGAAGGTGATCGCCGGAGGTCGGTGCCGCGACAGTGACCGAGAGAAGAGGCGGGGAACCGACCGCGCCGGGCTCAGTTGGTGGTACTGGGTTCTTCCCGCCCTCCTGCAGCTGTGTTCCCGGACCCACCCCTGACTTGCCGGGCCGTTCGGCGACGAGGCTCCACCCCTTCCAGCGCGCGATGCGCTCATGCGCGTAGAGATCCGGCGGCGGCGGCACCGAAGCACCGAATGCACCGGTGTGCGAGTTGTACTTGACGAGCCCGCTCGGCTGGCTGAGCGCGGAGGAGACGGCTCCCTCGTCGTCGATCGTGATGACGTGCTCCGGTTTTCCGAGCCGGTAGGTGCCGGCCCGGAAGCACAGCGAGCGCCACGCCGGGGCGGCCTCCGAGGTCGTCAACACATCGAAACGGTGCCCCCGGATGAGGTCCTCGGCGTGGAACGTCGGGAGTGGGCCGACGCCGTGCGAGGCGACATAGGACTCGATGACGGCGTTGTTGGCCTTCTGGGACGTGATCAGGTCGGTAAGGTCCCGGCCGGCGCCCTTCGAGGGTTGCTCGGCCCAGCCGCTCCAGGTCACCGTCAGGCCGGCCGAACGCAGGGCCGGGGTGCCGTGGGCCGTGCTGTCGCGTGGTGGATTGGTCTGGAGCATGGAAGTGGCCAGCGCCGAGAGGCGGTCGGCGGCCCCGTCGGTGTCGAGCTCGACGACCGCGAAGCGGGCCGCGTCGTGGAGATTCAGCATGCCGTTGTCGTAATCCAGCCCTCTTGGCGCGGCACGGAACGAAGCGGCGCTGAGACGGCAAGCGGTCCAGGGCGACACGTCGATCGTGCCGTGCACCCTCGGGTTCGGATGCCACTTCGGCGTCACCTTGACCTTGGGTGTCGCCGACAGCCCGGCGGGCACCGTGACCTCGAGGTCGAAGACGAGGCCGAGCTGGCGCATCAGCGCCGGATACGAGTGGAGGGCGCTGAGGGTGGCGTGGAAGTCGAACGTCGGCACCGGTATCCGGTGCCGCGGGTCCTGCACGGTGTCGGCCGGCAGGGAATGGGGCAGCTGGTGGAACTTGACGGCATCGGTGACGTGACCCCACCCGGGGGCGCCGCGGCGGTTGGTGTCCTCGGAAGGGAGGTACTTCGAAAGCAGCGAGACCGGCGGGAAGCTCAACGGGTTTGCCGCGCCGACCGCGGTATAGAACTTCTGGACGAAGCTCTCGACTCCCGTCACGCTGAACGATTGCAGCGGAGCGCCGGAGAGGTCCTTGAACTTCCAAGGGTCGACCCTGGTCTCGCCGGGTTTGAAGATGTAGGACCACTTCGTCGAATCCGGTGCCGGGGAGGTGAGCTGCGCGACGACCGGGGCGTGACCCTCGAACGTGACGGTGAACCGCAGGGCGCCACCGCGCTGGTGGGCGAGGGTGTCAGGCCAGTTGGCGAAGTCGAAGGGCGTGAGCAGCGGGGGATGCGCGGAGCTCTCGAGCCTGGGCGCGGCGAACACCGAGAGGGCGAGCTTGGTGCCGGGCGACACCCAGCCGTTGGGCAACGCCGTCCAGACGATGGATTGGTCGAGCGTCACGGTCTGGCTCCCCTACGGTCGACGGCGAGCGGTCTCATCCGGCGAAGGCTGAGCAGTAGTTCGACCAGGTCGTCTGGTCGAGAACGTCTCCGAACGCCGGGTACGGCGAGGGGGTCTGCGGCGGCGAGGTGTGCGGGCGGAGCGCCGGGCGTTCCGCCCCCCGGATTGCGGGATCGGCTCCCGATCCGCCGGCGAACTGCTTTTTCACCGTGATCGGGACCGGGATGGAGAACATGAACACGGGGACGTCGACGATCATCGTCGCAGTCCCGGTGAGATAGCTCTGGCCGCCGATTGACGCGTAGGTGAGTGTGATGTCGAGCTCGAGCCCGATGCTCAGGATGCCGAGCACCGTGATCCCGCCGTTGAGCTGGACGAAGGCGGTCAAGCTGGTCGAGCCGGGAGGCATCGCGCTGCTCGAGGCGTAGGAGAACGTGAAGCCGGCGGCGAGGGTGATGCCCCCGGATGCGACGCCGAGGTCGAGCGCGAGCTGGCCTTCGAACTGGATCGAGACCGTGAGCGTCTCCACCCCGTGCAGCCCGAAGCCGGCGAGGAAGTAGCCGCCCCCCCCGAAGATCATCACCGTGACGGTGAACGGGTTCTCCGCGCTCGCGAACCCGAAGTTGAGGATCATCGGCCCGCCGAGGAACGGGATGTCCAATCCCGCCGTCATGCCGAGCCCTTGGATGTTGACGATGCCGACGCCGATCGAGGGGAGGCTGATCGAGAAGTTCGCCATCACCCCGCTCGGGGTGACCGAGACCGTGAAGCCGCCGCCGCCGAGGTCGTTCAGGAACTGCTCGAGCGTGTTCAGGAACGAGAGCGGTCCTTCGAAGGTGATGTTGCCGATCTGGGTGTCGACGTCCGGCTTGGTGCCCGTCGAGGAGGTGAAGCTCATCGAGGTGAACGGGACGCTGAAGACGGAGATGTCGACGGTGAACGGGTCCACGTTGCCCGTCACCGTGTAGGTCGAGGCGCCCGTCGGGGGGATGACCGTGACGGCGGTCATGGTGAAGTTGCCGGCGCCGTCAGGATCGGGAGTGAACTGGATCCCGTCGATCGTGTTGTCCTGCAGCTGGGCCTGAAGCTCGTAGGTCACGGTGCGCGTCCCGGTGCTCGGGTCGAGCTCGTCGGTGATGACCGGGGTCTGCTGAGGGTTCAAGAACTTGCCGAGTATTGACGACAGCGGGATGGCGCCGAGGATCTGGCTCAACAGCGAGCTGAAGTACGTCTTCGGGTCGATCTTTCCGTGCTTGGCGTAGTCGTCCAGACCACCGGGGCCGCCGATGGCCCCGGCGTGCGCCGAGAGCCCGGTCAGCGTGGCGTTCGGCGTACCGATTCCGCCGACGGCGTCGGAGTGCCCGAAAGCCATCGTCGGCGGCGTGCTCAGCGCCGCGTACACGAGACCGAGGTTGGCGCTGCCGTACCCGGTGCTGGTCGCGTTCTCGACGTATCGGGAGTACGGATGGATGCCGACGCCACCGAGGTTCAGCGGGTCGGCGGCGTCGTTGAGCTCGCCCCGAGTCAGCGCCTCGACAGCGGACAACCGGACACGGGCCGTGTCGATGGTCGGGTAGAAGGCCGGTTGGTCGATCGTCTTGAGCGCCGCAGGCGACTGGGTCTCCGGAGCGGTCGTCGAAGCGTTCGGGTCGTTCACCTCGGTCGCCGCGCCGAGGATGATCGCAATGGTGGGAAGGGTCGTCGCGCCGGGATGGCCGCTGGCCTCGGGCGCGTAGTGCACCTTGCGCCCCTCGAGCTTCATCACCCGGACGAAGGTCGGGTCGGTGATGGGGAGCTTGTTGTACGCCTCGGCGATGTACTGGGTCGTGGGCGAGGAGTACTGGCTGCCGGCGTAGTCGGTCGACTCATTGAGGTCCTGGGCGCCCTCGATGAAGACGAGGGGCATGTTGAGCGACACCGAGTTGCCAGCCACGTCGGTGAGGAAAAGTGGCCAGAGCACGTTGTGCTTGTTCGCCTGCGGGAAGCCCCAGATGCTGAACGGCAGGGTCGTGTGCTTGGGGAGCTTGACGGGGAACGGCTTGCAGGGCGGATTGTCCAACAGCGGCGACGTTCTCGCCGCGATGCGGACCGACGCGAACGGCCACCCCCTGCCCGAGAACGCCTGGCCCGGGGCAGGGTACGACTTGGTCTGCTGGACGATCCTGATGTAGGTGATCTCCTGCAGGTAGGCCACGACGAGCTCGGAGTTGGTGGGATCGAACGCGAAGATGCGCTCGACGATCGTGACGAGTACGGCCCGGTGCCCGGTGGGGAACATGTAGCCGCGGTGGACGAGCTTGACGTAGTGGTCGCGGCCCTGGCTCGTCTCCTGGCGCCACAAGATGAGCGAGGCGGCGTTCGGCCATACGCCGTCGAGCACCATCGTGGCCCCGAGCGCGCTGAGCTCGAGGTCCTCGGCCGAGACGTATCCGCCGCCCTCGATCTGGAAGTTCGCCGAATTCGTCACGATCTCCCAACGGTCCTCGGCCGTGAGGCTCGTGACGTCGAAGGCCGGCCCGAGCGGAGGTGCCTTCCGCGGCCGGATCACTCGTCCACCGGGATCCTGCTGGTGTTCGGCGTCGCGAAATACTTGTCGTTGTCCAGGACCCTGATTACCTGCTTCTTGCTGTTCGTCTTCGTCCACGGCACCCAGTTCGACACGCCGGTACCGGAGTAGTTGGCATAGAGCTCGAGGTCACGGCACCAGACCGCCGACACTTGCGGCTCGAGCGGTGTCGCGCGCGCCACTTTCCCCTTGATCGACAGCACTTGTTCGTAGGTGAGCTTCGCCGTCCAGCACTCGCTCACACCTTCGGCGGACACCGGCGGCTGGACGGTCCCGGCAAACGAGGTCCTCCAGCTCGTCGTCGCGGCGATGTGCGGCTCGACAACCCGCGGCTCGATGACCCCCGGGTTCACGACCGGGGACAGATAGAGCCCGTAAGGACATTCGATCAGCGTGGAGTTGCTGGGCGGGAACGAAGGCAACGGCGGTTTGCCGTTCACGCGATTGTTCAACACCGCCACGGGCGGAACGAGAAGGGTCCACTCGCTCCAGTCCAGGAGGTCGTTCACCGTCATGGTACTGAACGGAACCGTGACGCCCTTGCGGATGGAGAAGGCGAGCTGGCTCGGCCCCGACAGCACCGACAGCACGGGTGGCGAATCCAACGAGGCCTTCGGCGGGGGGTAGACCCGCTCGTTGTAAACACCCTCGCCGATCGCCTGGGGCGGGAACTGCACGATGACCCAATTGCGGGTCGTCGTCGGGACGAGCGAGATCGGGTCGCTCAACTTGTCGAGCTTGAAGCCGTGGAACGCGAAGTCGAGGAGCAACAGGTCGCTGTCGCGCTCGACGTGAAAGATGATCCCGCTGCCTGCACCGGTCGACTGCGGCGACGGCACCTCGTCGACGAGGCGGACGGGCACGCCCTCGAGGTACCGCGCCACGGGCGTCGAGGAGAAGCTCGCCACGTAGGCAGCCGCGGTGGCGGCGGCGCTGCTTGCGAGCAACGTCCGCCGGCTCATCGTCAGCTTCTCGGCCTGATCGTCGGGCGCCGCCGGCTGATCGTCGGGCGCCGCCGGCTGATCGTGGGGCGCCGGCGCCTGATCCTCGGGTGCCCCCGGAACGCGCTCCGCCGGGGAGGAGGTCCCCTGGCTGGCGCTGGCGGAGGGTTCCACTGCGAAAACCTATCTCGGCCGCGCTCGCACGTCTTCAGTAGTGCCTACTGAATTTCCGTCCCGCGGCTGGTCTCATCTGGCGCCAGCAGGTCCGACGCGAGAACATGGAGCGGGCGGGCACGGCTGCCCCGCCAAGCGGTGCCACCTCGGCCCACTGACCCCCCTCGGCTGGCGGCGAGCGACCCGCGCGACCGCCAGGCGGTGAGGAGACCCGGATGGCAGAAAGGGATCCGGCACCGCCCCGATGGGCAGGTGACCCACACGACTGGCCGCTGGTCGGACGCGACGAGGAGCTCGAGTTCCTTCGGGTTGCCCGGTGCCGACGTCCGCCTGCGAGCATCGTGGTAAGCGGCCTGGCAGGCGTGGGAAAGTCCCGGCTCGGCTCCACGGCGCTCGAGGCGGCCCGCGCCGACGGCTGGGGCGTGTTCCGGGTCTGCGCCAGTGCCGGCCTGAAGGGTGTCGCCTTCGCGCCCTTCCGCACCGCCGTCGCGTTGCCGGCCACCAGCGACCTCGGCGAGCTCGCCGCCGCTCTCGACGAAGCGCTTTCGTTGCTGCGCGGAGCGAACGGGCTGATGCTCCTCGTGGACGACGGCCACGACCTTGACGACGCCTCGGCCGGTTTCGTCCATCATCTGGCCGTGGTCGGGTCAGCCGTCGCCCTGGTGACGCTGCGATCGGGCGCCGACCGGCCCGGCGCGTTGACCGCGCTCTGGAAGGACGGCCTCGCCGAGCGCATCGAGCTGGAAGGGCTCTCGCGTCGAGAAACGAACCAGCTCGTGACCTCGGTCCTTGGCGCGACCGTCGAGGCCGCGACGATCGAGCGAATATGGCAGCTGACCGACGGCAATCCGCTCTATGTACGCGAGGTGCTGCTGTCGGCCCACGAGACCGGTGCTCTCCGGTCGAGCGACGGGATCTGGTGCTGGCGCGGGGCGTTCACGACGGGCGTCCGGCTTCAAGAGATCGTCGCCGAGCGAATCGGGCGGCTCGACCCGGACGAGCTCTCCGCCGTCGAGCTCCTCTCGGTGGCGAGATCACTCTCGCTCGAGGTTCTCGCTTCGCTCACGGGGGCGACCTCGCTCGAGCGACTCGAGTCGCGGGCGCTCGTCGTCGTCGAGCGCTCCGGGCGGCGCGTCGAGGTGAGCCTCGCCCACCCCCTCTACGGCGAGGTGCTGCGGGCGGGAATGCCGGCGCTGCGAGCGCAGTCCACCCGGCGGCTCCTGACGAGCGCCCTCGAGCGGACGGGAGCGCTCCGCTCCGGTGACCGGGTGAATCTCGCGCTCTGGGCTCTGGACGGCGACATCGAAGTCGACCCCGTCACGCTCACCCAGGTGGCCGATGTCGTGCTCTGGCACCCGGGCCAGGAGATCTCCGACCGTTTGGAGGACATCCTGGCGGGCACGATCGCCAGGTCCCGTCCCCAGGAACGGTCCATTTCCCAGGGTGATCCAACGGTCGCCGTCCGACTGGCCCGAGCCGGCTACACCTCAACCGGCAGCGTCGCGGCCGGTGCCGTGCTCGCGACAACGCTCTGCTGGGCCGGCGAGACGGCCGAGGCAGCCCAGGTGCTCACCGAGCTCCAAGCGGCAGCGCCGACCAGCGACGACCGCGTCCGGCTCGCGGTCGCGCTCGGCGAGGTGACCTTCTGGGGGGAGCATCGCCACGAGGACGCCATCGCGCTCTTGTCGGATGCCGTCGCCCAGGCTTCCTCTGTCACCGATCCGGCCCTGCTGGCCGCCCTGACCGAGAAGCTCGCCGGATACGAGCTCAACACGACGCGGCCGGGCGAGGCACTCGCACATGCCGAGCGGGCGGCCGCGCTGGTCGGCGAGGACCTGGCGCTGAGCTTCGCGGCGCCTTCGGCGGCGGCGAGCCTCGCCCATCTCGGTCGATGCGCCGAAGCGCTCGAGCTCATCGACCAGGCGCTGCCGGCCGCCGTCGAGCGCGGCCGGCATTCGATGGAGGTTCCCCAGCTCCTCTTCGCTCGCACCGGTGCCCTCAGCCGCGCCGGACGCCTCGAAGAGGCTCGCGAGCTCGCAGAGAACTGCCAGCAGGTCGCGCTCTCCGTCGACTCCCGAGACGGGACGGCGCTGTTCGGCGTCTCGATGGCCGAGGCCATGCTCCGACAGGGCCGGCCGGCGAGCGCCGGGCGCCTGTTCCGTGATGCGGTCGGGCTGTTCCAGGAACGTGACGTGTTCGGCTACCTGCCGTGGGCGCTCGCAGGGCTGTCGAGGGCGCGGGCGTTGCTCGGCGACGAGGACGGTGCGACGCGCGCCCTGGATGACGCCGATCGGGCGGCGACCGGGACCAGGTATTTCGACGTCTGGCGTTTCGATGCCCAGTCGGCGATCCACCGGCTCGCCGGCCGTGAGTCCGACGCACTGGAGTCGGCGCGTCTCGGCGCCGACTGGGCCCGTCGCGCGAGAATGCCGGTCGAAGAAGCCATGCTCGTGCACGCTCAGGTCCTTGTCGCTCCGACGGCTGGCACCGTCGACCGCCTGCAAGAGCTCACCAATCTCACCGACAGCAATTTCGTGGCGCTCCTCGCCCGGCACGCGGATGGCGCCTATCGGTCCGACCCCGCCGCGTTGCTGGCATCGGCCGAGGGCCTTGCCGTCTGTCCGGCACGATTCGCGGCCGCGGAGGCGGCTGCGGCTGCGGCGGAGATCTACGAACGGCGCCATCTCGCAAAAGGCGCCCGCACGGCCGCCCGGATCGCTCTCGAGCACCTCGCGCACTGCGAGGGAGCGCGATCGCCGCTCCTGGACCGGCTCGTCGTTCCGGCCGGGCTCACCAAGCGGGAGTTTGAAGTGGCGACGCTCGCCAGCGTGGGCCACTCGAGCAAGGAGATCGGCGCCCGGCTCCACCTTTCCACCCGGACGGTCGACAGCCATCTCTACCGGGCCTACACCAAGCTCGGCGTCACGGGCCGGGCCGAGCTGACCGCCGCCCTCCGCGCCCGCTCGGGTCCGGGCCACCCTTCGCACTCCGGCGACAGCGCCGGCCCCGGGATCACCGGCCGGCACGATCTCAGTAGGAATTACTGAAGACTTCGGGCCGCAGGTTTCCTACTCTCCACTCGGTGGACCGGGCGACCGCCATCGAGGAGCTCCCCCCGTTGCATGCCGTCGCGGTCCGGCTCCGTGACGAGGGAGCCGACAATCACGTGATCGCTGTGGCGCTTGCCATCGACGACGACCAGGTGCCGACACTGCTCGAGATTGCCGACGCGAAGTTGACCAACCTCATCGCCGGGCGGGGAGCCTGACCCGCGAGTTCCCGCAAGCGTTCTGTCGCGCGCCGACGACCCGGCCGGCCGCGGGCGGGTCCGAGCCGCCTGTCCGTCACGCCCTTCGGAGTGAGAGACTGCTCGTGCGAACGGAAGGCGGCCAGCCATGGCAATCGAAACGGCACTCAGCTATCCGGACATCAGCGCGCAGGGATTCGCCCATCCCGCCGATCGGGCTGCGGCAGCGGCGCTCCATTCTGTGCCCATGCTCGATCGCGTCGTAAAGAAGTTCAGCGAGGTCGGCTACGAGCGCAAGATCCGCCAGCTGATGCTCGGCAATGCCGTCCGCCTCGGTGAGGACCAGTTGCCCGAAGTGTGGGCGCTGCAGCGCCGTTGTGCGCACACCTTCGACATCGCGTCGTGTCCTCGCCTGTACGTGACCCAGGCGCCGGTCGGCAACGCGCTGACCATCGGCACGAACGAGCCGATGACGCTGGTCTCGTCCGGGCTGGCCGCTTCGTTCGACCGCGACGAGCTGCACTCGGTGCTCGCCCACGAGATGGGACACGTGCTGGCGGACCACGTCGGCTTCACGACGTCGTTCCTACTGGTGAAGTTCATCATGCAGCGCGTGCTGGCCAGCGCCCCGCTCGCCGGCCTACCTCTGGCAGGCCTTTACTTCGCGCTCCTCGAATGGTCAAGGGCAGCCGAGCTCACCGCTGATCGGGCGAGCGCGCTCGGGACCGGCGATCCGTTGCTCACCTGCCGGACCTTGATGCGCATGGCGGGAGGGCCGGTCCCCGGTATGAACCTCGACGCCTTCATCGCACAGGCCACCGAGTACGAGGGAGAGGGCGACCCGTTCGCGCGGTACTCGCGTTTCTGGGAGGAGATCGGGGCGAGCCATCCCTTCCCCGTGCGCCGGGTCCGGGAGCTCGTTGCTTGGGTCGCATCCGGCGAGTTCGACCGGCAACGCTCCGGCGGCTACCTCCGGCGAGGCCAGGAGCCGCCGCCGTCGGCAGAGTTCGACGCGGCGTTCCGGCACTACCGGGAACGCTTCTCGAAGATGGTCGAGCGGGCAGGCGGAGGTGTGCAGCAGGTCATGAGCAAATTCGCCACCTGGCTCGACAACGACGCCCCGGGAGGCGACGCCCCCGACGGCGAGGGCTTCGAGGGCTGACCGGCTCAGGCAAGGAACGAGCGGGGGAGGGCCTCGAACATCTCGGCCGACAGCGCCAGCGACTCGACGTCGACACGCTCATCGTCCCCGTGGAACATGGCCAGGAACTGCTCGAAGCTCAGCCGGTCGGAGAACATCCCGAAGCCGTAGGCGACCGACCCGCGCCGGCGGAAGAACCGCGCGTCGGTGGCGCCGGCGGTGAAGAACGGGACGCTCTCGGCTCCGGGGTGGAACCGCCGCACCATGGCGTCGAGCTCGTCCCACAGTGGCGTGCCGACCGGCGATTCGCTGGCGGGGTCGTCATGGGCCCACACGATCTCGACCTTGTCGCCAAGGTCACCGATGGCTTGGCCGAGGGCGGATCGCACGTCCGACTCGCCCTGGCCCGGCAGGGTCCGCACGTCGAGATCCAGCTCGACCCGATCGGGGATCACGTTCGTCTTCGTGCCGCCGTGGACGATCGTCGGCGCGATCGTCAGGTGCGTGCAGGCGTGCGCCTGGCGGGCGAGCCCGACGTCTCCGAGCGTCTCGCAGAGCTCGTCGATGGCGGCAGGGTCGAGCAGCAGGGCGCTGAGCTCCGCGGGCATCGCCATGCCGTCCACGAAACGACGCCACGCGTCATGCATCGTCGCCGGCGGCTTGAAGGCCGCGATGCGTCGGACGACCTCCGCCGCGGTGACGAGCGCGTTGTCAGTGCGCAGTGGCGTCGAGGCATGGCCCGATTCGCCCCGTATGCGCAGGCGGCACCAGCAGCTCCCCTTCTCACCCACGATGATCGGCAGCCGCCGGCCGCCCGGCGTCTCAATAGGTATGCCCCCGGACTCGGTGATGACGTAGTCCGCGCCGACCGCGGCGGCCGCGTTCTCGGTCAGCCAGCCGGCGCCATGGGAGCCGAGGGCCTCTTCGTCGGCGACCGCCGCCAGGATCAGGCTCCCCCGAGGGCGGAACCCGCTTCGAGCGAGCCGCTGAAAGGCGATTGACATCGAGGCGGTGACGTTCAGCATGTCGATGGCGCCGCGCCCCCAGACCTCCCCGTCGACGAGGTCGCCGGAAAACGGGTCCCGGCTCCAGGTGTCGGGGTTCGCCGGCACGACGTCGGTGTGGGCGAGATAGCACAGCGCTGGGGCGCCGGGGTCGCTGCCCTCGATCCGCGCCACGAGCGACGCACGACCCGGGAGCGGCTCGTACGTCTCGAGATCGCACCCCGTGCCTTCGAGGCCCGTGCGCAGCAGCTCGGCGTTGGCAGCCTCGTGGCCGGAGGCGTCCGTGCCGTCGTTGACACAGGCATTGCGGATCAGCTGCTGGAGCAGGTCGACAACTTCGGGGTCGCGTAGGGCGGTGTCGTCGGTCATGTCGCCTTTCCCGTCTCGGTGCTGCGCCACATCACGACGTGGGGCCCGACGGAACCCTCGACCCATTCCTCGCCCCAGACCTCGAAACCTGCTCGCTCGTAGAACCCGACAGCGGGCACACGGGCGTTGCACCAGACGAAGTCTCCGCCCTCCGCCGACACGTAGGCAAGGCCGGCTTGCAGGACCAGGGCGCCGACCCCCTGGCCGCGGGCGTCTTCGCGCGTGGCCATGTAGCGCAGGCGCCACGGCGCCGGCTCGGCCTCGCGAGAGGCGATACCGGCCTCGGCGGGGTTGAACGGTGCGGCCTCGCGCAACATGGTCCCCACGCCGACGACCTCGCCGCTGGCGCGGTCGATGGCACCGAAGGTCGCCGTCCCGGGAAGGTCATCGCCGTCGAACACCAGTTGCTCAGCGGTCAGGTGGGGACGGAGGACCGCGTGGCGGAGGGGATAGCTCGCCGCCGCCGGGATCTGCTCGACATCGACCTCCACGCCGCCGAGCGTACTGATCGCCGACGAGGCGCGATCATGGGGCGTGTCGCTCCACCGCGAAGTCGCCGGATTCTCCAAGTCCGCCGAAGCCTATGAGCGGGGCCGCCCGGGCTACCCCCAGGCGGTGGTCGACTGGATCGTCGAGATCGGTGAGCTCGGCGCCGGACGAGTCGTTGTCGATCTCGCGGCCGGGACCGGCAAGCTGACCCGGGAGCTCACCGGTCGCGGCGCCGAGGTCTTCGCCGTCGAGCCGCTCGCCGAGATGCGCGCTGAGCTTGTCGCGTCGGCTCCGGGAGCGCAGCGGGTCGCCGGCACCGCAGCAGCGACGACGCTTCCGAGCGAGTCGGCCGACGTCGTGACGATCGCCGCGGCCTTCCACTGGTTCGCAGGCGAGGCAGCGCTCGCCGAGATCGCCCGGGTGCTGCGACCCGACGGCGTGCTCGTTCTCGTCTGGAACCGGCGTGACCTCGGCCAACCGCTTCAAGCCGAGGTGAGCAGGATCATCGACCCCTACCGGTCGGACACGCCTTCTTACGTCTCGGGGCAGTGGCGGTCCGCGATGGACGCGACGGCACGGTTCTCGCCGGTCGCGGAATTGCACGTCGACTGCGAACAGGTCGTCGATCGGGCCGGTCTGGTCGATCGGGTCGGCTCGATCAGCTTCATCGCGAACCTTGCCGACCAAGAGCGCTCGGCCGCGCTCGCGGAGATCGCCGAGCTCGTCGGCGACGAGCCGGCGACCGAGTCACTCCGCTACGTCACCGACGCCTACGCCTACGGGCTGGCTCACTGAGGCGCCGCCGCCGGAAGCTCCAGGTGCTCACCGGCCCTGAACGGTGTTCGGCTCCCGTCGGCGTCGAGGAGCCAGGCGGACCGCTCGCCGCGGACGACGAAGCTGGCGCTGCTCGTCACGAGCGCGGTCTCCTCGTCGATGCCGACGAGGACGGCGTCGGGGGGAGTCCGGGCGAGCATGGCGTCGACCAGGCCGGGAACCCAGCGCTCGATACGGTCGAAATGCGGCAGCACGACGAGTTGCGGCACGACGGCGAGCCCGTCGCCCGGATAGCGCCCCGGGTGGGCGAAATCGTCCGCGATCCGGCTCAGCGCGCAGGCACCGGCGGAGCAGCCGGCGAGGGCGGCGCCTGATCGCCAGGCTTCGAGGATCGCATCCCAGACGGCGGAGCCGGCGAGCGTATGGGCGAGATAGCCGGGATTGCCGCCCGAGAGGTAGACGAGGCCGGATCCGGCGACCTGTGCGGCGAGGTCCGGGCGTTGCGCGTCCTCCCGGTCGAGCACTTCGAGGGGCACGGGCTCGACTCCCATGGCGGCGTAGTGCGCCGTGCCGAGGTCGATCCAGTACCGCACCCGCTCGGCGCCTTCCTCGGCGGAAGCCGTCGGAAGGAAGACCGCGCGCTGGTTGCGGCCGGCGAGAAGCTCGGCGTCGACGTCGACCATCACCTCGAGAAACTCGCCGCTTCCGACCAACGCCACCGGCCCCGCTGCGGTCGTGTCGCTCACGATCTTGGACCTGAGACGATCGACATCCGCTTTACGCTACTGGTCCGGTGATCACTGCCACCGACCTCGAGCTCACTGCCGGCGGTCGCCAGCTCCTCGAGCCGGTGACCTTTCAGGTCGCGCCCGGGGACCGGATCGGCCTCGTCGGGCGCAACGGGGCCGGCAAGACCACCCTCGCCAAGGTGCTCGCCGGCGAGGCGCTCCCCGCGGCCGGAACGGTGCGCCGTTCGGTACCCGTCGCGTACCTGCCCCAAGACCCCCGAACCGGCGACCTGACCGTCGTCGCCCGGGACCGGATCCTCGGTGCTCGCGGCCTCGACCGCATCGTTCACGAGCTCCAGGAAGCCCGCGCCGAGATGGCGCGCGGCGATCTGGAATACCAGAACCGCATCCTGAAGCGGTACTCGCGCCTCGAGGAGCAGTTCCACCTGCTCGGCGGCTGGGCAGCCGAGGCCGAGGCGGGCTCGATCGCCTCCAGCCTCGGGCTTGCCGACCGGGTGCTCGTCCAACCGCTCGGGACCCTGTCGGGCGGCCAACGCCGGCGGGTGGAGCTGTCCCGAGTGCTGTTCTCCGGCGCTCCCACCCTGATCCTGGACGAGCCGACGAACCATCTCGACGCCGACTCCATCGCCTGGCTGCGCAACTTCCTCCGCGCCCACGACGGCGGCCTCATGGTGATCAGCCACGACGGGGATCTCCTCGACTCGGTCGTCAACAAGGTGTTCCACCTCGACGCGACGCGCAGCCAGCTCGATGTGTACCGCCTCGGATGGAAGGCGTACCTGGCACAGCTGGCAACCGACGAGCGCAGGCGGCGCCGCGAGCGGAGCAACGTCGAGCGCAAGGTGGTCGAGCTCAAGGCCCAGGCCGACCGGATGCGAGCGAAGGCGACCAAGGCGAAGATGGCCCACAACCTCGATCGCCGCGCCGCCCGCCTCACCGACGGTCTCGAAGATGTTCGCCGGTCAGACCGGGTGGCGAGGCTCCGATTCCCGGCCCCGTCCCCCTGTGGCAGGACGCCGCTCAGCGCGACCGGGCTCACCAAGTCCTACGGGTCGCTCGAGGTGTTCTCCGGAGTCGACCTTGCCGTCGACCGTGGCAGCCGCGTGGTCATCCTCGGGCTGAACGGAGCCGGCAAGACCACGCTCCTGCGGGTGCTCTCGGGAATCGAGCGTCCCGACGCGGGGGAGGTCCTCCACGGCCACGGGCTGCAGCTCGGTTATTACGCCCAGGAGCACGAGACCTTGGACCCCGGTCGCAGCGTGTACGAGAATGTGCGCCACAACGCACCGCCGGCGGTCACCGACGCGGAGCTGCGGCGCATCCTGGGGTCGTTTCTGTTCGGCGGGACGCGCATCGAACAGCTGGCCGGCACGCTCTCGGGTGGCGAGAAGACCCGCCTCGCGCTGGCGACGCTCGTCGTCTCCACGGCGAACGTGCTCTTGTTGGACGAGCCGACGAACAACCTGGATCCCGCGAGCAGAATCGAGGTGTTGACGGCGCTGCGTACCTACGCAGGGGCGATCGTGCTCGTCACCCACGACCCCGGGGCCGTTCAGGCGCTCGCGCCCGAGCGGGTCGTGCTCATGCCCGAAGGCGTGGAGGACACCTGGAGCGAGGACCTCGGCGATCTGGTTGCGCTGGCCTGAGGGATCCGAATGGCGCCCGCGATCTTCCTGCTCCACGGCTTCTGCTCGTCGTCCAAGGTGTCCTGGGAGCGCAATGGTTGGCTCGACCTGCTGGCGGACGCGGGGCGCGAAGTCGTGGCGCCCGACCTGCTCGGCCACGGTGAGGCTGCCAAGCCTCACGACCCCGGCGCGTACGCCGCTACCGAAGAGTGCGCCTACGGCGAGCTGAAGGGGACCGGCTCCGTCGACGCCATCGGCTTCTCCATGGGAGCGCGCGTCGCGCTGCTGATCGAGGCTGCCCACCCCGGGACGTTCGGGAGGATTGTCGCCGGCGGTCTCGGGAACAACCTGTTCGTGCCGCAGGACACCGAGCCGGCAGCTCTCGCCATCGAGGGCAAGGGCGAGGCGACCGATCCCCTCATCCGGGCCTTCGCTTCTGCGGCATCGACGCCGCCGAACGACCCGTTGGCGCTCGCCGCCTGTCTGCGCGGGGCCCGTCGGAACGTCTCTCCTGAGGACTTGGCCGGCGTGCACTGTCCCGTGCTCGTCGTGGCCGGAAGCGAGGACGTCCTCGTGCAGCCGCTCGAGCCCCTCGTCGAGGCGCTCGGGAACTCCCGTCTCGTGACCATCCCGGGCGTCGACCATCTGGGGACAATGAAGGGTTACGGGTTCATGGAAGCAGTCTTCGACTTCCTCGGCGTGGAGGTCGTCTAGTGCGGATGAAGCGTCACCTGTCTAGCCTTGCGAAGGGAGCCTCGAGCGGGAGGGCTGCGATGGACAGCGGACTGGTGCCAACCCCGGCCGACGTCATGGCGAAGGCGACCAAGACGCTGCGGCGGGTCATGTCGCTGCAGATCATCTGGTTTCTGTGTTTTGCCGCGGGCGGTGCGCTCGGGGTGTGGACGGCGTGGAAGAACGGCGACCTGCCGGCGATCTGTTCCGGGGCCTCGCAAGCGAGAGTTCCGGCGTCGGCGATTCAGCTCTACCTCGCCGGCTGCGCACATCACTCGTATCTCTGGCCGGTGATCTTGCTTGTGGTAGGGGTCGTCGGGCTGATGGTGACCGGTTACGTGGCGAGTCGCCTGGCGTTCAAGTACCTCGGTGCCGGGGCCGCGGCCTTCCTTCGCCAGGGGCGCCGGCGGATGGGACCGCGCACGGGTGGCCAGAACAATGGCGGCGGGTTCCCTGGTGCTCCCCCGGGCATGCCGCCGGGCTTCATCGGCGGCCTCCCACCGGGTTTCGGCGGGGGCCTCCCACCGGGCACTCCGGGATCGCCGACGGGCCCGCCCCTCGGCTGAGGTTTGGCGCCGGCTCGACGGCCCGGGCGTGCTGCTCGCACGGGCAGCCGGTGGGGCTCGCTTCACTGCAGTAGACGGCGGTAGCGGATCTCCGGGTAGCGCCCTCCCGCCACCTCGAAGAGTTTGCGTCCGCCGTCGGCGAACCAGCCGTGCCGTTCGTAGAACGCCCGCGCGCGAGAATTCTCCTGCAGCACCCAGAGCGCTGCTTCGGCGTATCCGGCACGGGCAAGTCGTTCGAGTGCCGCTGTCATGAGCGCGCTTCCGACGCCCTCGCGCCAGTGGGCGGGATCGACGTAACACCCGTACACCTCGCCGAGGGCCGACTCCTCCGGCCCGGCGTCCCGGTAACCTCCGCCGCTCAACCAGCCGGCCACCTCGCCGTCGACCTCGCCGACCAGCACGAAACGGCCTTCGGCCTCAGCGCCGAGGAGGAGGGTCTGCCAGCGCATCGTCCGCTGTGGGAGCTCGAGGTCCAGGCGGCGCAAGAAGTCGCCCGAGATCAGGCCCGCATAGCCGACTTGCCAGGACCGTGCGTGCGCGGAGGCGATGGCACCGGAGTCGGCGAGGTCTGCAGCGCGCACGAGCGGGGGCATGACTGATTCTGTCATCGGTACGCGCGGGCGGTGAAGCGAGCACCTCTGTTATAAAAGTATTAAGACAGATACCACCGATTCCGCTGAATTACATCAAATAGGCGAAGCACCAACGGTCTCTTGCCCCAAGCGCTCACTGCCTTTTGGCATATCGAACACACGTTCGTATACTGCTGCCATGGCCACGTACGCCCTCGCCGAGGCGCCATTGTCGTCCGAGGTCAGATCGGTCACCGGGCGTGCCGTTCCGAGGCCTTCTCCTGTCCCCGGCACGTTTCCGGTCGAGCGGATCCTGCCGGTCCCACCGGAGCTGGCCGGGCTGTTCCCTGGCGGCGGGCTCCCGAGAGGTGGCACGGTCCTGCTCGGGCCGGCGACGACGCCGGAGCCGTTCCTCGACGGCGGCGCAGCTACGGGCGCATCAGGCCCTTCCTCATCTGCAGCCGGCCCGGTGCCGGGATTGACGAGCCTGTTGCTCTCCCTGCTCGCCGGAACGTCGTCTGAAGGGTACTGGTGCGCGGTGGTCGGCCTCCCGGCACTCGGGCTGGCAGCAGCAGTCGAGCTGGGGGTCGATCTCGGTCATCTCGTCCTCGTCCCCCGCCCTGGCTCGGAGGGCCGCTGGCAAAGCGTCGTCGCGACTCTGCTCGAGACCGTCGATCTTGTCTGCCTCGCTCCCGGCGCACCCGTGCGTCCCACCGACGCGAGGAGGCTTGCCGCCCGTGCGCGGGAGCGCTGCTCGACTTTGGTCGTGCTCGATGGAGCGAGTACTCCTACCGGGGTTCCAAGAGGGCTCGGCCCCCGCGGTGCTGCGCGACCGGTCCGGGTCGTGAGCCCTTGGCCCGGCCCTTCGGACCTGCATTGCGCCGTGAGGACATCGAGCTGGGCGGGGCTTGGGCGCGGCCACGGCCTGCTCAGCTTCCGGCAGCTCGAGGCAGAGGTTGGCGGCCGGGGTGCGGCGAGCCGCCCGAGACGGGGCCTGCTGCGGCTCCCGGTTTGAGGTCTTTCGTGCCCCCGGTTCGCACTCTCGTCGTCTGGTGCCCTGACTGGCCGCTCGTTGCTGCCGGGATCGCCGACCGTCCAGCTGTGGTCATCGCCGCCAACCGGGTGATCGCCTCCTCCGCCTCTGCCCGGGCGGAGGGGGTGCGCCTCGGACAGCGCCGCAGGGAAGCCCAGGCATGCTGTCCGGAGCTCGTCGTAGTGGGGGAGGACCCGGGGCGGGACGCGCGCAGCTTTGAAGCGGTTGTCCTCGCCGTTGCGGCCTTCACTCCCCGGGTGGAAGTCACCAGGCCAGGAGCATGTGCCCTACCCGCTCGGGCTCCCGCCCGTTACTACGGCGGAGAGACATCGCTCGCCGAGCAGGTGAACAGCGCTGCCCGGGCCGCTGTCGAGGCCGCCGCCGGCGCGGCCGGCACGGCGGCTCCTGAGCCACCCACTCAGGTGGGGATCGCCGACGGGCCGTTCGCGGCACGGCTCGCAGCCCGTGACAGCGCGATCGTGCCTCGTGGTGCGACGCCGGAGTGGCTCGGCCGCTTCCCAGTGGAGGTGATTGGCCAGCCCGCGCTCGCCGATCTGCTGCGGCGGCTCGGGATCCGCACGCTGGGTGAGTTTGCTGAATTGGACCACGGCGCGGTGCAGGCACGGTTTGGAGCTGAAGGGGGTTTTGCCCACCGCCTTGCTCGTGGTCTCGACGAGAGACCGCTCGCTCTCGGGGACCCCCCTCCGGACCTCACGGTTTGCCGGGAATTCGATCCGCCCGTCGACCGGGCTGACGCCTTGGCGTTTCTTGCCGTGGGGCTTGCCGACGAGCTCGTCGGTCGCCTTGCTCCGCACGGGCTAGCCGCCACGCAGTTGCTCGTCGAGGCAGAGACCGAGCACGGCGAGTCACTGCAACGCTGGTGGAGGGGGGATCGGCCGTTCACTGCGCGAGCCATGGTGGACCGGGTGCGATGGCAGCTCGAGGGGTGGTTGCAGGGACCGGTGATCACCGCTCCAACCGCCGGGGTCACCCTGCTGCGGCTCACGGTCGCCGAGGCGGTGCCCGACGACGGCCGCCAGCTGGACTTCGAAGGCGGCGTCGCCGAGGCAAGCCGACAAGTGGAACGGGGATTGGCGCGGGTCCAGGGCCTCCTTGGCCATGCGGCGGTCCTTACCGCGGTCCGCACGGGTGGCCGAGGGCCAGGCGAACAGATCCGCCTTGTGCCTTGGGGTGAAGAAGGGCGCCCAGCTACCGTTGCGGCGGGAGATGGTGGTCGCGGGGTGCCCCCTTGGCCAGGTCGCCTCCCGCCCCCCTCCCCGACGCTCGTCCATCCAGCTCCCGTTCCTGTCGAGGTCCTCGGCCCCGACGGGTCACCGGTCGGGGTGACCGGGCGTGGGCGATGTACGGCGATCCCTTCCCGCCTGGCTCCGGTGACAGCCGGTCGCCCGTCTCTCGGGATCGTGGGCTGGGCAGGGCCTTGGCCGGCGGACGAACGGTGGTGGGATCCTGCGGCTGCCCGGCGACGGGCCCGTTTGCAGGTGCTGCTCGATGATGGGACGGCACATCTGCTCATCCTCGAGCAGGGACAATGGAGTCTCGAGGCCACCTACGACTGACGCGGCCGTCGGGGTACGCGAATATTCTGAGCAAGTTCACAGCTTGCGTGGAGGAAGAACTGAGTAGCGGGTTACATGATCGGGTATCGATACTCGAGCCGCGGCCCCGCGAGCTGGGGATCGAAGGGCCGAGCGGCCCTGGCGCTCGAGGAGCGCTTGACCGGAGGTGAATGTGATGGACGAGCCGAACGACGAGCGGACAGAGCGTACGCAGCCGAGTCAGCCGGTGTCGCCTTGGACAGAGCCCCAGGCGACGGCCCCCCTGCCGCCCGCCGAGGTGACAGCCCCCCTGCCGCCGACCGAGGCGACAACCCCCCTGCCGCCGACCGAGGCGACAACCCCGCTGCCGGCCGCCGAGGCGACAACCCCGCTGCCGGCCGCCGAGGCGACAACCCCTCTTCCGCCGGCCGGTGTGCCGACCGAATCCCAGCCGATCGGAAGATCCCCCGTAGCCCCGGAGTTCGTAGCTCCAGCGGGCGAGGCATCGGAGTTGCTGGTGTCGAACCAGCAACCGTGGGCCGTACCCTCCTGGGAGCCCGACTGGAGTCACGGCGCGCGGTGGGAGCCGGCACAACCGCGCGAATCGGATCCAAGCGCAACCTCGGCCGCGGCGATCGGTCCGGTCGTACCGGAAGCCTCCTGGACTGGAGCGCCGGGCCAGAGCCCTCCTCCTGCCGACCCGTCGGGCGCTTACCCGCCAGGCGGTTATCCGCCCGCCAACTACCCGCCGGGGAGCTACCCACCCGGTGTCTATGGACCCGGTGCCTACGGTTCCGGCGGATACGGACCCGGCGGCTACGGTCCCGGCGGTTACGGACCCGGTCCCAACCAGCCAACGGGACCAGAGCGCCCAAAGCGGGGCCGGAAGGCGGCAGTCCTCGCCGCCGCGGCCCTTGTCCTGCTGGGCGCCGGCGCCGGCGCCGGGATCGCGTACACGTTCCGACAGGATCGGGGCTCGTCCGGTGCCTTGGCCTCGTCGCCGCCCGGCAAGACGCTGACTACTAGTCAGATCGAGGCCGAAGTCAGCCCTGCTGTCGTCGACATCGACACGAACCTCGGGGAAGGGACCGGCATTATCGCGGCCTCCAACGGCGAGATCATCACCAACAACCACGTCGTCGAGGGTGCGACCAGCATCAAGGTCTCGATTCTCCACCGTGGCACCTACACCGCAACGGTTGTCGGGACCGATGCAAAGGCCGATGTGGCCGTGCTGCGGCTGAGCGGTGTCAGCGGCCTGCCGACGGTGAAGTTCGGCGACTCTTCCACGATCAAGGTCGGGAGCTCCGTCGTGGCGATCGGCAACTCCGGCGGCCTCAACCTGCTCCCGTCGCCCGCCACCTCGGGAGCCGTCACGGCACTCGGCCGATCCATCACGGCGAGCGATGAGAGCGGTGCGAGCGGTGCGAGCGAGAACCTGAAGGGCATGATTCAGATGAATGCCCAGATCCAGCCCGGGAACTCCGGAGGACCGCTCGTCGACTCGTCCGGCGAGGTCGTCGGCATGGACACCGCCGCAGCGAGCACCGACAGCAACTCACAGACGGTCATCGGTTTCGCACTGCCGATCAACCGCGTGCTCCAGATTGCGAATGACATCGAGCGGGGCAAGAGCGGCAACGGTATCGTCATCGGCAGCGTGGCCTTCCTGGGCATAGCAGGAGAGACGGTCCAGTTGCAGGGCTCAGGCCAAGCGTCAGGCGCAGGACTCGAGTTTGTCGAGCCCGGTAGCCCGGCCGACCAGGCCGGTATCCAGCAGGGTGATGTCATCGTGGCCTTCAACGGGCACGCGACCACCACGATGGAGGCTCTGGCCACCTTGATCCACCAGCTTCGTCCCGGCGACCGTGCGACGGTCACCTTCTTGAATACGAACGGTGGCAGACAGACCGTCACCGTGACACTGGGCACTGGGCCGCCCGCCTGATCCGATACTTCCCCCCGGACGACGCCAGACGGCCGTCCCGACGCCCAGGCCCAGAGCGTCGGGACGGCCGTGGCGCGACACCAAAGACGGCGCCCACAACAACGATGATCAGCGCCACGTAGACCTTCAGCGAGTACTTGCGAAAGACCCAAGCCCTGAAGATGATCGCGGCAGAAATACGTCGAGGGTATGAGGCGGAAGGCCGTCCCCTTCCCGTGCCAGACGGCCGGTCGAGCGCTTCAGAAGCGGCGACGCTGCCCCACGAAGGGACTGTCGTGGGCTGCTTCGCCTTCGGCGAACGGTTTGCCGTTGGCACCTGAGATGCCGTTGCCGGTCGCCTCGTTTGCCGAGGCGGCTCCGGCACCCCAAGCGCTCGGCTCAACGTCGGGTTCGGTCGGGAGCTCGACGCTGAACGTGGCACCGCCGCTCGGCGTCTCCGCTACCCAGACACGACCGCCATGGGCTTGAGCGATGGCCGACACGATCGATAGCCCCAACCCGGCGCCACCTTGCGCACGGACCCGGGCGGGGTCCGACCGCCAGAAGCGCTCGAAGATGTGCTCGGCGCTCTCCGGCGGGATCCCGGGGCCGTGGTCGACGACCGAGATTCTTGCTCGGGGCAGAGTCACTCCGTCGGAGGTCGAAAGGGTGACGATGATCTCGAAGGGGGTGCCAGCGGGTGTGTAGCCGAGAGTGTTCGAAACGAGATTCCCGACGAGCTGGCGCAGCCTGCCTTCGTCGCCGAGGATCATGCACGAAGCCGGCGCCTCGAGCGTCACCCTGCGGGTCGGGTCGAGGACGCGGGCGTCCTGGGCGGCATCGGCTGCGAGCGTCGATAAGTCGACCGGCTCTCGTTCGAGTGGGCGTCCCTGGTCGAGGCGAGCGAGCAGCAGCAGGTCGTCGACGAGTCCGGCCATGCGGGTCGACTCGCTGTCGATCCGGCGCATCGCGGTGTCGAGGTCGGCCGGGCGATCGGCCAGCCCGTGCTGGAACAGCTCCGCGTAGCCGCGGATCGAGGTGAGCGGGGTTCTCAGCTCATGCGACGCATCGGCCACAAAACGTCGCAATCGCGCCTCGGACGCCTCCCGCTCCCGGAACGCCGTCTCGATGCGGCCCAGCATCACGTTGAGCGCGCTGCCGAGCCGCCCGACCTCGGTGCGGTCGTCGCTCTCCTCCACGCGCTGACTCAGGTCGCCGGCTGCGATCTCGCCGGCGGTGTCGGCCATCTTCTCGAGAGGGCGCAGACTGAGGCGGATGACGAGCCACGTCGCGGCGGCCAGGGCGATGAGGACCGCGCCGCTGACGAGCAGCTCGAGCTTGAGCAAGCGGCTCAGCGTCGCGTCGGTCTCGCTGAGCGGTATCGCCTCCGCGAGAACGTCGCCGGTCCTCCCTCCGGTGAAGCGGCTGTATAGGGGGGCCAGAAGCACGCGATAGGAACTCACGCTTCCCCTCCCGCTGACGGTCGCGTAGACCGGCGCAGTCTGGCCGGCAGCGAGCTTTGAGAGCGACGTTTGAAGGATCGGGACCGAGTTGATCGAGCTGCCGGACGGGGAGGTCCAAGGAATGAGCAGCTGGCCGTTCGAGGCCAGCGCCGTGGCCACGGTGCCGGGGGTTATCACCTGATTGGCTTGATTGGCGATGTTCCCCGGTCCGCCGCCGAACTGCGCCGAGCCGCCCACGTCGCTCGACACCAAATTTGCCGATCGGTAGAGCTGTTGGTCGATCTGGCCGATGACATAACTGCGAAACGACGCATAGGTAATGGCGTCGGTCGCCGCCAGGGCGACGATCACCAACGCGCACAGGACCGCGATGAGGCGGGCCTTCAGGGACACGAGCAGCCTTCGACGCTGCCGTGGACGCATGGGGGTCGCACGTGAGCCGACATCCTCGTCACTCGCGGGGTGGGCGGAGCACGTAGCCGACCCCACGCACCGTGTGGATCAGATGCGGCTCGATGAAGTCGATCTTCTTTCGCAGGTAGCTGACATAGGTCTCGAGGACGCCGGCGTCGCCGCCGAAGTCGTAGTTCCAGACGTGGTCGAGGAGCTGGGATCGGGTGAGCACGCGCCGCGGGTTCGCGAGGAGGTACCGCAGCAGCCGGTACTCGGTTGCCGTCAAGTCGATGAGCTGCCCGGCCCGGCGCACCTCATGGGCATCGTCGTCCATCTCGAGGTCCCCGAGCTCGAGCAGTTCGCGGGTCGGGCCGCCCTTGCCCGCGCGGCGGAGGATGGCCTGGGTGCGGGCTACGAGCTCGGCCACACTGAACGGCTTGGTGACGTAATCGTCGCCTCCGATCGTGAGGCCCCGGACCTTGTCCTCGGTGGCGTCGCGGGCCGTGAGGAAGAGCACGGGGATGTTGCGCCGGTCGCGGCGGAGGCGCTCGGCGATGTTGAAGCCGTCGATGTCGGGCAGCATCACGTCGAGCATGATGAGGTCGGGACGAAAGGCATCGACCTGCTCGAGTGCCCGGTACCCGCTGGAAGCCGTCTCGACGTCGAAGCCTTCGTAGCGAAGGGCCATCGAGACGAGCTCGGTGATGGACTCCTCGTCGTCGACGACGAGAACGCGCGGGCCCGCTTCTGCTGCTACCACGCTCCTTATTGTGGCCGATAAAGCTGGGAGTTTGCTGAGAGACCAGCCTGGAGCCGTCGCTGCGAACATACGTTCGACAAACCACTATCCTGGATTTCGTGGTCGGGTACGCAGAGCTCCACTGCCATTCGAATTTCAGTTTCCTCGACGGTGCCTCCTACCCCGAGGAGCTCGTCGCGGAGGCTGCCCGCCTCGAGCTCGGGGCGCTGGCGCTGACCGACCACAACGGGCTCTACGGGGTGGTGCGCTTTGCCGAGGCGGCAAAAGAAGTGGGAGTACCGACCATCTTCGGTGTCGAGCTCACCCTGGCCGGCCGTGGCCCCGACGTCCCGGGCAATCCGCGCGCCGCGCGCGTCGGTGGCGTGCCGGCGGCGGCGCGCACCGGGACTCCGGATCCGCCCGGGTCCCACTTGATCGCCCTCGCCCGTGATCCGGAGGGCTACTCCCGCCTCGCCCGCGCCATCAGTGAGGGCCACCTCGCCGGTGGCGAGAAGGGCCGACCGTGCCACGACCTCGACCGGCTGGCCGAGCTCGCGGGTGGCCACTTCCTCATCCTGACCGGCTGTCGCAAGGGGGCGGTGCCCGCCGCGCTCGTCGAAGCCGGCCCTGTCGCGGCGGCGAAGGAGCTCGACCGGCTCGTCGAGCGCTTCGGTCGCGAGAACGTCGTCGTCGAGTTGTTCGACCACGACGACCCTCTCGACTCGGCTCGCAATGACGCCCTTGCCGCCCTGGCGGTGCGCAGCGACCTCGGCATCGTGGCGACGAACGTCGTCCACCACGCCGTGCCCGCAGGCCGCCGCCTCGCCTCGGTGCTCGCCTCGGTCCGAGCGGGCCGTCCTCTCGACGAGCTCGAGGGCTGGCTGCCTGCCGCAGGGGCGGCCTACCTGCGCTCGGGAGCCGAGCAGGCTCGGCGTTTTGCCCGCTACCCGGGCGCCGTCGAGCACGCTTTCGAGCTCGGGCGGGCGTGTGCCTTCGATCTCCACCTCGTCGCCCCCAGGCTTCCCGACTTTCCCGTGCCGGCAGGCCACAGCGAGATGACGTTCTTGCGCCAGCTCGTCGAGGAAGGGGCGACCCGGCGCTACGGCTCACCCGGGACTGAGCGGGTGCCTGGTGCCTGGCGACAGCTCGAGCACGAATTGGCGATGATCGACGAGCTGGGCTTCGCCGGCTACTTCCTCGTCGTGTGGGACATCGTCGAGTTCTGCCGGCGCTCGGGGATCTACTGCCAGGGCCGAGGGTCCGCGGCGAGCTCGGCCGTCTGTTACGTGCTCGGGATCACCAACGCGGACGCGGTCGCCCTCGGCCTGTTGTTCGAGCGCTTCCTGTCGCCGGAGCGTGACGGGCCGCCCGACATCGACGTGGACATCGAGAGCGGCCGGCGGGAGGAGGTCATCCAGTACGTCTACGGACGCTACGGCCGCGAGCGGGCCGCGCTCGTGGCCGTCGTCGTGAGCTACCGGGCCCGGTCCGCCGTGCGGGATGCTGCCAAGGCGCTCGGCCACTCGCCCGGGCAGGTCGACGCCTGGGCGAAGCGCATCGAGCGCTGGGGCTCACTTGGTAGCGCCCACCACCCGTCCGCGCCGCATCGGAAGGACCGTTGGACGTGGTGGAGCGCGGCGGCGGAGGGCGAGGCCGCGCGTCGGTCGGTGGCGCTGGGCGGGGCCGGCGACGCCCGCCCCGGTCGCGACGACGTCGCGGCCGAGCCCGGGCCCGAGGAGGCCGCGAACGAGCTCGGGATCCCGGCCCGGGTGCTGGCGGTTGCGACCGAGCTGGAGGGCTTTCCCCGCCATCTCGGCATCCATCCCGGCGGCATGGTGATCTGCGACCGCCCGGTCTCGGAGGTCTGCCCGGTCGAATGGGCTCGCATGGAGAACCGGACCGTGCTCCAGTGGGACAAGGACGACTGCGCGGCGGTCGGCCTCGTGAAGTTCGACCTCCTCGGCCTCGGGATGCTCGAGGCGATCCACCGGGCGGTCGACACCGTCGGCGCCTACCACCACGACAAGATCGACCTCGCCATGATCCCCCAGGAGGAGGCCGTCTACGACATGTTGTGCCGAGGCGACTCGGTGGGGCTCTTCCAGGTGGAGAGCCGGGCGCAGATGGCCACGCTGCCCCGCCTGCGGCCGCGCAACTTCTACGATCTCGTCGTCGAGGTCGCCCTCATCCGCCCCGGCCCGATCCAGGGAGGATCGGTTCATCCCTACCTGCGCCGGCGCAACGGGACAGAGGCGGTGACGTTCCTGCATCCGTGTTTCGAGCGCAGCTTGGAGAAGACCCTCGGGGTGCCGCTGTTCCAGGAGCAGCTCATGCAGATGGCGATCGACGCCGCCGGGTTCTCGGCGGCCGAGGCCGATCAGCTCCGCCAAGCAATGGGCTCGAAGCGCTCCGCTTCGCGCATGGAACGCCTCCGCGCCCGCCTCTACGGGGGGATGGCCGAGCGGGGGATCACCGGAGAGATCGCCGACACCATCTGGGAGCAATTGGCGGCCTTCGCCAACTTCGGTTTCCCCGAGAGCCACTCGGTGTCCTTCGCCTATCTCGTCTACGTGAGCGCCTGGTTGAGGCTGCACTACCCGGCAGCGTTCCTCGCAGCGCTGCTCAACTCCCAGCCGATGGGCTTCTGGGCACCGCACACCCTCGTCGCCGACGCCCGGCGCCACGGCGTCGTCGTCATCGGCCCGGACGTGAACAAGAGCGAAGCGGGGGCCTCACTCGAGCCGGTACCGCCTGAGCCGGCAACCACACTCGGGCCGGCAACCCCGCTCGAGCCGGGAGTATCAGTCGGGTCCGAGGCGAGCGCCGGCCCGCTGGTTCGGCTCGGGCTCGCCTCGGTGAAGGGTGTCGGCGACGACCTTGCCACCGCGATCGCGGCCGGGCGGCCCTATGTGGACATGGAGGATCTCGTGCGTCGGAGCGGCATCGGCCGCCCCGCGCTCGAAGCTCTCGCCACTTCCGGGGCGCTCGTCGGGCTCGGGGGAGCCGCACCGCTCGCCGGTCCGGCCGGCGCAGCGTTAGGCGGCCCGGCCGGCGTGGCAAATGACGCCGATCGGGGCGGGCGGCGCCCGCTCACCCGCCGTGAGGCGCTCTGGGCGGCGGGCGCCGCTGCCGAGGCTCGACCGGACCGCCTTCCCGGCACCGTGGTCGGGACGAAGTCCCCGCCGCTTCCCGAGATGAACGAGATCGAGGAGATGTCCGCCGACCTTCAGACCCTCGGGCTGTCGCCGGGCTCTTCGCCGATGGCCTTCGCCCGGGCAAAGCTCGCCAGCCGAGGAGTCGTCCCCAACGCCGAGCTCGTGAAGGTGGCCGACGGCGCCAAGGTCCTCGTTGCCGGCGTGGTGACCCACCGGCAGCGGCCTGCTACGGCGGGGGGGACGACGTTTCTCAACTTGGAGGACGAGACCGGGCTCGTGAACGTCATCTGCTCGCCGGGATGCTGGACCCGCTACCGCAAGGCGGCGCGTTCTGCCGTGGTGCTGCTCGTACGGGGGCGGCTCGAGCGGGGAGAGGGAGCCGACCCAGCAGCACCGCCGTCCGCGAACGTGGTGGCGGAGTATCTGGAGGAGATCGACTTCGCGATGGTGGTCAGCCCGTCCCGGGACTTTCACTGACGGGACGCCAGCCGAGCGCGAACGCGCGAACCTTGACGTGGTGGGCAAGTCTCGTCAGCGACTCGGGCGACGGGCACCTGCGCCCGGTTGGTTCGCCGCTGGGCTCGCGATGCTCAGCCTGGTGACAGCCGCGTGCGCGTCGCCGGCGACCGCCCCGGGCCCAACCTCGACCCGACAGGGCAACACCACGGCGCCGAGCGAAACCTCGAGTTCGGTCGGTTCTGGCACCTCGTCCACGACGACCACCGAGGCCGGGGGCGGGACACGACGACGCGGGACCGGTCGGGCCGGTGTGCCGGCCTTCTCGCACGTCTTCGTCGTCCTGATGGAGAATCTCGGCTACTCGCCGGCGCTCGCGACCCCGGGCTTCGCGTCGCTGGCTTCGCGCTATGCCAGCGCCTCGGATTATTACGCCGTCGGTCACCCGAGCCTTCCGAACTATCTTGCGATCACAAGTGGTGGCACCTGGGGTGTCCAAAGCGACTGCATCGACTGCTACGTCGACGAGCCGAACCTCGGAACGCAGCTTTCGACGGCCAAGTTCTCCTGGGGCGCCTACTTCGAAGGCGTCCCGAGCGCGTGCTATCTGGCGCCGTACTCGAGCGCGGACTATGCCGGCAAGCACAACCCGTTTCGTTATTACGACGACATCAGGTCGAGCCCGGCGCTGTGCGCTCACCTTCTTCCCTTCGGCCGGTTGGGTCCGCTCCTTGCCGGCCCTGCCGCGAAGGTGCCTCGTTTCGTGTGGGTGACGCCGAACTTGTGTGACGACGGCCATGACTGCGCGCCGGCGGTCGCGGCTTCGTGGCTCAATCGGTTCGTCGCCTCCGTCGTCGCGAGCGCGGCGTGGCAAGCCGGCGGGGTCCTTTTCGTCACTTGGGACGAGTCCGAGAGCGGCGGCCGAGCAGGGGGACGGGTTCTCACCCTCGTCATCTCGCCGGGCCTTCGCCGAGGGCTCAAGGTGGCAGTCAGCTATACGCACTACTCGCTGCTGGCGACGATCGAGGACGCGTTCAAGCTCCCCTTGCTCGGCGCCGCACGGTCGGCAACCCCGATGAGCGCTTTCTTTCGGGCGTCACCGGGCCAGTAGGTCCCGATCCCTCCGGGACTTGCCCGAGTCGACGAAGATCTGGCGCACCGATCAGCCAACCGGTGCGGTCGCCGTCGAGATCGCCTGCGCGCGGACGAGCATCGGCGTCGTTCCGAGGCGTTCGAAGGTCGCCGCCGCTTCGCCGGCAAGACGCACGGCTTCCTCGAGGCGCCCCAGGTTGGTGAGCCACTCCGCCCGGTCGAGCTGAGCCCGGGCGGTCCAGTAGGGATACCCGAGGTCTCGAAACGTCGTCTCTGCCGCCATGAGGTCCTTCTCAACGGACTCGAACTCGCCCCTCGCGATTGCGAGGAGCGCCCGAGCGCGGGCGATCTGCGCCCTGAGGAAGGGAGGGATCTCGCCCGGCGCGCGGGCGGAGAGGATCCCGATGAATCTCTCCGCTTCGCTCAGGTCCCCAAGAGCGATCGCTGCGTCGATCGCGTCGGGGAATGCCGCCCGGATCGCCTCGTGAGCGAAAAAGAGCGTGCCCCCGACCGCTTGATCGATCGCACGGCTCGCGGCCTGTAGGGAGCGAGCGTGGTCACCCTCTGCGATCGAGACCGTGCCGTCGGTAGCGTCACAGACGCCGCGCGTCTGCAGGTCGTCGCTCTCGAAGAACGCCTGACACTGCGCGAGATGCTCGCGTGCGGCGGCCACCTCTCCTCGGACCGCCAGCACCTGGGCAAGGCGCAGGTGGAGGTCCTCCAGCCCGGGCCTCTCGTCTCCTCCGTTGTGCAGCAGCTCGGTCGCGACCTGGATCGCCTCGTCGAGACGGCCGGCCATCATGAGCGGGTACATCAGGTTGGAGGCGCAGCCGGCCTCGTCCGCGCGTGCTCCGGACCTGCGCGCGAGCGCGATCCCAGCCTGGCAGTGCTCTTCGGCGCCCGGGAGGTCGTGGGTCATCAACACATCGGCGAGGTTCGACTCCGCGAGAAGCTCAATTCTGGTCACGCCGGCGCGGCGGGCCACGGCGATGGCTCCCTCGTAGTGCAAGCGGGCCTCCTCGATCCGCCCTGCCATCATGAGATGCACTCCTTTGGAGTTGAGGGCGCGAGCGAGCAAATCGGGGAGCTCGTGGAATTGCGCGAGCACGAGCGCCCGCTCGAGTGGCTCGGACGACTCGTCATGATGACCGGTGAAGTTCAGGCTGGCGGCGAGGGACAGCTGGAGGGCCGCGAGAACCTCGGGCCGGGCAGTGCTCTTGTCGAGGGTTGCGAGCGCCTCCTCGATGCGAACGACCGCCTGCTCGGCACGACCGAGGGCGTGGAGCGCCCGGCCGAGGCGGGCAGTCACCGCTGCGGCGTCAATGGACCGTCCGGCACTGGCATGGGCAGCGATCGCGGTCTCGAAATGGCCGGCGGCTCGCTCGCTCCAGCCTGCGAACTGTGCCATCCGCCCTGCCCCGTCGATGAACCCAGCCTGCTCGGCCTCGTCCGAGCTGAGCTCGGCAGCCTTCAGGTAGGCGGACTCGGCCGCCTCCGGGGCGCCCACGGCCTCCGCACGCTCGGCGGCGACCGCGTAGGCGCGACACGCGGCCGCGCGCAGCTCGCCGGCGTCAGGGTCCTCGCCGGCCGCCTTGTAGGCGTCATAGAGGTGGGCGCCGATCACCTCGGCCACCTCGGCGCCTTCGTCGGGGAAGGCCGCACGCAGGTGCGCGGCGGTCTTCATGTGCCGCGCCTTGCGCTCGGCTCGCGTCAGCATGTCGTAGGCGACGGACCGGATGAGCGACTGAGTGAAGGCGTACTGGCCGCGTTCGGGCGACAGCTTGTCGGCGCGGACGGTGAGCACCTCTTTGCGTACGAGCGAGCTCAACAGCTCGTCGAGGTCGGCCGGATCGGCGTCGGAGACCGCCTCGATCGCCTGGCGGGGGAAGCTCCCACCGAGCACCGAGCACTCCTTCACGAGCCGCCGCTCGTCGGGTTCCAAGGCGTCGAGACGCGAGGCGATGAGGGCGGTGAGGCCAGGTGGGATCTCGAGCTCGCCGAGCTCCCTGACGAGGTGCAGCGCCCCGTCGCCTCGTTTCTCGAGGACGCCCTTGTCGAGCAGACCCCGCACTGTCTCGATCGCATATAGCGGGATCCCCTCGGCACGCTCCACGATGCGCTCGCGGGCTGAGGTGGGCAGGCCGGCGACGAGGCCGTCCAACAGCTCGCCCATGACAGCGTCGGCGAGCGGGTCGAGCGGGAGCGTGGTGACCGACCGGCGGGAGAGGCCGAGCCCTCTCCGGTCGGTGCCTTCCGGTCTCGACAGCACGAGGAGGAAGAGGGCGTGGTCGCCGGACCACTCGAGCAGGTGGTCGAGGAAGTCCACCATGCCGGCGTCGGCCCACTGCAGGTCCTCGACGACCATGACGACGGGGAGGAATTCGGCTAGGCGCTCGAAGAACAGGCGCCAGCCGGAGAACAGCTCCTCTCTCGCCAGCGCCTGCGGGGCGGGGAGCCCGAGAAGTTGGCCGAGTCGGGGGGCAATGAACTCCCGGTCGGCAAGATCCGGGATCCAGCGCTCGAGCCCGGTCCTGAGGCGCTCGGCGACGAGCTCGAGCGGATCCTCCTCGCTGATCTGAAGCCTGGCACGGACCATCTCCGACAGGGCCCAGTAGCTCACGCCCTCGCCATAGGACAGGCACCGCCCCGCATGCCACAGCACGTCTCCGGCGAGGCCGTCGATGTACTTGAAGAACTCCCAGGCGAGGCGCGACTTGCCGACACCGGCGACGCCGGAGACGAGGATGAGGCGCGCCGATTGGCGCTCGGCGGTGGCGTGGAAGAGCTCCTTGACGAGACGCAGCTCGTGGTCCCGTCCCGAGAAGGGTGCCTCGATGACGCCCGAGCGCTGCGAGCCGGCGACCGCGGCGACGACCCGGGTCGCTTGGAAGAGCCGGACGGGCTCGGCCTTACCCTTCAGCTCGTGCTCGCCACCGTCGACGTATGCGATGGCCGCGGCCGTAGCGGTCCGAGTCGTCTCGTCCACGTAGCAGCACCCGGGCAACGCCGCGGACTGTATGCGCGCCGCGGTGTTGACGCGGTCACCGATGACGAGGCCCTCTTCCGGCGTTTCGGTCGTGGCGACGCCGCCGGTCACCACCCCGACGCGGGCCTGGAGCTCGGTCGCGTGCTCGGTGCCGTAGGCGGCGACGGCCGAGACGAGCTCGAGGCCGGCCCGGACGGCACGCTCGGCGTCGTCCTCCTTGGCGATCGGAGCACCCCAGACCGCCATGACGGCGTCGCCGATGAACTTCTCGACGATGCCCCCGTATCTGGCGACGATGGCCCGGGCGAGCTCGAAGTAACCCGACAGGAGCTCTCGCACCTCCTCGGGGTCTCGCCGCTCGGCAAGGGGTGTGAATCCGACCAGGTCACAGAAAAGCACCGAAACGTGGCGGAGCTCGGTCGCGCCTGTTTCGGGCGGGCGCGAAGTGGCGACGGGCGACGGCCCAGGCGCACGCGCGGTCGCGGCAGGGACGGCCGGCCCGTTGCGGCTGAGTGCGGCTCCGCATTCACCGCAGAAGACATCCTCCGGGTCATTTGCCGATCCGCAGGCCGAGCACGCACGGACGAGTTCCGCGCCACAGGCGCCACAGAACTTCCGGCCGGGACGGTTCTCGGTTCCGCAGCTCGGACAGGTCAATTGTGCTCCTCCGTCGGCACGGGCGGACGATGACGAGGGTAGCTCGCGGGCGAATTGGCTGCCGCAGCAGGTCCGGGCCGGCGTGCCAGTCTGGCGTCGTGGCGATCACCGTCGTGAAGGCGTCGACCGCCGAGGACCGGGCCTGCTTCGAGCAGCTCGTTCTCGAGTACGTCGCTTCGCTCCCGTTCTCGCTCGACTTCCAGCACTTCGAGGAAGAGCTGGCGGGGCTCGCGCAGCTCTACGGTCCGCCCGCCGGCTGCGCGCTGGTCGCCAAGCTCGACGGGGAACCGGTCGGATGCGCCGGGATCCGGGCGCTCGAGTCGGGGATCGCAGAGCTGAAGCGGATGTACGTCCGCCCGGAGGCAAGGCGCTGCGGTGCCGGGCGGGCGCTCACCGAAGCCGCCCTTGCCGCCGCCGGCCGACTCGGCTACGACGTCGTGCGGCTGGACACCACGACGGAGATGGTGGGCGCAATGCGGATCTACGAGAGGCTAGGTTTCGCACCTATTGCGGCGTACCGGTACAGTCCGCTGGACGGCGCCCGGTTCTACGAAGTGCGCCTCGGCGCCCCGGCCGGTGACCGTACCCAGACCCATGCCCCCCAACCTGAGACGGAGACCCCGGACGCATGAACGGTTTCTTTAACGGCCTTGGACGCTTTACGGTGCGGTTCCGCTGGCTCATCGTCGTGGTCTGGATCGTCGGAACCTTTGCCTCGGTGCACTTCCTGCCGACGCTGGCGAGCCAGGTCAACAACGACAACTCCGCCTTCCTGCCGAACAGCGCGCCGAGCACGATCGCCGGCAATCTCGCCGAGCCACTCGTCGGCAAGGCGACCCTGGTGCCGGTCATCATCGTCGGCGTTCGCGAGGACGGCACGATCACCGCCGCTGACGTTCAAGCTGTCGCTCGCCTTGCCGGGGCGGCCAAGAAGGCCCCGCTCGTCGCGCGGGTGCAGTATGTCGGCACCTCGGCGGACGGGCACGCCATACAACTGCTCGCCGAGGCGAACATCGCCGGCTTCAGCCCCGGGCCTTCCCTGGACGTCGTCAACGGGCTGACCGCCGCGTTCGCGAAGGCGGACGCGCCGGCGGGGCTCAAGTTCCATCTCGCCGGCACGGTCGCCACCAACGTCGCCAACCAGCAGCAGTCGAAGTCGGCCGGCAACAAGACCCAGCTGGCGACGATCCTGTTCATCATCGTGCTCCTGCTGTTCGTCTTCCGCTCGCTCCTCGCACCGCTCGTCACGTTGCTGCCGGCGGCCGTCGTGTTGCAGGTTGCAGGTGCGTTCATCGGTGAGCTCGGCTCTCACGGGCTCAAGATCTCCCAGGTCACCCAGCTCCTCCTCATCGTTCTCATGCTTGGAGCGGGCACCGACTACGGGCTCTTCCTCGTGTTCCGGGTGCGGGAGGGGATCCGATCGGGCATGGCACCTCACGACGCCGTCGCCCACGCCGTCGCCCGCGTCGGCGAGTCGATCAGCGCCTCTGCCGGGACCGTCGTGCTCGCGCTGTTGACCTTGCTGTTCGCGAGCTTCGGGATCTACCACGACCTCGGCGTGCCGCTCGCGATCGGGATCGCGGTGATGCTCGTCGCCGGGCTGACGTTGCTCCCTGCACTGTTGGCGATCCTCGGAAAGGCCGTGTTCTGGCCGTCGAAGGTCGTCGCCGGCGAGCTGCACGAGAGCTGGTGGGGACGAGTCGCACAGCGCGTCGTCGCCCGCCCGGCGCTCACCCTCGCGATCGGCGTCGTCGTCTTCGGGGCGCTGGCGCTCGGATCGCTGTTCTACGCGCCGGCGGGATTCGGCGGAGACCTCGCCGCCCCGAGCGGGACCGACGCCGCGGCCGGCAACGCCGCCCTCGCGAAGTACTTCCCGCAGGCCAGCTCGAACCCGACGAACCTCATCTTGAAGCTGGCGGCCCCCGTCTGGCAAGACACCACCGCCGTCGTCTCGGCGGAGGGCCAATTGCATGCGACCGGCCTGTTCACCAACTTGTCCGGTCCGTTCGACCCCGCCGGCGCCGCTATGTCGGCGGCCACCTATGCCCACTTGCACGCGACGCTCGGAGATCCGAAACTGCTGCCGCCGGTGGCGCCGCCAGATTCGCCCGGCGCGCGGGTGGCGACGACGTTGTATGACTCGTATCGCGCGACGGCACGTTTCGTGAGCTCGAACGGGCACACGATCCAGTTTGAGGCCGGCCTCACTGCCGGCGACGCCGGGTCGACGCCGGCGCTGAACGCCGTTCCCGCCATGCGCAAAGCGCTGACGGCGGTCCAGCACAGTATCGGCGCCACCGCGAGCGGCGTCGCGGGAGAGGCACCCGCCCTTTATGACGTGAGCACGATCTCCGACAGCGACCTCATTCGCATCGTCCCGATCGCGATCCTCGCCATCGGGATCTTGCTCGCGCTCGTCCTGCGGAGCCTTGTCGCTCCGCTCTATCTCATTGCGAGCGTGCTGCTCTCCTACCTGGCGGCGCTCGGTCTCGCTTCGATCCTGTTCATCAAGATCGGCGGGAGCGGCGGGCTCACGTTCCTCTTACCGTTCCTCATGTTCATCTTCCTCTTAGCCCTCGGCGAGGATTACAACATCCTCGTCATGACGCGAATCCGGGAGGAGGCGCATCATTTCGGCCTCCGGGACGCCGTCGTGCGCGCCGTCGGCGCGTCCGGCCCCACCATCACCTCGGCGGGCCTCGTGCTGGCCGGGACGTTCCTGGTGCTCGCGGTGACCGGTGGAAGCGGTTCGGGGGGCAGCCAGATCCGCGATATCGGTCTCGGGCTGGCGCTCGGCATCCTGATGGACACCTTTCTCGTGCGCAGCCTGCTCGTCCCCTCGACGGTGTCCCTGCTCGGTCGCTGGAACTGGTGGCCCGGAAAGCTGGCGGAGATGGACGAGGTCAACGGGAACCCTGCGGGCGTCGCAACTCCTGCTCCTTCTGTGCCCACGAGCTAGCGGGGCGGCCGGACTCGCGCTGGAGGAGGAGCACCAGGCTCGTGTCGGGCGAGCGGCCCTAGGTCACTGCCCGGTGCTCTGATCCCGGGCGGGCTCGGGCGCAGGCCCGTTCCCGGCTGCCGCCGGCGCAGCCGCAGGGGCAGGTCCTGTGAGGACCGGCGCCGGCGGAACCGTGTTCCCGCGCAGGGTGTCGAACGGGCTCATCGAGGCCTGAGGGACACCCCCCTTCACTGCCTCGTAGATCGAGTAGCCCTGAGTGACGAGGTTGGTGATCAGATCCGTCACGCCCTGTGTGCCGTTGACGAGGACGATGTTCGCCCCGCTGAGTCCCTTGGCGGCCGCCTCCACGAGAGCGGGAAGCTGCTCGACCATCCTGTTGGCCGCGATCAGGCCCTGATTGCCGCCGGCTAGGCCCTCGGCCCTCGCCTTGATGGCATCCCTGTCGGCCTCGGCGAGTCGGATCGTGCGGTACGCCTCGGCGTCGGCGGGCTTCTCAACCTCCGCGATGAGGTCCTTCTCGCGCTTTTCTGCCTGCAGCGCGGCAAGCCTCGTCTGCTCTTCGGTCACCTGTTGCGTCGCCTTGGCCTGCGCGAGTGGACCGGCCTGGCTCGCCGCCGCCTGAGCCTGCTCGATCTCGGCGCGGTAACCCGCCTGCTTGATCTCAGCCTCACGCACGAAACCTGCCTTCAGTGCGTTCGCCTCCTGCTCTTTTTCCGTGGCGGCCTGGTCGGCCTGCGCGGCGGCGATACGGGCGTCGCGGGCCACGGCCGCGGCGTGCGGAGCTGCGAGATTGTCGATATAGCCAGTGGCATCCTTGATCTCTTGGATCTGGAAGGCATCGATCACGAGCCCCAGCTTCTCCATCTCGTCGGTCGAGGCCGATTTCACCTCCTGGGCCACCCGGTTGCGATCACCGATGATCTCCTCGACCGTAAGGCCGCCGACGATCGAGCGGAGGTGCCCGGCGAGCACCTGAGCGGTCAGCCTCTCCATTCCCTGCTGTTGGTCAAGGAAACGACGCGCCGCGTTGGCGATCGAGGAGCTGTCGTCACCGACCTTGAAGACGGCCACTGCCTCCACGGTGAGCGGTATGCGCAGCTTGGTCACGCAACTCTCGGAGATGAGTGCTTCCCTGAGGTCGAGCGAGAGCCAGCGCGCCTTGTTCGTCCACGGGAAGACGAATGCCCCCCGGCCGGTCACGATGCGGAACTGGCCGCCATCACTGCCTCGCTTGGAGCCGGAGACCACCATCGCCTCGTTCGGCGCCGGGATTTTGTAAAAGAACATCCGCCCTCTTCCTTTCGACGGATCAGTAGCTGGTCACAAGGAGCGTCCGCGAAGACAGCTGCTCGACCACGACGATCCGGGTATTCACGACGAGCGGCTCCTCGGTCTGAGTGTACGCCGTATACGCCTCCGAGCCCCCGCGGATCTGGATGATGACCTCGCCCGGGACACCGGGGGATATCGGCACGGAGACCCGACCTATCCTGCCGACGGTCTCGTCGGCTACGCGGTCGGAGTCGGAGTCCATCTGCTCAAGGGCCGTTCTTGCCGGCGGGGGTGCCGCGCGTGAGCTCCACGGGTCCAGGCTACGTCAGGCGGGCCCCACGGATTCCGGTCGCAGGACCGCCCTACCCGCCCGCCTGATCGCATGACCCGAACGCGGGCAACGTACCGATCAGACAGCGGTTGAGGAGGGCCCGTTGTCTTGCCAACAAGAAGCATCGGGTCGCGCCCGACCATACTGAGCCGGTGAGCGGCGACCGAGGCGGCAGGGCGGCCAGGACAGTAAACACCCGGCGCCTCTTGCTGTTCGTGTGCGCCCTCGTGCTCGTCGACACCGTGTTCTTCACGGCCCTCACCCCCCTGCTGCCGCATTATGTCCACGGCCTTGGGCTGTCCAAGACCGAAGCGGGCATTCTGGTCGCGGCCTATCCGTTCGGCACCCTCATCGGCGCGCTTCCGGGTGGCGTTTTCGCCTCCCGGCTCGGCGTCCGGTCGGCGGTCGTGCTCGGCCTTTGCTTCATGAGCGGGGCAACCCTGGTCTTCGGGTTGGGGACTTCGATCCTCGTGCTCGACTCGGCGCGTCTTGTTCAAGGGCTGGGAGGTGCGTGCACGTGGGCAGGAGGAATGGCATGGCTTGCCGCCGCGACACCGGTAGATCGCCGAGGTGAGGCGATCGGCGTCGCGCTCGGAGCGGCAGTCGGGGGGGCGTTGCTCGGGCCCGTGATCGGCGCCGTGGCGAGTCGCGTGGGCACCGGGCCCGCCTTCGACGCCGCCGCAGTCGCCGGTTTCTGCCTCCTCCTGGCGAGTTTCCGAGTCGGCACGCCGCCCGGCGGCGAGTCGCAAAGCTTGCGGAGTGCGATGCATGCGATCGGTGACTGGGGCGTTGCCGGTGGCATGTGGTTGACCTGCCTTGCCGGGCTGTCGTTCGGCGTCGTCGACGTCCTCGCGCCACTGCAGCTCAGCGCTCTCGGCGCCAGTGCCATTCTGATCGGCGGCGCATTCCTTGGTTCGGCCGCTTTGGAGACGGTGCTGTCGCCCTTCGTGGGCCGCCTCGCCGACCGCCGCGGACGTCTCTTCCCGGTCAAGCTCTCGCTCCTCGCGGGGATCGCTGTCGGCGTGCTCATCCCGCTGCTCCATTCCGATTGGATCCTCGTCGCGTTGCTCGTCGTCGGATTGCCCGCTTACGGCACCCTCTTTGTGCCGGCGGCGGCGATGCTCAGCGACGGCGCGGACCGCCGGAAGCTCCACCACGGCCTCGGTTTCGGCTTGGCGAACCTCTCGTGGGCGACCGGGCAGGCAGTAGCAGCAGCCTCGAGCGGCGCACTTGCCCAGGCGACGGTCGACGCCGTGCCCTACCTGATGCTGGCAGCCGCCTTCGCGTGCACGCTCTTGGCACTGCAACCGCGCGGGCGCCGCGTCATCGCCCGGCTCGGTTCCGGCGCCCGGGTTGGAGCCAGAGCGCCCGATCCGTCGGGCGGCCGGGACGGGCCGGACGGACCCTACCCGCCGGAGGGCGGCATCGTCTGAGTCGGGGGCGGCGCGCCGGGCGGGGCCTGTTGGGCCGACGCCTGCGCGTCGCCGATCCACCCGCTCCCGTCCCACCATCGCACCTTGGTCGCGTCGGCGGAGTCGGGGTACCAACCGGGCGGGGGAAGGGGAGCATCCTGGCCGGGAAAGTAAGCCAGCGCAGCTGCTTGCTGACGCCCGGGCAGCGGTACGCCATGGGCGCCGGTCGAAGCGCGCCAGCGCTGGAAATCACCATGTCGACGGGAAGCTTCGACGCAGGCCCAGACGATCGACACGATCCAGACCAGGATCGACACGGCCAGGGCCAGCTTCGATCGCAAGCCGAGGGTGACATAGCCGACGACGGTGACGACCAAGAGGATCAGCCCGGGCACGATCTTGACGTAGAGCAACCCGAGCGGGCCGAAGAGGAGGGTGAGGACGAACGCGATCCCCGGCGACTTGTCTACCCGGGCGCGCTTTGACTCGAGCCCGGGTGCAGGGGTCCCCACGTGAGCAGTCTTCCAGGTTTTCCTGGCCGTCCACGGACTCGTGGAGGGGCCGGAGGTTCAAAGCGAAGCGGCGGCGGCGATTGGAGCCGGTGGTCGGCGTCCACCGAGCGAGTTGAGGAATGCCGCATCGCCGTACTGGTACACCGACCCGTTCGCCCCAACGACCCAATAGCCCCGTCCATCCGGCGTGGCGACCACCGAGGTGATCGGGACCGGGCTCGTTATGCCTTGGCCGGTGGGCGAGCCGTAATACGTCGCGTCACCGAAGGCGCGGACGTTGCCCCCGGGAGTGACGAGCCAATAGCCCCGGCCGTCGGGCGTCGTCGCCATCCCGGCAACAGGACGCTCAATCGGTTCGACCCCACGACTCGGGTAGCTCTTGGCGTCACCGAGCGGGAACACGTCTCCGCTCGAGCTCACGAGCCAATACCCTCCCCCGTCAGGTGTAGCCGAGATGCCGACGATGGTCCGGCCGGTCCCTTTCGGGCCGAGAGAGCCGTGGGGGGTCGCGTCTCCGAAGGCGAACGCCCTGCCGTTCGAGGCCACGAGCCAGTACCCGAGGCCCGAGGGGGTCGGCGCCATGCCGGCGATCGGTCTGCGCAGGGACTTCGGTGACCCGTGGAAGACCGCGTCGCTGAACTCGTAAACTGCGCCGTCGGCGTGCACGAGCCAGTAACCCTTGCGGTCGGGCGTCGCGGCGATCGCGACGACCGGCGACTCGACGGTTCGCGAGCTGCGGGGCGCGAAACGGCGGGCCTGCCCGAACGCGTACACGGTGCCACGGGAGCTGACGATCCACAGGCCTTGCACCGATGATGCTGGAAACTTCAGTTGTTCGATCAATGTCTGGAACAGTGGGCTGTTGCCGTTCACGTCCGTGACCGAGGACCCCATGGCCCAGCAGCCGGTTCCGTGTACGCACGCAATACCCCGGAGGAAGCTGAGCGCGGTCACATTGGGGCTCGATTGGACAGTCCACGTCGTACCGTTCCAGGACTCGATCAGCGCTTCGGGTTGGAAGTTGGTGGTCGCGCCCTGGTTGATCGACCCGGATGCCCAGCACTCGGTGGCGCCGAGGCACGACACCGAACTGAGGATGGCACCGCTCGCATCTGGGGGTGTGGGGCTCGAAACGACCACCCACGAAGAGCCGTTCCACCGCTCCGTCAAGCTGCCGGCGGACCTCCCGCTGCTGTTCGTGGTCGTTCCCGAGATCCAGCAATTCGTCTTGGTCACGCAGGTGACGCCGGCCAGGTAGCGGCCCTCGGGACTCGCCGCAACCGGGTTCGTCGTCAGCGACCATGCCTCGCCATTCCAGTGTTCCACCAGTCCCTGGTCTCCCACCGCACCCGGGAAGATCGGGAGAAAGTCGCTGTTCTGCGGGTTGGGCCCTGCGGTTCCGACGGCCCAGCAGTCCGAAGGACCGTCGCAGGTGACCGCGTTGAACTCCTGGTAGGCCTGGCCGGACGGTGCGAACGTGCTCAGAGCCCACTTCGAGCCGTTCCAATGCTCGAGCAGGGCCCCGGACTGGTTGCCGTTCGTCATGAGCGTGCCGGCCGCCCAACAATCCGAAGACGTCGCGCAGGTGACGGCTACGATCAGCGCCCCGCCGGGTCCGGGAGGGGCGGGGCTGGGCACCACCGACCAGCTTGAGCCGTTCCAGTGTTCTGTGAGACCGGCGCTGGGATTGTTGTGCGGGCCGGAGAGCGTGGCGCCAACAGCCCAACAATCAGCGTCGCTCAAGCACGTCGTGTTGATCAGCGCGTACTGGCTGCCGGCCGCCGCCTTCGGGGAGCTGGCGATCGTCCAGGACGTCCCATTCCAGGTCTCGAGGAGCGGGTGGAAGGTCCCGTTGTTGAAGTTCGTGCTCGTGAGGCCCACCGCCAAGCAATCGAACGCGTCGACGCACGTGCCGCCGACCAAGAGGTTGTCCGTTGTCGGGTTGGTGTCAGGCGCGGTGACGATATTCCAGCTCTGCGGGCTGGAGGCGGCGACTTCGACGTTCGCCGCCAGGCCGACCAGCAATGATCCTCCGAGCACGCCAAGAGCAGCGAGCATGCGAGCCGTTCGCGTCGGGGCGAGGGCCATTCGGAGCGCGCAAGGTCCAGAGAGCCGTGAAAATCGCATGCAATTCGTTAGCCCATCCTTCAATCGAAGGCGCGGATGGGCGCCCTGCAGCGGGCGATGAGGTCAGATCCGTGCCTGCTCGACGGCGGTCTCGGCGCGAAGCATCCGGAAACCTTCGTAGTCCGCCGCTGCGACCTTGTCGCACTTGTCCCGGTAGACGCCGACGCCCCCCACGTAGGGCATGAAGACCCGGCGCTTTCCGGGGATGTTGGCTCCGAGGTACCAGGAGTTCGCCCGCGGGTACAACGTCGCCTCGGCGGCGCCGTTCACATGCTCCACCCACGCATCCTCCGCTTCTGCAGTCGCCTCGATGGCGGCGATACGGCGGTCACGCAGCGTCGTGATGCAGTCGGTGATCCAGTCGACGTGCTGTTCAATGGACACCATCATGTTGCTCAGAACCGACGGGCTCCCCGGTCCGGTGACGAGGAACAGGTTGGGGAATCCGGCGACGGCAAGTCCGAGGTATGCACGAGCGCCCGAGGCCCACTTCTCCTTCAGCGACCTGCCGCTCGTCCCGCGGACGTCGATGCGCGACACAGCGCCCGTCATGGCGTCGAAGCCCGTCGCGAACACGAGGGCGTCGAGGGGGTACTCCTCGTCCGAGGTCCGGATTCCCGCTGGAGTGACCGCGACGATCGGCGACTTGCGGAGATCGACCAGGGTGACGTTCTCGCGGTTGAAGGTCTCGTAGTAGCCCGTGTCGAGGCAGCTGCGCTTGGTTCCGAACGGGTGGTCGGTCGGACCCAATGTCTCAGCAACCTCCGGGTCGTCGACAATTTCCCGGATCTTGGAGCGAAGGAACTCAACCACGGTGTCGTTCGCCGTCTTGTTCGTGAGCAGGTCGGTGTAGGCACGCAGAACCGCTCCGTACCGGCCGTCCTCCCAGGCGGCTTCGTATGCCGCCAGTCGCTCCTGCTCGTCGACGTCGAACGTGCGCTTGACCGGTAGTTCGACCGACATTCCTGTCGGCGACTCGCGAGCTCGTCGCCGGTACTCGGGGTAGTTGGCCCTCATCGTCGCGTAATGGCCCGGATCCAAGGGCTTGTTCCGGGCCGGCAAGCTGAAGTTGGGCGTCCGCTGGAAGACGGTGAGGTGCGCCGCCTGGGCGGCGAGGATCGGAATGCACTGGATCCCGGAGGATCCCGTGCCGACGATGCCGATCCTCCGGCCCGAGAAGTCGACGCCCTCCTGCGGCCAACGGCCCGTGTGGTACCGGGCGCCTCGGAACGTCTCCAGCCCTTCGAGCTCAGGTGTGTTCGCCGCCGACAACGATCCGGTCGCCATGATGCAGAACTGGGCGGAGACGCGCCTGGCGTTGTCGGTCGTGATCGTCCAGCGGTTCGTCGTCTCGTCGAACACGGCGGAGATCACCCGGGTATCGAACGCGATGTTCCGACGCAGGTCGAACCGGTCTGCCACATGGTTTGCGTAGCTGAGGATCTCCGGCTGGGTCGCATACTTTTCGGTCCACTGCCATTCCTGCTGGAGCTCCTCGGAGAACGAATAGGAGTAATCCAGGCTCTCGACGTCGCAGCGGGCGCCGGGGTAGCGATTCCAGAACCAGGTGCCGCCGACATCGGCTGCCACTTCGAAGGCTTGCACCGACAGACCGAGCTCCCTCAGCCGGAAGATCATGTACAGGCCTGCGAAGCCTGCACCGACGACGACAGCGTCGAGGTGCTCGACGACCTGCCCGGCGACGTCTCCGTCACCTCGTGCCAGGGTCTCTCCCGGCTTCTCCACGCTCTCCATGATCATCGAGATTACGCCAGCTGACCTCGGCCCGGCCCATGTGCGTCGCCGCCGGGAAGGTGCCCGACCGGTCCTTCGCCGCTCGTCGCCGACCGGGGCGGTCGGCCGCCGTCCATGAGCTGGGTCCGCGTCAGCTTGAGCGGATCAGTACATCTCGAAGTACTCGCGGTGCTCCCAGTCGGTGACGTGCTGGAGGAAGCGGTTGATCTCGAAGTCCTTGATTTTGATGATGTAGTCGACGAAATCGGCGCCGAACGCCTGAGCGAAGAAGGAGTCTGCTCGCAACGCCTCGACGGCCTCCATCAGGCTGCGCGGCAGGGGAGGTGCATCGGACTTGTAGGGCTCGTGGACCGCTGGAGGTGGCGTCAATCCGCGGACGAGACCATCGAGCCCGCTCGCAACCTGAGAGGCGAGATAGAGGTAGGGGTTGGCGGCTCCGTCGCCGATTCGGTTCTCGATATGTGCTGCATTCGATCCCGGCTCGCCGATCACGCGCAGCATCGAGCCGCGGTTCTCCGCGTCCCAGGACACGCGATCTGGCGCGAACGAGTCCGGCCGGTAGCGCTTGTAGCCGTTGACGGTGGGTGTCGTGAACACGGACGCGGCGACACTGTGCTCGAGGAGACCGGCCAGCCACTGCTGGCCGACCGCAGACAGCCGCATCTCGCCGGTCTCGTCTCTGAACGCGTTGCCATCGACCCCCACCTGCTTCAGCGATTGGTGCAGATGCCATCCGGTGGAGAAGCAATTGTCGAATGCCGGGCGAGCCATGAACGTCGCGTGATACCCGAGCCGGCGACAGATCTGCTTGACGGCCGTGCGGAACAGCAGGGCGTCGTCTGCCGATCGGATCCCCTCTTGGGGCGAGAACGTGAACTCGATCTGTCCCGGACCCCACTCGTCCTCGACGCTGAGCAGCGGGAGGCCGAGGGCTTCGACGTTCTCCTGCAGTGCGGAAAGCAGCTCGTTGATCTCGTCGCCCCGGCTCTCGGTCAAGTACTGGAAGCCGTGAGACAGGCCGGATACCTTCGGCGGGTCGGGTGGGTAGCCGCACTCGTCCATCGACAGGCTCGGATCTTCGAGGCGGAACACGTAGAACTCGCACTCGAGACCGGTAACCAGCTCGTAGCCGGCACGCGCGAGCGACTCGAGCTGGCGGCGGAGAACACCCCGGGTCGAGAAGGGCAGCTCCCGCCCGCTGGAGAAATAGGCGTCGCTCAGGATCCAACCCGTCTTCTCCACCCAGGGCAACACCCGGAACGTCGTCGGGTCGGGCACGAGCACCCCGTCAGGCAGTCCGTCCAGCTCGGGTATCGACGAGAAGCTGCCGGCGGCGAACGGGGCGACGATCGGGTGATTCGTCGTGTCGAAGATCGCGGTGACGAATTGGAAGTCCTTCCCCTCTTCGAGCGCTTCGAGGAACGCCGGGACGGTGAGCGTCTTTCCCCTCGCGATCCCGTGCTGATCGCCCCAGCTGACGCGGATCTGGCGGAGCCCGAGCTCCTCGATTCGCGCTCTCACCTCGCCAGCCGCGTCCCGGCGTCGACCGTCCCAGAGACCGTGGCGCTCGATGAACGAGGAGCGTCCGGCACTTGCCGGCGGAGGTGCAGCTTCGGTGCTGGTCACGGTCGTCCTCCGTTGATGGTGGTTGTCGGGGCCCGTTGTCGGCGGCACGGTGACACCGGTCGCCGGCGAGGACGACATTGCCCAGCGCTACCCGGCCATGTCAACTCCGCCACCGACCGCCAACCTGGCGGATCGGGTGGTCCCGCCTTCGGTCGGGGCTGTCAGGACCGTTACTCGAACAGGACCGAAATGCTCTCGCGGCGGGCGATGCGTCGTATCGCCTCGCCGAAGAGCCCGGCTACCGACACGACCTCGACTTTCGCGGATAATGCGTCAGGTTGGGTCTCGACGCTGTCGGTCATGAACAATCGCTCGATCGGGCTGCTGTCGAGCCGGGCGTTGGCCGGTCCAGCCAGCAGGCCGTGGGTGACCGCGGCGTAGACCGACGTCGCGCCCCGCTCCAGGACGAGCCGGGCGGCGTCGATGAGCGTGCCGGCAGAGATCGCGAAGTCGTCGACGATCAGCGCCGTTCTGCCCTCGACTGACCCGATCAGTTCCACCACCTCGGCAGATTCGCTGTGGTCGGCGCGGCGCTTGTCGGCGATGGCGGTGGGTGCCGAGAGGCGGTTCGCCCACGCCCGGGCCTTCTTGGCGAAGCCCGCATCGGGCGCCACCACGACGAGGTCTTCGAATCCCTTGGCTGCGATCGCGTCGCAGAGGACCGGTGAGGCGTACAAATCGTCGACCGGCACGCGAAAAAAGCCCTGCACCTGCGGCGTGTGCAAGTCGAGGGTCACCACGCGGTCGACGCCGGCAGCCTCGATCGCATCGGCGCACACCCGAGCCCGTATCGATACCCGCGGCTCGTCCTTCTTGTCCCCTTTGGCGTAGCTGAAGTACGGGATGACCGCGGTCACGGAGGCGGCGCTCGCCCGCTTGAGGGCGTCGATCCAGAACAGCAACTCCATGAAATTGTCGTTCGCAGGGAACGCCGTGCCCTGGAGCAGGAAGACGTCGCGGCCGCGGACGTTCTCGAGGACTCGAACGAAGAGATTTCCCTCGGAGAACCGGATGGTCTCCGATGCCCCGAGCTCGCAGCCGAGGTATTCGGCGATCGATCCGCCCAGAGCTCGGCTCGCCGAGCCGGCGAACAACAGGAACTCATCGTTCACTATCCAGACTCTACGCGAAGACGACGCGTATCCTTGCGGATTGTGGTCTATCTCCCTGACAAGGCCCGAGCCGCTCAGCAAGCCCTCCGCGCGGCTTCGGCCCGGTACCAGGAGGTGGTCGACCGCGTCATCGAAGACCCGCGAGGGCCTTTCGTCCACGAGCTCCGAGAGGCCGAGGAGCGCGTTGCCGAGGCGGCCGCACGCTGGGCGCTGGAATATATCGAGGGCGCTCCGTCCGGCCCTTCGGGCTCGTAGCGCCACGGCGGCGCCGGCCCTTTCCTTCCTCGCCAGGTTTCAAGATCGGAACTCGTGGGCAAGACGATCCTGTTTCCTCTTCACCGGAACTATGTGCGCACCTGCAACAATTGCGGGTACGCCTGGCAGGTCAGCCGTGGCTTCGTCCGCAGCTTCAGCGGCAAATGGGCCAGCGACGCCCGCAAGTCGGCCCGCCTCGGCCGCAACATGGGCTATCAGCAGGGCCCCCACGACATGATGCAAGACCAGGCACAGCGGGAGGCGGAGCGGTCGTCGGTCGAGGCGTTCAACGACGCGCTGCATTCGTGCGCCCGATGCGGCTCGCCTGACTTCTCCCAGCGTCCACGACGCAAGTCGGATGCTGCAAGTGCCTAGTTCGAGCCGCGCCAGCGCCGCGGGAAGCGAGCCAGGCCGTCGGTCCGCGCCAAGTTTAGGATTCCACGATGCCGACAGCGCGCTCACGCATCTGGTTCGGCGTGACGGCGCTGTGCGTCGCCGGGGGCGTCCTCATCAGCGTGTTCACCGCAGCTCAGAACAGCACCGGCCACTTCTCCACCCCAGTTGAACGCGCCTTCAACACCCTCGTATTCTTCACGATCCAATCGAACCTGATCGTCGGCGTCACCGTACTGCTCCTCGCCCTCAAGCCGGAGCGCTCGTCACCTGCCTTCGGCGTCTGTCGACTGATCGGGGTTGTTGCGATCACGGTGACCGGCGTCGTCTACCACGTCGCGCTTGCGGGCCTGTTCGATCTGCAGGGATGGGACCAGCTCGGGAACCAGCTCGTACACACGGTGGTGCCGATCATGGCGGTGGTCGGGTGGCTGGCCTTCGGTCCACGGGGGGGGCACCTCGGCGCGGGCGGCGCTCTGGTCCGCCGTCTTCCCGCTCTGCTGGCTCGGATTCACGCTGATCCGAGGGGCGTTCGGCAGCTGGTATCCCTACCCGTTCATCGACGTGACCAAGCTCGGATATGGAGGAGCGGTCCTCAATTGCCTGTGGGTTTCACTGCTCTGGCTCGGTCTCGCGGGAGGAGCGACGGTGGTTGATCGTCACCTTGGCCGAGCCCTTGCAGTGCCTTGAGAGCGCCTTCGTCAAACCACAGAGAGGCATGGCAAGCTTCAGTCGTGACCGACGAGCGCGATCCCCGCTACCGGGCGGAGTGCCGATGACGACCTATGAGGTCGCAAGTGACGAGACCGGGCACCACGTGACCGCCTCTTGGCCAGACCTCCCGGAGCGGGCGAGTCATCCGGTCGCCACGTTTCAGGAGTTGAAGCTCGCGGGAGCGGCAAGAAGCGTCCTCGACGCGGCGTCGCGCTATCGCTGGCGCCGGTGGCTCCAACTCATCGACGGCGGTGTCTTCTCAGAGGAGCAGGCCGGGCCTGATCCGACCCTGACGGATGCAACGACGAGCCTACTTATTGCCTCCGATTCCGGGGTGAAGTCCGGTCAGCCGTCCTGGCTGCCAAGGTTGTCGACGAGCGCGGTTCTCGGCGATTCGCCGATGAGCCAGAACCTCGAACAACGCATCAAAGATCTGATCCCGGATTCGGGCGAACAGCGCGAGCCCGTCGATCCCGACTCGCCCGGCCTCGCCGATCGCGTTCCGCTCGGGAACTTGCGACCGTTGCTGTGGCGGGACTGGAGCGGGCACCTCCAAGCCGACGAGCATGATCGCTTGGCTGCTGAGCTTGATGAGGACGTTGCGGCCACGACAGGTCTGTTGAGCGGTCGGGCGCGACAGATCGGCTGGTATCTCGCCGCCGAGCTGCTCATCGACGAAGACCAGCTGACGTTGATGCCTGGCGAAGGCGACGACGAGAGCGAGGAACGGAAGAGGGCCTTTCAGGAGTCCCTCGTTCAGCTTCTCAGCGATTTGGTCGGCCTTCGTGTCGAGTCAACGGCAGTCGACCGGGACTTGTACAACGAGGGGCTTCTCCGGTTGCATTCGCCGAGAACAGTGGTCGGGTTCTGGCTCGACGAGGAGAGCTGGTATTACGGGTGGCCCGATCCCGATTCGCCCGACAGCCATCCGATTAGATGGCGGCACGCAGGCACGTTGCCGAACGACACGACCATCGGGGACCTGGCCAGCTTCGTCACCGAGCGAGTTGCCCAGAGGACGTGGCCATTCGGAGACGAGGCTCCCGGCGAGCGCCGCAGGCTCTTCGGCGGGCGATCGGGCCGGCGCTGAGCGCATCCCTGTGCGGCAGCCCGGCGGCGACGGCTGAGGTAGGGCAGCCCGGCGGTGACGGCTGATCGTCCGCCGTCGGCACACTTGCCTAGCCGACCATGGCCTGGGCGATGACGGCATCGATCGTCTCCATGATCGCGATGCTCTCGTCGAGCGGCATCAGGGGGCTCTCCAGGAGCCCGGCCCTGAGACAGCGTGCGACCTCGTCGGCCTCATAGTGCAGACCGCTCCCCTCGTGCGGCGGCTCGAAGCGGGTGGCACTCCCGTCGGGGGTGATCAGTGTGAAAGAGGAAGGTGCGTAAAAGCGGCTGTCGATCTCGATCCGGGCTTTGGTACCGACGATCGCCGCACGAGTCGGCGTCTTGGCGGAGGACGTGCAGGTGAGGACCGCTTGAGCGCCGCCGCCGAAGCCGAAGAGCATCGAGGTCTGCCCGTCGACACCCGTGAAGGCCGGGGTGACCAGTGCGACGATCTCAGCCGGCTTGCCGAGCACCATCGACGCGAACGACACGGGGTAGACGCCGCAGTCGAGGAGCACCCCGCCGCCGAGCTCGCGTGCGAAGAGTCGAGAGGCAGGATCCTTCGGGAAGTTCTGGCCGAGATCGGCCATGACGGTAACGATCTCACCCAGCTCGCCCGCGGCGAGTAGGGCCCGGATTGCGGCAATGTGCGGTAGGCACCGTGTCCACATCGCCTCCATCAGGAACAGCCCGTTGGCGCGTGCGGTGCCGACCAGGTCGCGAGCTTCACCGGCGTTCATCGTGAGCGGCTTCTCCACCAGCACGGGCTTGCCTGCTTCGAGCGCGAGCAGCGCGTTGGCGTGATGCATCGGGTGCGGAGTCGCCACGTACACGACGTCAACGTCCGGGTCTGCCACGAGCGCCTCGTAGGAGGCGTGACGGTTGGGTATGTCGAATCTGTCGGCGAATCGGTCCGCCGACTCTTGGGTGCGTGAACCGACGGCAACGACCCGGCCAGAGTCCGTCACCGTCAGGTCACCGACGAACGCGCCGGCGATGCGACCAGAGCCGATCACCCCCCAGCGCACTGGCTCTGTCGTCATCTCAGCTCTCCTTTTCTTTCGGCGCCACCTACGGCCTCCTTGCGGGCTTCCGGTCGCCGCCCGCGCGCCCGCGCCGGCAGATGGGATGACCAGCGCGCCAATACTCTTCGATCTGGTGCGCGAGGTCCAGCTCTACGCCGCTCATCGATCGCCGTCGTTCAACCGCGCTTGACTTTGTAGCGCACTACGAGCTTTATCCTGCATCTCGTCATGGCGATATCGATCACCGAGCTCGCTGCCGAGGTAGGCGTCGCTTCGGGCACCTTTCTGCTGACGATGCGCAACCGCGTCCCGCAGCGCCTCGTCTCCTCCGCACCTCGAGGCGGACGCCTCGGGTCGCGCTGGGAGCGCCGTGGAGAATGGCGAAAGGTTCGTCGATGAAGGTTTGGATCGATCAGGATCTGTGCACTGGCGATGGGCTCTGCGAAGAGATCGCGCCGGCAGTCTTCACGCTGCCTGACGACGGGCTCGCGTGGGTGAAGGAGGACGACGCGGTGTCGGGCGAGGGCGGGTCTGCCGCTAAAGCGCGTGTAGCCGATGGGCTTGAGGAGAGTGTCGCCGAAGCGGCGGAGGAGTGCCCCGGCGAGTGCATCTTCATCGACGCGGAAGGCTGACTCTTCTCAGCGGCGCGATTCCGTCCCTACTCGTCGTTCGGACACGTCCCCGATTCAAGGCAGTCTGCGCCCGTCCGGCGTCCTCGTAGTGCTCGACGCCCGGGCAGCGGTCTGCCAGCATGCACCCCATGGCCGTCGGGGAAGGGCAACAAGCCCGCGACCGGCTGCTCGCCCGCGGCCGGCACCTCGAGTTCGTGACGCTCGCCTGGAACGTCGTCGGCGTCATCGTCCTCGCGTTTGCCGCGTTGTCGGCGCGTTCGGTCGCCCTCGCGGGTTTCGGGCTCGACAGCCTGATCGAGATCGGGGCTTCGACGGTCGTGCTCTGGGAACTGGCCGATGTCGCCGGGGATCGTCAGCGCCGCGCGATCCGCCTCATCGGGGCCTCGTTCGCCGCGCTTGCCGTCTACCTCGCTGTGCAGAGCACCGTCGTGCTCGTCGTGGGCTTCCACCCCGGTCGCAGCGTGGTCGGCATCGTCTGGACCGCGATCACCGCGGCGACGATGTTCCTGCTCGCGGCGGGCAAGACAAGGACCGGCACCGCGCTCGACAACCCGGTGCTGCGCACCGAGGGCAGGGTCACCCTCGTCGACGGCATTCTCGCCACGGCCGTACTGGTCGGTCTGGCACTCAACGCCGCGTTGAGCTGGTGGTGGGCCGACCCTGCGGCTGGCTATGTGCTCGTCTACTACGGGGCCCGTGAAGCGCGTGTGGCGCTGACCGACTGAGCTGTGGGTCGCGCCGGTGCCGAGCTCCGCACCGAACCCCGAGGGCGCGCTCACGCCAGCTATTCGAGGCTGGCGTGAGCGCGGTCCCAGGGCTCGGTCGCGCCGGGCTCGTATTCGACCAGGACGGCAGAGCGGCGCACACATGCCCGCAGCGACTTGAGATCGTCACCGAGCTCATCAGCGGCGCGAGCCTGCACCAGCAGGTTGCCGACGGCTGTAGCTTCAGCCGGCCCGGCAATCACGGGCAGGCCGCAGGCATCGGCGGTGGCCTGGCACAAGAGGCCATTGCGCGCACCTCCACCCACCACGTGCACCACCTCGATGCTGAGGCCTGTGAGGGCTTGAACTTCGCGCAGCGCCCGCCGGTGTGCCAGGGCAAGGCTGTCGACGATGCAGCGCGTCATCTCCGGCGGGGTCTTCGGCACTCCGGAGCGTCCTGCACGGCACAAGGCGGCGATCCGGGCCGGGATATCGCCGGGAGCGAGTAATTCGGGCGCGTCGACGTCGATCGTCCACTGAAGTGCAGGTAGTCGTCCAGCCGAAGCGAGGAGATCGTCGAGGTCGGGAACGACCCCCTGCAGTTGCCAAATGCGGTATGACTCCTGCAGCAACCAGAGTCCCATGACGTTGCGGAGAAGGCGTGTCGTTCCGTCAACGCCGCGTTCGTTCGTGAAGCGGGCGCTCCGTGCGGATTCGGTGAGGACCGGTCGGTGAGTCTCGACGCCGACGAGCGACCACGTGCCGGCTGAAACGTAACCGAACGCGTCCGTGGCCGCCGGCACCGCCGCCACTGCCGAGGCGGTGTCGTGGGAGGCCACGACCGTCACCTGTATCGGCCGGTGCAGAGCCAGCTCGGCCGCGACATCCGGTTGGAGGTTGCCGGCGTTCTCGCCCGGCTGTCGCAACGGCGCGAGCAATCGGGGATCTAAGCCGACCTTTGAGACCACCTCGTCGTCCCACCGCTCGGCGCTGGCGGCGAGCAGTCCGGTCGTCGACGCATTGGTCACTTCGGTTCCCTGCCGGCCCGTGAGCCAGTACACCACCAGGTCCGGCACCATGAGCAGGCGCTCTGCATGCTCAAGGCGCTCCTCCGACTCGGCCAGTAGCTGTGCTGCGGTGACTATTGGCAACAGGGCAGTGCCTGTCCGCCGGTAGTGCTCGCTCGGATCTATGAGATCAACGAGCCGCTCGAGTCCGGTGGTGTTGCGGGCATCTCGATAGTGCCTTGGCGCGCCGAGGAGCTCGCCGCGACGGTCCAACAGTCCGTAGTCGACTGCCCAGCCGTCCACCCCGACCGAACGGATTGGCCCATTCGCTGCCGCCAGTCGCAGCCCGTCGAGGATGTGCTTCCACAGTCGCAGGATGTCCCAGTAGAGTCGGCCTCCGACGGCGATCCCTGCGTTGGGAAAGCGAGCTTGTTCGGCGACCTCGAGTCGTTCCGAGGTGATCCGACCCGTGAGAACCCGTCCGCCGGACGCGCCCAAGTCGACTGCCGCGAACACGTTGGTCATGCTCAGCGCAGGAAGGCGGCGGCGACGCCCGCGTCGACGGGGATGTGCAGTCCGGTGGTGTGGCTCAGGTCGCCGCCGACCAGAACAAAGACGGCCGCCGCCACGTGCTCGGGACGGACCTCCCGGCCGAGCAGCGTCCGGCTGGCGTAGTACTTCCCAAGGTCCTCCTCGGCCACACCGTATACGGCAGCTCGTTGTGCTCCCCAGCCGCCCGCGAAGATCCCCGATCCATGAACGACGCCGTCCGGATTCACCCCGTTGACCCGGATGCCGTGCGGACCGAGCTCAGCCGCCAGCAATCGGACCTGGTGCGCCTGGTCGGCCTTGGCCGCGCCGTAGGCCAGGTTGTTGGGTCCTGCGAACACCGCGTTCTTCGAGACGATGTACACCAGATCGCCTCCCAAGGCCTGGTCCATCATGAGGGCCGCAGCTCGGCGGGAGACGAGGAAGGACCCTCGGGCCATGACCGCGTGCTGAGCGTCCCAATCCTCGATGGTCGTGTCGAGCAAGCTCTTCGAAATGGACAGTCCGGCATTGTTGACGATCAGGTCGACTCCCCCGAAGGCGAGTACTGCCTCTTGGAACGCGGCCGTCACCGCCGCCTCGTCGACGACGTCGAGGGCAAGCGCCAGGGCCGTGTCGGCTGGCCCGATCGCCTGCGCGGTCTCCACCGCAGCTTCCACATGCAGGTCCGTCGCCACCACGCAAGCCCCCTCCCTTGCTAGGCGGAAGGCGACTTCTCTGCCGATCCCCGAGCCGGCGCCGGTCACCACCGCGATCCGGGTTGCCAGGGGCTTGGGGGACGGCATCCGGCGCAACTTCTGCTCCTCGAGCTCCCAGTACTCGATGCGGAATTTCTCCGACTCGGGAATCGGAGCGTAGGAGGAGACGGATTCGGCGCCGCGCATCACGTTGATGGCGTTGACGTAAAACTCGCCTGCCACACGAGCAGTCTGCTTGTCGCGCCCGAAACTGAACATCCCGACCCCAGGCACGAGCACGATTGCGGGGTCTGCCCCGCGCATCTGCGGCGAGGATTCGTCGGCCCACCGCTCGTAGTACGCCCGGTACTCCTCCCGGTACGCACCGTGCAGCTCCGCCAACCGGGCCTTGATCGTATCGAGCGGCGAGTCGGCCGCAAGGTCCAAGATCAGGGGCCGAACCTTCGTGCGCAAGAAGTGGTCCGGGCACGAGGTGCCCCGCATCGCCACCTCCTGCATCTGGCGGCGGGAGACGAAGTCGAGCACCACGGGCGAGTCGATGTAGTGGCCCAACTGTCGCTGATCGGAGCTGACGAGTCCCCGCAGGTACGGGAAGAGCGCGCCAGCGCGCTCGCGGCGGACGCCATCGGGCAGTGGTTCTCGGCCATCGACGACGGGTCCGAGCGGATCGGACCGCCCGCGTCGTTCAATGAACGAGGTCGCCTCGTGGATGATCCGCAGCGAATTGGCCTCACAGAGGTCGCTGTCGGCCCCCCAAGCGGTGATGCCGTGCCCGCCGAGTACAACGCCGATGGCGTCAGGCCGGTTTCGATGGACGGCCGCGATGTCGAGACCGAGCTGGAAGCCCGGACGTCGCCAGGGCACCCACGCCACCCGGTCACCGAAGCACTCCTCGGTGAGTGCCTCGCCGTCCGCCGCGGTGGCGAGGGCGATCCCGGCATCCGGGTGGAGGTGGTCCACGTCGTCGCAGGCGACCAGGGCGTGCATGGCCGTGTCGATCGACGGTGGCGCTCCTCCCTTGCCATGAAGGCAGAAGTCGAACGCGGCCACCATCTCATCCTCCCGATCCGCACCGGGATAGACCTCGACGAGCGCCCGCAGGCGGTCCAGGCGCAAGACGGCCAGCCCGGACTCCGTGAGGGTGCCGAGGTCGCCGCCCGAGCCCTTCACCCACATCAGGTCGACGGGCTGCCCGGTAACCGGGTCGAGCACTTCTGCTTTGACCGAGGTATTACCGCCGGCGAAGTTGGTGTTGCGGGGATCTGATCCGAGCCTGCGGCTGCGTGCGAGGAGCTCAAGGACCCGAGGATGAACGGTCATGGCAGTCCCTTCGGTCCCGGTGTCGTCAGAGTACGTTATGCGCCCCACCCCGCTGCGGTTCCGCCGACCCGCTCCGCGACGACCCTTTCTCTGTAGCCGGATCGGGCGAAGGCACCGACAGGATCCGCGTAGAGTCCCCTTTCGGTGCGGACCTCGGCGAGCAACGCGCGCACGTCGGTGTTGAACGCGTCCATCAACACGGCGTTCGCGCCGAGCACGTCGCCCGCGGCCTGCGCTTCGCGCAGCGCCTCGCGGTCGACGAGCAGGGCCTTGGCGGTTGCCTCTTGCACGTTCATGACCGAGCGGATCTCAGCTTGGATCTTCGGCTCGATATTGTGGCACTGGTCGAGCATGAACGCCACCCTCAGCGACGGTGCCAGCGCTCCCGCAGCAACCACCTCGTTGAGAATGCGGAACAACTGGAACGGGTCCGCCGCACCGACCATAAGGTCGTCGTCGGCGTAGAAACGACTGTTGAAGTCAAACCCGCCGAGCTTGCCGACCCGGAGCAACACCGCCACGATGAACTCGATGTTCGTGCTCGGGGCATGGTGACCGGTGTCGACCACAACCTGGGCTTGTTCACCGAGCGCGGCGCAGTGCACGTAGGCGGTGCCCCAGTCCGGGACGTCGGTATGGTAAAACGCCGGCTCGAACAATTTGTACTCGAGGAGCAGCCGCTGATCGGGGCCGAGGCGTGCATAGACCTCTCCGAGCGCCTCGCTGAGACGATCCTGACGAGCCGCTATGGCGTCCTGCCCCGGGTAGTTGGTGCCATCTGCGAACCAGAGCTTCAGGCTCTTCGACCCGATGGCGTCCATGATGTCGACGCACTCGAGCAGGTGATCGACCGCCTTGCGCCGGACGCGCGGGTCTGGATTCGCGACGCTGCCAAGCCGATAGTCGTCGTCTTGGAAAACGTTCGAGTTGATCGTCCCGATCTGGATCCCGAGTGCGGCCGCGTGTTTGCCCAGAGCCGCGTAGTCATCCACCCGGTCCCAGGGGATGTGCAGCGCGACGGTCGGCGCCACGCCGGTGAAGTGGTGAACCTGTGCGGCGTCCTCGACCTTCTCGTAGGCGTCGCGGGGAACGCCTTCCTGCGCGAACACCTTGAAGCGGGTTCCTGAGTTCCCGAACGCCCACGACGGCGTTTCCAAGCACTGCTCACCCAGCATCGCCTTGACCTCATCGATGGTAAGCACGCTGCCTCCTCTTCTTTGGTTGGGTTCAGGGGAGGTGGAAAACCTCCGGTAGGGGCGTCATCGCTTGGTCCGGTCGCTGGCCGTGCAGGGACACGAAGAGGTGCCCGACCTCGGCCTGCCAGCGGGCGTTGACCTCGGTCGCTTCCATGGCTGCCCGGGTGGCCTCGAAGTCATCGCACTCCACGTAGCCGATGAGAAGCCCGTCGTCGCGCAGGAAGAGCGAGTAATTGTGCCAGCCACAGACGGTCAGCGCCGCCCGCATCTCCTCCCATACGGCGTTGTGCCGACGTCGGTACTCCTCGACGCCATCGGGCCGCACCTCGAGCACGAAACAGATTCTCTCCATGATCGGACTCGCCTCAGGGAGGCTCGAAAGCAACCTCCCTGAGGCGGGCATCCGCCTTTAGAAGTTGAACTTCTTGATGTTGCCCTTGTCGAAGACGAAGGGAGGTCCGAGGAGGATCGTATGTCCACTCTCCACGCTGAACCTGCCGAGTTTCCCGGCGATGAAGTGTTGGCCCTTCGCGTTGGTGATGGCGTGTGAGTAGAACTCAACGGCCGCCCACGCCGCCAGGTAGCCCAGGTTCGCCGGGTTCCACAGCTCGAACTCCGGGCAGGTGCCGTCAAGGACATACTTCCTCATCGCGTCCGGTGTGCCGAGGCCGGTCAGGTGAACCTTGCCCCGGTACGCCTTGACGTCGAGCACGGCCGCAGCTGCCGCGATCCCCACGGTGGTCGGCGAGATGATGCCCTCCAGCTTCGGGTACCTGGACAGAAGGCCTTGGGTCACGGCTGTCGATGTCGCCGTGTCGTCATTGCCGTAGACGACCGAGACGAGCTTCATCTTCGGGAACTTCTTGAGTTCCAGCTTCATGAAGCGGATCCAGGTGTTCTGGTTGGTGTCATCCGCAGATGCCGAGACCACCGCGATCTGGCCTGTGTCGTGGACCTCCTTGGCCATGATGTCGACCTCGGACCTCCCGATTTCAGCCGCGGAGGCTTGGCTGATGTACAGGTCTCGACACGAAGGAGCGTCCGAGTCATAGGTGACGACGGTGATGCCGCGCTTCATGGCGCTGTTGAGGGTGGAGCACAGTGCCGTCGGATCCGTTGCCGAGACGATCAGGATTTGCGCGCCTTTGCTGATCGCGGCGTCGATCGCCGGAAGTTGCGACGCCGGCGTGTCGGCCGTTCCGCTCGTCTCGGTCCCATGATCCCGGAGGACCTTCAGCGCATACAACGCCCCGCCCGTTTTCACGCTGTCTGCGGTGGTGAAGTAGTTGTTGCCGAGGTTCTTCGGGATGACGAAGGCCTTCAGTCCTGTCTTCAACCTCGAGGTCGAAGCCTGTGCGGCTGGCGAGATGACCGCTACCAAGAGGGCACTCGCACAGAGCAGGCCCGCCGTGAGGATGGACCACTTCTTTCCGATACGTACCATGTGAATCCCTTCCGTTTGGGTTTGATGCTGTGCTGACGCTTTGAATGGTTTCTTCTGACTCTGTCTGATTCTTCTGCTTCCTTTCATTTGCGGTTTGTTGGTATGGGGAGATCCGATCGAACCGTGGGTCACGCCCCGGGTTCGGCGTCGGCGATCGGTCGCCGTCGGAACCGGTCGATGTACTGAACCGCCCGCCCCCGCAGCTCTCCGATGTTGGGCGCGAGCACGCTGAGGAGCAGCAGGCCACCGGTGACCACCCCCACGCCCTCCTGGTTGAAGTTCGTGAGGAGCAGAACGTTCTGGATGCCGGAGAAGACCAGAACGGCCAGTACGACGCCACCCATCGAACCCTTGCCGCCGAAGATCGAGACCCCCCCGAACAGGACGATGGCGACCACCGGCAACTCGAGGCCGGTACCGTTGTCGAATTCGGCGGTAGAGAGCCGGAACGTGTAGAGGATCCCGGCGAGGGCGCACATGACGCCCGACAGCATGAAGAGCCCCGTCTTGATGCGCTTCACCCTGATTCCGGCATAGAGAGCCGCTTCCTTGTTCGCGCCGATGGCGAAAATCGACCGGCCGAGCGGGGTGGCGTGGAGCACAATGGCGACGACCACGGCTAAGACCAGGAACACGAGGGCAGAGAACGAAAGGTCGGTATGGGGCACCGCGGTGACCCCGATGTTGGTGTAGCTGGCCGGGAAGTTCGAGATGATGTTCGAGCCGAGGATGATCTCGGCGATGCCGCCGTAAAGGATCCGCGTCCCGATGGTCACCGCCAGCGACGGAAGGCCGAGGCGTGTCACGAGCAGGCCGTTGAACGTCCCGAGGACGAGCCCGAGGACGAGTACCGTCACGATGATGCCTGGCATCGGCCATCCGTGGGTCCAGAGGTAGCCGACCATGCTGCTCGACAATCCCAGGTTGGCTGCAACGGAGAGGTCGATCTCGCCGGTCATGACGATCAGGGCCATGGGCAGCACCATGATCGCGATCTCGCCGTTCGAGAGTCCGAGGCTGAACAGGTTGTAAGACGACAGGAACTCGGACGACACCGAGATCCCGAAGACGACCGTCCCGATCAGGAGCACGGCGAGCCCGGTTTCCCACCGCATCCACCGCTGAAGGTTGGCGCGTGACGGGACAGTGCCATCCGGGCCGGCGGGCGCCGGCAGTTTCCCCTGGAGGTCGACGCCGGGTTGGCCGGCGGCCTTCTCAGGTGACAAGGCGGTTGCCTCTCTTGCGTCGGGCTGCGGTCACGTGCAGAGTGATCGTGTGGTCGAGGGAGATGGCCACGAGGAGCAGGACGCCCGCGATGGCGCTGTCCCAGAATGACGAGATGCCGAGCACGTAGAGGGCGGTGTTGATGGTTTCGAGCAAGAGCGCGCCAAGCGCAGCGCCGATCACCGTGCCGCTGCCCCCGAAGATGGCAACGCCGCCGACAACAACCGCAGCGATGACCTGCAGCTCGTAGCCGGTGCCGGCAGTCGAATCGACAGTGCCGAAATACGAGGCCCACAGCACGCCGCAGACTCCGGCGATCGCGCCGGACACCGCGAACGCGTTGAAGACGCGCCAGCCGGTACGAATGCCGACAAGTCGGGCAGCTTCCGGGTTGGATCCGATGGCGTACAGCTCACGACCCGAGCGATACGACCGCAGATAGTAGGCCCCGAGCGCGATGAGGATGGCGACGACGATGGTGACGTAGGGGACGTGGAAGATGGTTGCCTTGCCCATGGTGATGAACGAACTCGGCATCGAGCTGGCGACGACCACGCCACCGCCGACGACGAGTCCGTCGATGCCGCGGATGATGTACAGACTGGCGAGAGTGACGACAAGTGAAGGCACTCGTCCGACGGCAACGATCAGCCCGTTGACAACTCCGCATCCGAGGCCGATGAGTAACCCGACCAGGAACACGACCGGGATCGGGATTCCGTGTACGACGCTGAAGAGCCTCCCGCAGAGGTAGGCCGACAGCCCGAGAACCGAACCTACGGACAGGTCTACGCATCTGGCAATGACCACCATCGCCTCGCCGAGTGCCAAGAACGCGAAAATGGTGGTGTCGAACAGGATGAAGGTGATGTTCTGACCCGAGAGAAACCGGTGTTGGATGCCATAGGTGACGGCGACGAACACCACGAGCACGGCAATGATCCCGAACTCACGAACCCGAAGGACGATGTCGAACGAACGGCGCGGATCGGTCACCGTCGCGGTGTTCTCGTGATGACGACGCTCCAGAGCGGTCCTCACCGGCTGGCACCTTCGTTGGCACCCGTCGCGATGGCGATGATCGCGTGCTCGGTCGCCTCGGCGTGAGCCAACTCCGCGACCAATCGCCCCTCTCGCATCACGAGGATCCGGCCTGCCACGTGCAGTACCTCGGGCAGCTCGGACGAGATCATCAGCACGGCAACTCCCTCGCTCGCGAGGCTGAGGAGCTGGCGGTGTACTTCCTGCTTTGTGGCGACGTCGATGCCGCGCGTGGGCTCGTCGACGATGAGGATCTTCGGGTTGCGGCTCAGCCATTTGGCGAGCACTACCTTCTGTTGATTCCCGCCGGACAGGTTCGACACCGGATCGCTCAGGCGTCCATACCTGATCTGGAGCCGCCGAGCCCACTCCGTCGCCAGTGCTCGTTCCGAACGTCGGCGGAGGAAGCCCCAGCGGCGGAGGGTGCGGAGGGAAGCCAAGGCAACGTTGCGCTCGATCGATTCCGACATGACGAGACCGTCCTGACGGCGGTCCTCTGGTACGAACCCGATGCCAGCCTCCATCGCGGCCGCAGGTGAAGCCTTCGGCAGCACCCGCCCTTCGACCGTCACCCGCCCGGCGTCGTACCGATCTATGCCGAATATGGCCCGGGCCACCTCGCTGCGTCCCGCTCCAACCAGCCCGGCGAGAGCCACAACCTCCCCCGCCCTGACCTCGAAAGTGACGTCGAGGAAGACGCCTTCGCGTGTGAGGCGCTCGACGCTCAGAATCGGTGCGCCAAGCTTGGCCGACGCGGCAGTCTCTCGCGTGACGAGCTCCCGGCCCACCATGGCGCGCACGAGATCATCAGTCCCGAGCGCGTCCACCGGGCTCGTGAGGACCCACAGACCGTCGCGCATGACGGTGACCCGTTGGCACAGCTCGAACATCTCGTCCAGGCGGTGCGAGATGAACAGGATCGCAGCCCCGTTCTGGCGGAGGGTCTCTACGACTTGGAATAGGCGGCCCACCTCCACTGCCGAGAGAGCTGCCGTGGGCTCGTCCATCACGATGACCTTCGCGTCGAGCGTCAACGCTTTTGCGATCTCGACGATCTGCTGATCTGCGATCGACAGCCCGCGGGTGATACGTCCCGGGTCGAGCCGCACCCCCAATCGATCGAGCACCGCCCGCACCTGCCCGTCCATGGAGGCGCTGTCGATCCGCCTCGCCGAGCGGAGCGGTTGACGACCCATGAACACGTTCTCGGCCACGGTCAGATCAGGAAACAGCGTCGGCTCCTGGTAGATGACGGCGATTCCGGCGTTCCGCGCGGCCGAGGGGCTGCGGAGCGTGATCTCCTCACCGTCGATGAGCAATCGACCGGCGTCGGGGCGGTAAACGCCGGCCAAGATCTTCACGAGCGTCGACTTGCCGGCACCGTTCTCGCCCACCAACCCGTGGACCTCGCCGGCAAACAGGTCAATCGACACGTCGACCAATGCGCGCACCGCTCCAAAAGTCTTCTGCGCGTGCTCGACCGACAGGACCGGTGGCGCGGCACCATCGGAATGGTGCTGTACCGCGAATACGCCCGAACCCTCCTGCACATGCCCCCCGATACGGCGCCCCGACCCGTTAGCCGCCACCCGCGTGCCGGCAATCTGAATCGTTCCAATCCGCCTTCCGCGCACAGTACGCTCACTCGTGAGGCGAGTCAAGGGTCTTCTCCAGCACCGGACGCGCTGCCGTGCAGGCGGGAGGTCAATCACGGACAGGGAGGTCGATGACTAAGTGGAAAACGGCGTCGCGATACCCACGACGACCTGGAGCGAATCAAGGCTAAGTTGTGATTCGAAGAGGCATTGTCCGGGGCGCACAGAGGAGGCACCGGGTTTGACCGCGCCGGTCAACATCCGAGACGTTGCGGCTATGGCAGGGGTTTCGGTCGGAACCGTCTCCAACGTGCTTAACCACGCCCACCTGGTCCGAGAGGAAAAGCGAGAGCAGGTCGAGGCTGCTATCGAGCGGCTCAACTTCGTTCGCAGCGAGCCGGCTCGCCAGCTCCGGGCCGGTCGGAGCCGCATGGTGGGCCTGCTGGTGCTCGATGTCACCAATCCCTTCTTCACCGATCTCGCGCGAGGCGCCGAGGAGGCGATCAGCGCGTCCGGCCTCTCGGTGATGCTGTGCGACAGCAATGCGGACGAGGCGAAGCAGGACCGATACCTGACGCTGCTCGCCGAGCAAAGGGTGTACGGCGTCCTCATCGTGCCGGTCGGTCCGTACGCAGCCCAAATGAGCCGACTGCGCGAGCGGCGACTTCCCTTCGTGCTCCTCGACACCAAGTCGTCGGACAAGAATGTCTGCTCGGTGTCGGTCGACGACGTGGGTGGTGGCCGGATGGCGGTGAATCACCTGCTCGACCAGGGCCATGAGAGCATCGCCTTCGTCAGCGGCAAAGGTCGCGAACGCCAGGTGGCCGACCGAGCGGCCGGCGCCCGCCGCGCACTTCGGCAGGCGGGCGTGCGCGATCTCACCGTGATCCGCGCCGCGGGGCTCAACGTCGCCGGTGGGCGCGACGCCGGTCGACAACTATTGGCGATGCCCGCATTTCGCCGCCCGACCGCTGCGTTCTGCAGCAACGATCTTTTGGCTCTGGGCCTCCTGCAGGAGCTCACCCGGGAGGGGTACCGCGTGCCGAACGACATGGCCATCGTCGGCTACGACGACATCGAGTTCGCATCGAGCGCGGCCGTTCCGCTGTCGTCTGTCCGCCAACACTGCCAGGAGATGGGGAGAACGGCCGCAGCGCTGCTGCTGGAGGAGGCGTCGGGCGAGCCACATATCCACCAACGAGTCGTGCTGGAAACTGAGCTGGTCATAAGGAGTTCCAGCGAGAACGTGGTGCACCGCGGCCGTGCGCGGGCCAACCACAAGGCTTGACGATCCGAGCGGCCAGGCAAGACGACTGAGGATCTCGACTCCGTCCGGGGACATTTCGGCCAGGGGCCCGATAAGCCGTAACGTTCTCGGAACGCTTCGGGGCTACGGTTCGCTCGGTGGGCGAGGCGCAACCAGCGGCTGGGCAGAGTCCGGCGACGAGCGAGATCGCGGGCCGCCGCTTCCGGTTGGCGTCTCCCACAACGGCGGTCGTGTTGAGCGCGCTGGTGGTTGCCCTTATTGTCGCCGACTTCCCGCTCGCCCATCTGGTTCACAAGTCCACCGAGTCCGGTCTCGGCGAGGCAGTTGTAGCCCTCGCTTTCGGGCTGGTCGGTCTCCTCGTCGCTTGGCGCCAGCCGAGCCATCCGATGGGATGGCTGCTGCTCGGAGTGGCGCTGTTCTTGCTCCTCGATGTAGACGCCTCGAATTACTCCGTGCTCGATTACCGAATGCATCACGGAACCCTGCCGCTCGGTGCCGTGGCAGTGCTCCTGCAACCGAGCTGGGCCCCTGCGGTCGCATTGCTCGGGCTGACAATCCTTCTGTTCCCGGACGGCCGGTTGCCGTCTCGGCACTGGAAGTGGGTGTTGTGGCCCTACCTCGTCCTGGGCGGCTTGTGGGTGGTCGGTGCCCTCGTTATCGCCGCCAGGGTCATCATCGAGCACCGCGTCCACATCGATTCAAGCGGCAACCTCACGGTCCTCAACAACACGACCAGTGCCTACGAATGGTGGAACATAACCCAGAACGCGTTCTTCCTTGTGCTCGTGCTGAGCTGGTTGTCATGGCTCGTCCTCCAGGTCGTTAGCTTTCGGCGCTCGACGGGCGAGCGTCATGAGCAGCTGAAGTGGCTCATGGGCGGAGCCGGCGTCTGCGTTGTATCCCTGCCGCTGCTCTTCGCGACGCAGAACAGTTCTTCGACGTTCGTCAAGGTGCTGAGCGGCGTCGCCCTTCTCGGACTTGCCGGACTGCCTGTCAGCATTGGCGTCGGAATCCTCAAGTACCGGCTCTACGAAATCGACCGCTTCGTCAGCCGCACGCTGTCGTACGCCATCGTTTCCGGGGTCGTCGTCGGGGTGTACGTCGGACTCATCACCCTCGTGACAAGAGTGCTCGGTTTCTCCTCGCCCGTCGCCGTCGCCGCATCGACCTTGGCCGCGGTCGCCTTGTTCAACCCGCTCAGACATCGCGTTCAACGCGTCGTCGATCGACGCTTCAACCGCGCCCGCTACGACGCCGAGGCGACCGTTGCCGCCTTCACGGCGCGGCTGAGGGACGCGGTCGACTTGGAGACGGTGCGGACCGAGCTCCTCGAAATCGTCAACCGGGCCGTCGAACCCGCCCATGCATCGGTGTGGATCAGGCGACGGGATTCCGCCTGAGGAGTCTTATGAGAACACCTCCGGACTGCGGGAGGCGCTCCGGTAGTCGTCGGAAGCGATCCCTCCCATTCCCGATTTCATCGGGGCGAGGGTGGACGGTGCCGGAACGGAAGCGCCCGCAAGGTTCTGACCAGGACTTTCGTTGTTGGGATAAGAGAGAGGGACAGGTGAAAGGGGACCAGGGGCGTTGAGCAGGGGGGAACGGCAGAGCGCAGAACGGCGAGAGGGGCAGGGAGACGGGGAGAGCAGGAGCCAGCCAGCCAGCCAGGACGGCGGGTGGGGTGGGGCGGGTCAGCGCCACGTGTACCGGATGGGATTCGCCGAGCCCGGCTTTCGATACTCGTCCGGCACTCGTTTCCCGATGTACTGCTCCTTGATCCCGTCCGGCGCCTCCGTGCCGACGAAGCCGAACCGGCCGGGCACCGGATCCCGGCCGGTGAAGTTCTCAGCGGTTGCCTCGAGCCATTCGGAGGCGACGAAGGCGCCAACTATCAGACCTTGGCGAGTCGACAGGATCACCTCTCTGCTTGCTTGACCTTCGGCAGGCTGACTTTCCAGGCGTAGCGGGTCGCCTCGTACAAAGAGCTGTCGGTAGCGGATCGGTTGACACTGACGAGAAGAGCCCTGTGTTGGAAGACGGCCGGCTCGGCGGTGTACCGACAGATGATCTCCGCAGCGTGCATGGCGCCGAAGTCGGTGCCGGCGCCGCTGGCCACGTTGGTGAGTCCCGGATAAGCGTCTATGAGCGCGGCTTCGACCTCGAAAGCGGTCCTCTCGTCCATGCCATGGCGATGGATGACGTGCGCGACCTCGAACGCAGCGAGGTGAATGTCGCGGATGCGCCGCAGCTTGTTGCTCGGGTCGTCCTCGTCGACCTGCTCACGTTTGTGTGCGAAGACCCGGTTTCCCTGGCCCTTGCCGACGTAGAGCGTCTCGCCATTGCGAGGATCGATCAGCCGGGTACGCATATGTCTTGAGCTTCTCTGCCACTTCGGGGGTGAACGAGCTGAACTCGTTGGACATGCTCAATAGTGCTGCCGCCAAGCCGAGTCACGCCAGTGAGCGCGATGCGTGCGCGATCATCCGAGCTGCAGGGCGGTGACACCGATCGTGGCAAATCGGTCCGCTTCGCCACAAGTTGCTGGTAGTTCGCTCGGGTCAGCTGGAGCTGGACGTCTTGACGCGGATGGCGTTTGCCGAGGGCGGAGCAGACGGACCCGAGCGTTCGACGCTGGAAGAGGAGCACGGAGAGGGGCCGATGGTCCTCGAAGACCACCAGCGTGTAGGAGTCGCAGTCGCCCGTGAAGTCGACGACATGACCATTCACCCACTGAGCGGACGGGTTGGCGAGGAAGCGGACCTGCACCCGTTCACCGGTAGCGGTCGTGACGTCGAAGCCACGCTGCACCCCCGACGCGCGGCCATGTCTGCCACGAGAACGCTCGCGACGAGGCGCTCGGAGAACTCGGCGAACGGCTCCCGGTTGGAGTCCGGGCAGCCGAGGAGGCCGAGAAGTCTCCGCCGGGCCGTCGTGTACTCAGCCAGCGATGGATGAGCTCGTCGGACGTGGCGGTCAAGCTGCCCCGATCGCCAGCACCTCAGCTTGCTCGATCACGAAGTCTCACCAACGCTGAGCGCCGTACCCGGCGTGTGTGTTGACCTCGATGAACCGCTCAAGAGCTTTCCGGCTGATCAGGATTCGGCTACCGACTCGGACGTGCTCGATCTGCCCGGCGGTGACCAGGCCGCGCACCGTGTGCTGGCTGATACCAAGTTGCTCGGCCGCCTCCCGGATCGACAGCAGCAGAGCCGTCCCTTCGGGCGAAGCGGGCACTTGGCTCGTCATCCTGCTCTCGGTGCCGATGGCACGATTCATCGCGTCCGGCGCGACCTTGAGTTCAACGAGGAGCACGGATGTGACTCGGCTGTGTTTTATGGTGGTCGCCCGGGTGTTCGAATTCGTAGCGAAGTATCGTCAGACGCTGAATCGACTCGCGAGGCTCTGACCCCCCGGTCGGGAAGGCTGGCTCGATCTGGTCGCCGCTGGCCCCCCTCAGCCGGCCTCGCCCGACGCTCCGGCTGGCTGGCTCCGCCACCACTCGGCCGGCTGGGTCGGCTGCTTGACGTTCCTGGCTCCTCCCTGCTCCCCGATCTACCTCACCAGGCAAAATGGGCCCTCGGGAGCGTCCCAAGGAGGGAAGGACACCTGTGGTCAAAAGACCTACCAGCGCGGCCGGTTTTTTCGCCCTCAACCCCGGCTCTTCGGTGCAGGGCTTACCCCCGAGGACCCGGAACCGACGCTACCGCTCCATCGCCCGCCCCGA